>TARA_R100001369_G_scaffold91204_1_pt1 | contig 14785 bp, 10 predicted proteins | sample TARA_R100001369 | Tara Oceans TARA_R100001369 (sample SAMEA2621528) | marine metagenome | biome: marine biome (ENVO:00000447); feature: surface water layer (ENVO:00002042); material: "saline water (ENVO:00002010), including plankton (ENVO:xxxxxxxx)" | depth 5 m | reverse complement strand
AATAATAATCCAGTTCCCTTGGTAGATCTACAGGGTAGATTTAGGCCCGAAATGGGAGAGTACGCCGGTAAGTATGTAAAAAATGAATATTATGAAGAAGGTGAGGCCCCGGAGAGGTCTGTAGATGTTGAAATAGCCATTAAATTAAAGGAAGAGAACAGGGCCTTTAAGGTGGAAAAATACGTTCACAGTTATCCAAACTGTTGGCGTACGGATAAACCTATACTTTACTATCCCTTGGATTCATGGTTTATAAAGGTCACTGATATCAAGGATAGGATGTTCGATCTAAACCAGACCATCAATTGGAAGCCAAAGGCTACCGGAGAGGGACGATTTGGCAATTGGCTGGCCAATGCCAATGATTGGAACCTGTCCCGTTCCCGTTATTGGGGAATTCCGCTACCTATATGGCGTACGGAAGATGGCAAGGAAGAATTGATGATTGGTTCTGTGGCCGAACTTAAGGCAGAAATGCAAAAAGCCTTAAAAGCAGGAATTCTTGAAAAAGATATTTTTGAAGATTTTGTTGTAGGCGACATGAGCGAGGACAATTATGACAAAATAGACCTGCATAAAAATATTGTGGACCAAATAACCTTGGTGTCGCCCTCTGGAAAACCAATGAAACGCGAAAGCGACCTTATAGATGTTTGGTTCGATAGTGGTTCTATGCCGTATGCCCAATGGCACTACCCTTTCGAGAATAAGGATTTAATAGATGAGGGAAAGACTTTTCCGGCCGATTTTATAGCTGAAGGGGTCGATCAGACCCGTGGTTGGTTTTACACCCTGCATGCTATAGCCACTATGGTATTCGATTCCGTGGCTTATAAAAATGTTGTTTCCAATGGCTTGGTTTTGGATAAGGAAGGTAAGAAAATGTCCAAGCGCTTGGGCAATGCAGTAGATCCTTTTGAAACCATGGATGAATTTGGGGCAGATGCCACACGTTGGTACATGATCTCCAATGCAAATCCTTGGGATAATTTAAAGTTCGATGTAGAGGGGATAGCAGAGGTAAAGCGTAAGTTTTTTGGTACCTTGTACAACACCTATTCTTTCTTTGCACTGTATACCAACATTGATGGTTTTGATTATTCGGAAGCGGATATTCCCCTTAATGAAAGGCCGGAAATAGACCAATGGATTTTATCTGAATTGCATTCCCTGATCAAGACTGTGGATGAGGCGTATGAAGAATACGAACCTACCAAGGCAACAAGAGCCATATCGGACTATGTACAGGAGAATCTTAGCAATTGGTACGTGCGTTTAAGTAGAAGACGTTTTTGGAAGGGGGATTATCAAAAGGATAAAATATCCGCTTACCAAACATTGTATACTTGTTTGACCACCGTTGCAAAACTTTCTGCACCGGTAGCTCCATTTTATATGGATAGACTATACAAAGATTTAACAATTACGACACAGAAAGAGCCGTTTGAAAGTGTACATTTGGCCGATTTTCCTAAATATGATGCCTCATTGGTAAATAAGGAATTGGAAAGTAAAATGGCAAAGGCTCAGACCATTTCATCCTTGGTCTTGTCCATTCGACAGAAGGAGAAGATTAAAGTACGGCAACCATTGCAAAAGATAATGATTCCGGTGTTGGACAATAAGCAAAGGTTGGAAATTGAAGCTGTGGCCGGTTTAATAAAGTCGGAAGTGAACGTAAAGGAGATAGAATTGCTGGATGACGCTTCGGGAATTTTGGTTAAGCAAATTAAGCCTAACTTTAAAACTTTAGGCCCAAAATTTGGGAAGGATATGAAGTTGATTGCCAGTGCTGTGGCACTATTAAATCAAAATGATATCCAGAAAATTGAACAGGAAGGCGAAATTTTGCTGCATTTTGATAATAAAAGTATTACTTTACAGTTACAGGATGTAGAAATTTCCTCCCAAGATATAGAAGGTTGGTTGGTAGCAAGTTCAGGTCCAATAACGGTGGCCTTGGATGTTTCTATCAATGAGGACCTTAGAAAGGAAGGTATTGCTAGGGAACTAGTCAATAGAATTCAAAACCTTAGAAAGGAATCTGGTTTTGAAGTGACAGATAAAATAGATATTAAATTATTGAAAAATGGATTTGTCCAGGACGCGGTAGAAAGTAATATGGCATATATTAAAACCGAAACCTTGGCAGCAGAACTTAATTTTGAAGAAAGCATGGACAATGGAATTGAAGTGGCTTTTGACGAAGTTAATACCAGATTGTTTATAGTAAAACATTAAGATTATGGCCGAAGAATTAAAAGTAAGGTACGCGGATAAGGATTTAAACGAGTTTAAAGTCCTAATCGAGGAAAAAATTGAAAAAGCAAAAAGTCACTTGGAACTTTTAAAGAGTTCTTATATGAATGATGGCAATAACGGAACGGATGATACGTCCCCAACATTCAAGGCTTTTGAAGAAGGCTCTGAGACAATGAGCAAGGAAGCAAATACGCAATTGGCCATTCGTCAGGAGAAATTTATTAGGGACTTAAAGAACGCCTTGTTGCGTATAGAGAACAAAACCTATGGCATTTGCCGAGTTACTGGAAAGCTGATCAGCAAAGAGCGACTTAAGCTGGTGCCACATGCAACGCTGAGTATTGAAGCGAAAAATATGCAATCCTAAATAAAAACGCCTTCAAAGGCGTTTTTTTATGACATGAGACTAGTTGCCGTTGTTTTCTTCCTATTGGGCTGTTGTATTTTACAGGCCCAAAAAAAAGTCGTCAAGACCATTGAAAAGCCCAATGTCTCTTTTGTTCAGATCGATGGCAAGAATTGTTTTTCCCTAGCTTTGGAAACGGTTGATAATCCAAACATAACCGTTGAGGCTTCAATAGACGGGGAGTATTTACAGGATTTATTGGTAAATGTAAAACAAGAGGGGGCCACCATATTGGTCAGTACCGGTTTTCAGCCCAATTTTGTTTTTCCGAACGATAAATTAAGTGCCCATAAGGTTATCTCCATTTCCCTGAAGATATTAATCCCCAAAAATCTTGATGTTAACGTATACGGTACTAGCACCAATGTGGGCGTTATAGGGCATTATGGCAACCTAAAAATTAGTTTGTCCGATGGCAAATGTACCTTAAATGGCAGGGGCGAAAAGGTGGAGATCAGAACCCAAAGTGGAAATATTGACCTTATTACTACCAAGGCCCAAATTAGTGCTACCTCAAAATATGGGAAAATTAAACGGGAAATGATTGCCTCTGGGGATGATCATTTTACGCTGAATTCGGTAACAGGAAATATCAGCATAAGGAAAACCGAATAATATGTTTATTTTTGCCGAATCTATTTTTTAAATAATGAGCTTAAAGAAATCACTAATAATCATAATAGCAATTCTTGCTATAGACCAGATAAGCAAAGTATATATTAAGACAAACTTTGTTTTAGGAGAGTCTGTAGATGTCTTTAGTTGGTTCAAGATTTTGTTCATAGAAAATGAAGGGGCTGCTTGGGGCACCAAACTAAGCGATTTATTGCCTATATCTGATGAAGTAGGAAAACTGATACTTACTATATTTCGATTGTTTGCCATTGTTGGGATAGGCTATTGGTTGTTTGATACCATAAAAAAGAATTCTTCCAAAACCTTAATACTGGCGGTATCCCTTATTTTCGCGGGAGCACTCGGGAACATATTGGATTCTGTTTTTTACGGCATGATCTTTAACGATAGCTATTCTCAAGTAGCCACGGCATTTTCTTCGGAACCCTACGGCAGTATATTTCATGGCAAGGTGGTAGATATGCTCTACTTTCCTATGATAGACTCCGTTTGGCCAGATTGGGTGCCAGTGGTAGGGGGAAATAATTTTCGTTTTTTCGAGCCCGTTTTTAATATAGCGGATACGGCAATTAGTACCGGTGTGGGTATATTAATTGTATTTAATAAAAAGGCCTTTGGGGAAGATAAGGAGGAAGTTAAAACGAATAAATCCGATCAGGAGTAACGCAAAAATTTAAAGGAATATCGTGGGGTTCCAAATCCTCAATTTTTTCTTCTGCCCTAAAAAAGGAGAGCCCTACCTTAACAACATCGGGCCTGCACTTGTTCAGTAGAACATCATAAAATCCTTTGCCGTAACCAACTCTATGACCCTTTTGGTCAAAAGCCATCAACGGTATAAAAACAACATCTATTTTTTCTGGGGCTACCTCAATGCCATTTACCGGTTCAGGGATGTTCCAGCGATTTTTCTTTATGGGCGTACTATCGGTAAGTAAATAATTGATAAGATTTTGGTCATCCACCATTTTCGGAAGTAGGATATTTTTATCCTTACCCTGTAAAATGGACATAATAAAACTGGTGTCGACTTCCTTTTTCTCGGTTATGGAAAGGAATAGATGATAATAGGAATAATTCCAAATGGGTAATTGAAGCAGCCGGTTGGCTATCAATAAGCTTGAATCTGAAATGAATTGTGAAGTAAGATTTTCTCGGCGTTCGGAGTAGATTAAACGCAAATCTTTTTTCAACATAGGGGTTGGTTAAACTCGGGGCTTTTTGGGGGGCAGGGTTTAATTAGGAAAACTATTCCTTGGAGGCCACTGCGTAATAAATTTTGAAAAAAAGCATAAGAATTAAATATGTGCCCAAGGTTATTATATAGTTGTCCATGCGTTAAATATTTTTTGATTTTCTAAATATAAATAAAAAAACATAAAAAGCTCCATAAAGGGTATCGTTTTATCGATGAAATACATCATTTTTAACAAATAATTTGGTTTTTGAATTATTTGTTAAGTGAATTTTATTGTTAAAATTTGATAAATCGTTGTAAATCAATATTTTATAAAATAGTGTACGATAACGTTAAATTTTGGTAACTGTGTAGTTAATCGATAATTTTTTTGGACTTATCGAATTTTATTGGATGGAATGTTGAATTTAGACTAAGGGAAGTCCTACTTTTTACTTGAGGAATATAATTATAAAAATGGGAGGTTTCCATAATTTTACCGAGAGATCGCAGTAGCGGAGTTAAAAAACTATAATCTTTGTGTCCTTTGGGAAAAACACTGTAATTTTCCTTTTTAAAGAAAAAATTTATCTGAATACATGTCCCATATACCTATAGAAGTACAGTTAAGTTCGCTTCCTACCAATCCCGGGGTATATCAGTTTTATGATGTGGAGGACAAGATTTTATATGTTGGCAAGGCTAAAAATTTAAAAAAAAGGGTTAGCTCTTATTTTAATAAAACGCACGAGCAAGGAAAGACCCGTGTTCTGGTAAAGAAAATTAGAAGTATTAAGCACATAGTGGTGCCAACGGAATCCGATGCGCTTTTGCTGGAGAATAATCTAATTAAAAAATACCGTCCTAGGTACAATGTTTTGCTTAAGGATGATAAAACTTTTCCATGGATTTGCATAAAAAATGAAAAGTTTCCAAGAATCTTTCCCACCAGGAAATTTATCAAGGATGGATCCGAGTATTTTGGACCGTACACAAGCATGAAAACCATTCATACCTTGTTGGATCTGATAAAAAGTGTTTACCCTCTGCGGACCTGTAACTATGACCTTGCGCATGATAAAGTCGCTGCCGGGAAATATAAGGTCTGCCTGGAGTACCATTTGGGAAATTGTAAGGGACCTTGTGAAGGATATCAAACGGAGGAGGAATATAACCGGCAAATACAGGAGATCAGGGAAATTATAAAAGGTAATTTTAAGTCATCACTCCACTATTTTAAAAGTCGCATGAAATTGCTGGCTCAAGAGATGAAGTTTGAAGAGGCGCAGCTTATAAAGGATAAGATAGAGGTTCTGGAAAACTATCAGGTAAAGACCACAATTGTAAATCCTAAGATTAATAATGTGGATGTGTTTACCATAATTTCCGATGAGGCTTTTGCGTATGTAAATTTTCTGCAATTGTCCCATGGCTCCATTATACGTTCCCATACCTTGGAAATCAAAAAGAAATTGGATGAAACGGATGAGGATTTACTCCAATTGGCAATTATCGAAATTAGGCAACGCTTCAATTCCCATTCAAAGGAGATTTACGTTCCATTTGAGGTTACCTTGGAATCGCACCTAAAGGTAGTAGTTCCTAAACTGGGAGATAAAAAAAAGATCTTGGAACTATCGGAACGCAACGCCAAATTCTTTAGGCAGGATAGGTTTAAGCAAATAAAGATCATTGACCCGGACAGGCATACCAACAGGATAATGGGGCAAATGAAAAAGGATTTGCGACTTTCCATGGAACCGAGGCATATAGAGTGTTTTGATAATTCCAACATTCAGGGAAGCAATCCCGTGGCGGCCTGTGTTGTTTTTAAAGACGGAAAACCTTCAAAAAAGGAATACCGGCATTATAATATCAAGACTGTAGAAGGCCCGGATGACTTTGCCTCTATGGAGGAAGTTGTTTTTAGACGTTATAAGCGACTTTTGGAAGAAGACCAGTCATTACCACAACTTATTGTTATTGATGGAGGTAAGGGCCAGCTGTCGTCTGCCCTTAAAAGTTTGGATGCCCTTGGGTTAAGAAGGAAGATAGCCATAATAGGTATCGCCAAAAGATTGGAGGAAATATACTTTCCGGAAGATCCTATTCCTTTATATTTGGATAAAAAGTCCGAATCGTTGAAGATAATTCAACAATTGCGAAATGAAGCCCATAGATTTGGCATTACCTTTCATAGAAACAAGAGAAGTAAGGCTGCCATTAATTCGGAACTGGAAAGTATTGAAGGGATAGGGAATAAAACCGTGGAAGAGTTGTTGAAAAACTATAAATCCGTAAAAAGAATAAAAGAGGCCAGTTTGGAGAATTTGGCCCAAACCATTGGAATGTCCAAAGCCAAGAAAATATATGAAACCTTTCATTAAACCACTATATTAACTGTATGCTAAAGTCGCTTCTTATATATTGTGTGTTGATTTTTCCGCTGTTTATCCTTTCTCAGGAACCTTTGGAAAATAAGGATGTAAAAGTTGGGCTGGTGTTGAGTGGGGGCGGTGCTAAAGGGTTGGCGCATATTGGTGCCCTTAAAGTTATTGAAGAGGCCGGGGTTAAAATAGACTATATAACAGGAACCAGTATGGGGGCCATTGTTGGGGCGCTCTACGCTTCGGGTTATTCTGCAAAGGAATTGGATTCCATATTTAAAAGTACCGATTTCGAGTCGTTGATTCAGGACAATGTACCTAGAAGCGCCAAAACATTTTATGAGAAGGAAGATTCGGAAAGATATGCCCTAACGCTTCCGTTCAACAAGTTTAAAATTTCAATTCCCCAAGCCATTTCTGGAGGTCAAAGTATATACAACGAGTTCGTTAGGTTGCTGTTCCATGTTAAGGATGTTGAGGATTTTAGTAAACTTCCAATCCCTTTCTTATGTGTTGCCACTGATGTGGAAACTGGAGATCAGGTATTGTTGGATAAAGGCTATTTGCCAGAGGCAATTCTAGCTAGTGGTACGTTTCCCTCACTTTTTAGACCCGTAGAAATCAATGGAAGAGTGTTGATTGACGGGGGCGTGGTAAATAATTATCCCATAGGCGAATTAAAGAAGATGGGTGCCGATGTGGTCATAGGCGTGGATGTACAGCATGGGCTGTCCGATAGGGAATCCTTGTTGAGTGCTACGGAAATACTGCTACAGATCAATAATTACAGAACGGTAAGGGATATGCAAAAGAAATCGGCCCAAACCGACATATATATTACCCCGGATATCAAGGATTACTCTGTGATAGATTTTGACATGGGTAAAGTAATCATTGATAGGGGCGAGGAAGCGGCTAAATTGCATTTGGCAGAATTGTATAAAATTGCCAAAGACCCCAATATGAAGAGGCAAAAAATAATAGCTGCCGGGATAAATGATACGCTTTTGGTCAATGAATTGACCATACAAGGGAATTATAATTATTCCAGGGCCTACATCAAGGGTAAATTAAGATTTAACGTAGATGATAAAATAACCTTTAAAAAACTGCAGCAGGGGATCAACAATTTGTCTGCCACAGGAAACTTTAGGTCCATTAAATATGAATTGCTCAATAATGGGGAAGGGGTGGAGCTGCTTTTGAACGTTAAGGAAAACCCTGATAAGATGTTCATTCGTCTAGGGGTTCATTTTGATGATCTTTATAAAAGTGCGGGAATAGTAAATCTTACGAGGAAAAATGTTTTAATGGATGATGATGTAGCCTCGGTAGATTTTATCATTGGGGATAATCTAAGGTACAATTTGGAATATTATGTGGACAAGGGCTTTTATTGGAGTTTTGGGATAAATTCCAGGTTCGACGATTTTAACAAGGAGATAGATTTCGATCTGATAAAATCCAATTTTGATGTCGATAATAGTTCCAATATTCGAAAAATAAACCTAAGTGCCTCGGATCTGACCAATCAAGTGTATTTACAAACGGTAATAGAAGAAGAGTTTGCCTTTACCATTGGATTGGAACATAAATTACTTAAATATAGCACCAAAACATTGGGGCAGGTAGATACCACTAGCACTTCTGCCACTGCCAATAAGAGAACCTATTTTGAAAAAAGTAATTATTATAGCACCTATGGGCAGCTTACCTTTGACACCTATGATGATGTTTACTTTCCTACCAAAGGGCTGTTCTTTGACGGGGACTTTCATTTTTATGTCCTATCATCGGATTTTAACAATAATTTCAAGGAGTTTTCAATAGGCAAGGCAAGGATGGGAGGAGCATTTTCCTTGGCCAGAAACATATATCTTAACCTGGAAACTGAAGGTGGTTTTAAATGGGGTATATCCCCTATTACCTCCCTCGATTTTATATTGGGGGGATACGGCAACCATTTGGTGAATAATGTAGTCCCTTTTTACGGTTACGATTTTTTAAGTTTGGTAGGGAACAGCTATGTAAAGGCATATGGCAGACTGGATTTTGAATTTGTGCCCAAGAACCACATATTAATGGCAGCAAACGTAGCCAATGTAGGCGATGACCTTTTTAGAACCGCAGATTGGTTCAAAGCTCCCGAATTTTCGGGCTATGCACTGGGCTATGGCTTCGAATCCTTTATAGGCCCTATTCAAGTGATTTATTCCTATTCCCCCCAAATTAAGGAAAACCACTTCTTTTTTAGTATTGGGTATTGGTTTTAGGGGGTGTCTTTTGAAATCAAAAGGTAAGCTCTTAACACTTTAAGCCAACAATTATTCCGATATTTGTTAAACAGGATTTTGATCATGCTACAATTTAGGATTGATATTACGGCCCATCTTAGGGCCATGTGGTGATTTAAGGCGATTTGGAAGTAGTCCAAGTTTTGTTTTCTGCTGTTTGGGCTACCTTCTGCTACTGGCTAAGGACTTGGCTAATTATGTATTAAATCAATTCAAAAATCTATTACTATGGCAACTACCGATAAAACCTCTTTAAAATTAACAAAGGAAAATCTCGATGCTCAGGATTTTTTACCTCTGCTTGGCACCGATTATGTAGAACTTTATGTGGGCAATGCTAAACAAGCTGCTTATTACTACATGGCTGCATGGGGATTTCAACCCGTGGCATATGCGGGACTGGAAACAGGGTTGAAAGATAGAGTTTCCTATGTGGTACAACAGGACAAGATTAGACTGGTATTGACTTCACCATTAAAATCGGGTGGGGATATCAATAGGCATATAGATGCCCATGGCGATGGGGTAAAGGTAATTGCATTGTGGGTAGACGATGCTAGGGAGAGTTATGTGGAAACAATGAAGCGGGGGGCCGAAAGCTACTTTGAGCCCAGGGCAAAAAGGGATAAGGACGGGGAAGTGGTCACCTCCGGTATCCATACCTATGGAGAAACGGTGCATGTTTTTGTGGAACGCAAGAATTATAAGGGGGCATTTATGCCAGGGTTTAGGCCATGGAATCCTTTTTATAAACCAACTGATGTTGGGTTGAAGTATATAGACCATATTGTAGGCAATGTAGGATGGAACGAAATGAACAAATGGTGCCAGTTCTACGCTAAAGTAATGGGGTTTGCCCAATTGGTCTCCTTTGATGATAAGGATATATCAACGGAATACACGGCGCTAATGAGCAAGGTAATGAGTAATGGGAACGGCAGAATTAAATTCCCGATCAATGAGCCCGCAGATGGGAAAAAGAAATCACAAATTGAGGAGTACATAGAATTTTATAACGGTGCAGGGGTGCAGCATATGGCATTGGCGACTGACAATATTATTGAAACGGTTAGCGCTCTAAAAAATAGGGGGGTGGAGTTTCTTAATGTACCTTCCAGTTATTATGAGGATGTATTGGATAGGGTAGGTGCTATAGACGAAGATTTGGTGCCTCTAAGTGAGCTGGGAATACTAATAGACAGGGATGATGAGGGGTATTTGCTCCAAATTTTTACAAAACCTATTTTGGACAGGCCTACCATGTTCATTGAAATAATCCAGAGGAAGGGCGCAAAATCTTTTGGAAAGGGAAATTTTAAGGCGTTGTTCGAAGCTATAGAGCGGGAACAAGAGTCACGAGGAACCTTATAAAAAGGGTCCTTTTCTTAACTTTTTGCCAATTTTGGGTGCCTTATTATTAAATTGTGTTAATAGAATCGTTAAAGTAAGTTAAATCCTATTTTTAAAGCGAATCTTGTATTAAATTTGTCCTCGTAAGGGGTGGTTCCCTTACAACTTTAAGTATTGGTTTTTCATAATTTAAAGTTTGGTTGGTTATTTAGGAAAAGCCCAGTTTTACGACTGGGCTTTTTTTGTGGGCAAAATTTTGGAACAAATTTTGTTTAACTAATATCAAATAAAAGAAAAGTAAAATCGTTTTTATTAATTTTACAGAAGTAATAAGGTGTTACATAGGCTATTGCAATTTATGGCCTTGGCCATCACATTCAAGATTGCCTATACATTCGATAGGTAGAAAGTACATTTATGCCTGCTGTAATTAGATGAATTTAAACAGATGAGAAAGATTTGCATTGTACTGGTTTTAATTTTTGGATTTACTATCAATTCCCAAGTTCAACAACTGGAAAATGATGGCGACTTTCATTTGCCTGAAAATACAGAAAATACATCGGCTTTTAAAATTGGGGAATGGCTAAAATTTAGAATTCATTATGGATTCCTAAATGCCAGTTATGCCACCTTACAGGTAAAATCGCATGAATTGGACGGTGTTCCGGTATATCATGTGGTAGGGAACGGTAAGACTACCGGTTTTGCCAGTATATTTTTTAAGGTGGATGACACTTATGAGAGCTTTTTTGACAAAAAGGATGGTAAGCCCTATAAATTTATTAGAAAAATTGATGAAGGCGGATATACCAAGGATATTGAGGTGAATTTTGACCACGAGAAGGATATTGCGGTATTAAACGATAAAAAAAAGGATAAAAAGTTTAATTTTACCATTCAAGAGGGTATTCAGGATTTGGTTTCGGCCTTTTATTTTCTCCGTAACAACTATAAAGTAGAAGAGTTGGTAGAGGGGGAGTCCATAGAATTGGATCTTTTGTACGATGATGACGGGGTTTTTAAGTTTAAACTTAAATACTTGGGCAAGGAGGTTTTAAGAACAAAGTACGGGAAGGTCGAATGTTTAAAATTTAGGCCCTATGTACAATCCGGACGGGTATTCAAGGAACAGGAAAGTTTGTCCCTTTGGGTGTCCAATGACAATAATAGGATCCCTATTAGGATACAGGCAGAATTGAGTGTTGGGTCCATAAAGGCAGATTTGGACGGATACAACGGACTCAAACATCAATTTAAAATAATAATGGATTAAAATGAATAAAGAGCATATTGATTCCCAGATTTCCAAACTAGAAGAAAAATACAAGGATTCTGGACAAGACTTAAGCTCTTATTTGGACGGTCTATTATATCAGCGATATCTCACTTATTGGGATTATATCCATCTGGATACTTTGCTAAGTATCCAAGTGCCCAGAACACATTTTCCGGACGAGGAGATCTTTATAATGTACCATCAGATTACCGAATTGTACTTTAAGCTTATCCTACACGAGCAAAAGCAAATTGTTGACGATAAGACCCAGGATGTTGACTTTTTTATTGAGAAGGCAGATCGGATCAATAGTTACTACAAGGTTTTGATATCTTCCTTCAGTGTTATGATAAAAGGTATGCAGCGGGAACAATTTATGCAGTACAGAATGGCGCTGCTTCCGGCCAGTGGATTCCAATCCGCCCAATACAGAATGATAGAGCTTTATGCTACCCCTATGGAGAATCTCGTGCATTTCTCAGAAAGGGATAATTTTTCCTCAAAAAATTCTATTGAGGAATTGTACGAGCATATTTATTGGAAAAAAGGGGCTACCGATGTGGTTACAGGTGAGAAAACTTTGACCCTAAAGCAATTCGAATATCGTTACACGCCCAGGCTGATACGTATTGCCAATGAGGTGAAGAACAGTACTATATATCATAAATACCAGCAGTTACCACAAAAAAGTAAGGATAATAAAACCTTGGTTGAAGCGTTAAAAGCTTTAGACGTTAATGCCAACATAAATTGGCCACTAATGCACATGGGGTCGGCGTATCGCTATTTGACCAAGGACAATGCGCAAATTGATGCCACTGGCGGAACAAATTGGAAGGAATATTTGCCTCCAAGTTTCCAGAAAGTTGTATTTTTTCCAGAATTGTATACAAAACAAGAGTTAAATAATTGGGGAAAACAATGGGTAGACCATATCTTTAACCCAGAAAAAGTATAGAATAACAATGCAAAAATATTGGGGCCTATTTTTTAGTTTAGTATTTATTGTTTCCTGTAAGGAGGATAAACCGGTTACAGACGAAATAGCTGAGGTGATAACCATAGAGAAACCTGTGGTAGTAAAAGAATTCGGGTTTAATCTGGACGATTTTGAGGTCTTGCGCGACACCGTTAAAAATGGGGATAGCTTTGGTGAGCTAATGTTGAGAAATAGTGTGGAATACCCAAAGATTGCAAGAGTATCGGAACATTTCCGTGATACTTTCGATGTTAGGAAAATTGTTGTTGGCAAACCTTATCTTATTTTGAAGTCCAAGGACACGGTCAACAATGCCCAAGTATTTATCTATCAAAATGATCCCATTAACTATACGGTGGTCGATTTTAGGGACAGCGTCCTGGCCTATAAGAAAAAGCAAAAGGTAAAATATGTGGAGCGTGAAGCCTCTGGAATTATTGAATCTTCATTGTCCGAAGCAATATTGAAACAGGGTATTGATTACAACGTTACCAACAGTTTGTCTGAAATTTACGCATGGACCATAGATTTCTTTAGACTTCAGAAAGGGGACCGGTTCAAGGTTATTTACAAGGAGAAATATATCAATGATACTATTTATGCTGGAGCCAGCGGTATAGAAGCCGCTTATTTTGAGCACAATGGAGAACCATTCTACGCCTTTAATTTTGTGTCCGATTCTACCAAGAACATCAATGACTATTATGATGATCAGGCCAAAAACCTTAGACGTACATTTTTACAGTCGCCTGTACAGTTTAGCAGAATATCCTCCAGATATAATTTAAACAGAAGAATTGCCTATTATGGATATAAGGTAAGGCCACATAAGGGAACGGATTATGCAGCTCCTATTGGAACCCCTATCCTAGCTACTGCCAATGGTACCGTTACAGAATCCACAAGGAGAGGTGGCAATGGTAAATATGTCAAAATTCAGCACAATGGTACCTATAGTACCCAGTATTTGCATATGAAGAACCAGAAGGTGAAGAAAGGTGATTTTGTAAAGCAGGGCGATGTTATTGGTTGGATCGGAATGACAGGTAATACCGGAGGTCCGCACGTATGTTATCGTTTTTGGAAAAATGGGCAACAGGTAGATCCGCTAAAGGAAAAATTACCGGCTGCCGAACCTATTGCAGATAGCCTAAAAACTGCTTATTTGGATTTTGTAGGGCCTAAGAAAAGTCAATTGGATTGTATTGAATACATAGAATTACCGGAAGAAGATTTGCTAACACTCAACGAATAACATGGCTTTACAGAAAACCGACCCGACCAAAACAGAAGCTTGGAAAAAACTTTCACAACATTATAAAGAGAATACTAATCTTTCCTTAAAGGACTTGTTTGCACAGGATTCCGATAGGGCTAAGAAACACAGCATTCGCTGGAACGAATTTTTTGTAGACTTTTCAAAGAATAGGATAACCCAAGAAACCCTTCAACTTCTTTTGCAATTGGCAAATGAGGTTGGTTTAAAGGATGCTATCCAGAAACAGTTTGAAGGCGGCATTATAAATAAAACAGAAGGAAGGGCGGTTCTTCATACGGCCTTAAGGGCAAAAGAATCGGATGTCATCAAAGTGGACGGCGAAAACATTGTCCCAGAAGTCTACAAGGTAAAACAAAAGATAAAATCTTTTACGGATTCCGTAATTTCAGGATCTAAAACCGGATTTACCGGAAAGGCCTTTACCGATGTGGTCAATATAGGTATTGGCGGATCGGATCTTGGTCCTGCCATGGTAGTGGAAGCCTTAAAGTTTTACGGCAACCATTTAAAAATGCATTTTGTAAGCAATGTGGATGGCGATCATGTGTACGAAACCCTTAAGGGCTTAAATCCGGAAACGACCTTGTTTGTTGTGGTTTCCAAGACCTTTACCACCCAGGAAACCTTAAGCAATGCCACTACTATAAAAAAATGGTTTTTAAAACACGCTACCCAGGCAGATGTAGCCAAACATTTTGCCGCGGTCTCCACCAATGCGGAGAAAATTTCGGAATTC
>TARA_R100001369_G_scaffold39232_2_pt1 | contig 14797 bp, 9 predicted proteins | sample TARA_R100001369 | Tara Oceans TARA_R100001369 (sample SAMEA2621528) | marine metagenome | biome: marine biome (ENVO:00000447); feature: surface water layer (ENVO:00002042); material: "saline water (ENVO:00002010), including plankton (ENVO:xxxxxxxx)" | depth 5 m | reverse complement strand
CTGTGGGCCCTACTGGGTTCGAACCAGTGACCCCCTGCTTGTAAGGCAGGTGCTCTGAACCAGCTGAGCTAAGAGCCCTAATTAATCAGTATGTATTCGCTTCTTGATTTCTCCAGAAGCATGCCTGTCTTTCGGTAGGCGGGTGCAAATATAGAATAGTTTTTACTTTCCCCAAAGGAAAAAATAAAAAAAATTACACAATTTCGGCTACAACAAAAGTACTCCCCCCAACAAACACAAAATCAGATTTTTTCGCAACCCTTAATGCACAATTAAGCGCTTCATTTACAGAAGGATAGGACTCTCCCTCCAAACCAAATTCCATGGCCCGAGTTCTAAGGACCACCTCATCCAAACCTCTCTGAATGTTAGGCCTACAAAAATAATAATGGGCGTTTTTTGGAAAAAGAGGTAAAATCTGTTCCAAATTCTTGTCTTTTACAAATCCAATGACCAAATGAAGAGAGGTGTATTCCTGTTGCTTCAATTGACTTAAAACAATGGACAATCCTTCAGTATTATGGGCCGTATCACAAACAACTGTTGGATTTTCACCAATATATTGCCATCTACCCAACAAGCCCGTATTGTCAGAAACATTCAATAAGCCATCTACAATATGCTTGTCCCCTATGTTAAACCCCTTTAATTCCTTAATGGCAGCAACAACCCCCTTAACGTTTTTGGCCTGATAGCTCCCTAACAAGGAGGTTTTATAGATTCCAGGGATTACCTCCCCTGCAAAGATTATTTTAGAGCCTCTTTCCCTTGCTATATTGTTAAAAACCGTTGCTGTCTCTTCCTGAAGCTCACTTATCACTACCGGTACCCCCGGCTTAATGATACCTGCCTTCTCAAACGCTATTTTGGCAATGGTATCGCCCAACATCTCCACATGATCATAGCCAATATTGGTGATCAATGACACCTCGGGGATAATTATATTGGTAGAATCCAATCGGCCTCCCAGTCCAACCTCCACAATAGCGATATCAATTTTTTCCTTTTCAAAGTACTTAAAGGCCATTCCCACTGTCATTTCGAAAAACGAAAGGTCGTGTGCCTCAAAAAATAATTTATTATTCTTTATAAAATCGACCACGAATTTTTTACCGACCGGTTTTCCATTAATCCTGATCCGCTCCCTAAAATCCTTTAAGTGGGGTGAAGTGTACAAACCCACTCTATAACCGGCCTCTTGCAAAATAGAGGCCAACATATGACTACTGGACCCTTTTCCGTTGGTCCCCGCCACATGAATACTTTTAAATTTACGTTCTGGATGACCTAAATATGCCGAGAGGGCCTGTATATTGTCCAATTTACCCTTAAACGCAGAAATCCCCTTTTGCTGGTACATGGGAAGTTGTGCAAACATCCATTCCAAAGTTTCCTGATAGGTCATTTAAAGTCGTCTGTTGAAGTTAGAACATAATGCCGTTGCAATACCTTCTATTAATCTAATTAAAAAAGTAAATGAAAATGTAAAACTACTGCAGGAAAATTGCATTTGGGGAATGAAGGAAAACTTTATTCCCCCAATTTAAAATTCACCACCACAAAACCAACTTGTTGGCTAGGGGCATTGGAATCCAAATTCCATCGATGCATAAAAGCAGTTTTCTTTGCGGGTTCCATTAGGCAGGGATGGGTATTGGTAGTTCCCTTTTGCCCAGGTTCAGCACTAACCACCTTTCCATTTCGATCAACGGTAATTCTGACTACTACCCTACCTTCTTCGTTGCATTCTTGTTGTACTTTCCCTTTATTTACTAAAGACCGTCCATTGAGGCCGTAACCCCCAGTTCCACTACCCGAACCTGGACTTCCGTAATAACTTGTTGCATAGGGATCCCCATCTGGCTGGCCTTTATCTCCGGCCTTGTTATCATCTCCTTCTCCTCCGGATGCCGTTCCTTCGGATTTATTTATTCCTCCGATCAGCTCATCCAATTTATTCTTTTTCGCCTGTTGCTCCCTTCTAACCTTTTCTTCGGCCTCCTTCTTTTCGCGAGCAATGCGTTCAGCCTCGGCCTGTGCTTTTTTGGCCGCTTCGTCCGCCTTGCGTTTAGCTTCTTGCTGTTGTTTTATTTTTATGGATTCTTCACTCTCCTGGGTAAGTAATTTTTCGGCAGGTTTCTCCTTGGCTACCTTTTCCTCTGGCAACTCTTCTACTACCTCTTCCACTTTTTCCTCCTGCACCTTGGGTTCTTTAATGGGAGTGTTGAGGGGCTCGGATTTAATCTTTTCTTTTGGCTGTACCCTGCCGCTACCAAAATCGGTTGTTCCGAAGTTTACCGAAATACCGTTTTCTATTGGAGGGTCCATATAAGTGAGTCCAATATAAAAAAGCAATAGCAATAGTACACTCAACAGAATTGTGGTAAGTGTAAATGATTTTTTCTCGTGTCTCGTGTTAAGTAATGACATTAATTTGGTCGCACTGCCAAAATAACCTTGTAATTATTTCTATTGGCAATATCCATTACGTTCACCGCCTCTTTGATGGCAACGCTCTCTTCTGCCCTAAGAATAATTGTAGGTTTCTCCTGCCCTTTTAGTGCCTTTTTTAATTCAATTTCTATATACTGCCCGTTAATCTTCTCGTTGTTTACAAAGTATTCCAAATTCTTATTGATGCTTACCGATACGTTTTGGGTATTGGTAGATTTTCCCTTTGCTTTAGGCAACAACAAATCCAATGCATTGGGCGAATTTGCAGTTAGCATAAAAAAGATAAGCAATAGGAACACTATGTCCGTCATAGAGGACATGCTAAAATCTGGACTAACCTTATTTCTACCTTTTAGTTTCATTGGTTATGTTCTAAAGAGGTTCGTTCAATAAATCCAAGAATTCCACCGCATTGGCTTCCATTTTATGCACTACCTTATCCGTCCTGTTTACCAAATGGTTATATCCTATATAAGCTATAATACCCACAATAAGTCCGGCCACGGTAGTGGTCATTGCCGTATAAATACCAGAGGCCAAGGATCCCATTTCTGCCTGTCCGCCACTGGTTGCCATTTGATGGAATGCCAAAATCATACCAATTACGGTTCCTAAAAACCCTATCATGGGCGCCGCTCCTGCAACGGTGGCCAATACACTTACATTTTTTTCCAATTTATACACTTCCAGGGTACCGGCATTTTCTATAGCCGTATTGATATCATCCAATGGCTTCCCAATTCTGGATATTCCCTTTTCCGTTAACCTTGCTACTGGCGAATCTGTCTGTGCACACAATATTTTGGCCGCATCCAATTTGCCATTGGTAACATGGTCCCGTATCTGGTTCATAAAATTGCTATCTATTTTTGAAGCAGCCTTAATCGCAAAAATCCGTTCAAAATAAATATACAATGCCACAAAGAGCATTACAAACAAAACACTTATGATCAAGATACTTCCCGTTCCTCCATTTACTATTAAATCTATAACAGAAAGTGTCTTTTCCTCGGACACAACTCCCTCTAATCCCGCCTCTTGAGCCAGGTCTTGTATCAATAACATATATTTTCTTTATTTAAGTTGCCTTAATAACGGTCTTTTGTCGATTAAATTATCCGTTCAACACTAAATTTCTAATTAAAATAAATCCTATGGCACCGGCAGCAAAACCTAGGAATGCCAACCATGCTATTTTCTTCAAATACCAGAAGAAGTCTATTTTTTCCATTCCCATGGCCACAACACCTGCTGCAGAACCAATAATCAACATACTACCACCTGTTCCTGCAGAGTATGCAATAAAATGCCAAACTGGATCATCCATTCCTACGGAGAACATTCCAATACTGGCTGCTACAAGCGGCACATTATCTATTACCGCCGACCCAACGCCAAGGAAAAGCACCACCAAATCCGATACCAATTCACCAGGAGATTCTGTTCCCAACATCGGCATCACCTCATCCAAAGTTCCAGCAAAATGGAACAACATCCCTAAAGATTCCAAAGCTGCCACAGCCATTAAAATACCCAAAAAGAAAAGAATACTTGGCAATTCAATTTTGGAAAGGGATTTATGCACAGGGCTGTGATGCGATTCCGCCTCACTTTCACCATCTATGTTGGAAATACTGAATTTGGAACTACTATATACTTCTGCAAATGTAGCTACCAAAGCCAAAGAAAGCATCATACCAACGTAAGGTGGCAAATGGGTAATGGTTTTGAAAAAAGGAACAAATATAATAGCCCCTAACCCTAAATAAAGCATGGTTGCACCATACTTGGACTTCGTTGGTTCCTCTTCATCCATATCTGTATCAATATTCCCTGAGAATGCCTTGTATCTACTAGCAATAAAGGTAGGAACCACCATACAAATTATAGAAGGCAAAAGAACGTGTTCTATCAATTGGGCCGCGGATACCTTATTGGCGATCCACAACATGGTAGTGGTAACGTCCCCTATTGGAGACCAGGCACCACCAGCATTGGCTGCAATAATTATCATACCTGCAAACCAAAGTCTTGTTTCCCTATCGTTGATCACCTTCTGTAGAATGGTAATCAAAACAATGGTAGCGGTTAGGTTATCAATAATGGCTGAAAGTATAAAGGCCAATATGGAGAACAACCATAATAATTTTCTTTTACTCCTGGTTTTTATAAAACCTTTTATGGTCGCAAAACCATCGAAGTAATCAATTATTTCCACAATGGTCATGGCACCTAAGAGGAAGACCAATATTTCTGCCGTTTTTCCGAGATGATGCAGCAAAATCTCATCTATATGGGTCGCCTCCAACTCCCGGAGCTCGGCATTGACCTCAAAAACCGGCATATGCGCCAGAGCAATAACCGCCCACAACAGAGCCATCATAGCCAAAGCGGGGATTAATTTGTCTATTTTCAGGTTATGCTCCAATGTTATTGCCAAGTAACCGGCAACGAATAAAATAATAATAATGGTCTCCATGCTATTATTGGTTTAGATTAATTGTTTTAACGCAATCTCAAATCCGGTTTTACTGAGATTGACTTTTGATTTATTTTGGTCAAATATATTTAAAATTGCGTTTCTAATGGTATTAGATGTGTCATTAAAAATAAGTTCGTCATCCATTGCCACCCTCCCCTCCATAAAATAGGCAAAGACCCGCGCCATTCCACAGTTGGATATAAAATCGGGAATTAGGCTAATACGTTCGTCCGTATACTCCATTATTGGACCAAAAAATATTTCTTTATCGGCAAAGGGCACATTGGCTCCGCAGCTAATCACTTGTAACCCGGCATGGATCATTTTGGATATTTGTTCCTTGGTCACCAATCTGGATGCTGCGCAGGGAACAAAAATTTCGGCTGGCAGGTTCCATATTCTATCATTCATTTCAGCAAATGGAATAATATTATCCGCAAAAAGCTCATTTCCCTTTTTATTCAGAAAGAATGTTCTAATCTCTTCCAAAGTATACCCGTTCTCATTAATAACCCCTCCGGCCCTATCTATTATCCCGACCACTTTCGCGCCCATTTTGGCCAAATAAAAGGCCGCTGCGGAACCTACATTTCCAAAACCCTGCACAATGGCCCTTTTATCCTTTACCGAACCACCGTGTATGTCATAATAGTGTTTAACCGCTTCCGCTACTCCAAAACCGGTTATCATATCCGCAACCGTAAATTTTCTGGCCACAGACGGCGAGTAGTCTTCCCTCTCCAACACCTTAACAACTCCCAATCTTAATTGACCAATCCTATTGATCTTGTCCGCTTCGGTTGGTTTAAAATGACCATTAAAAACACCCTCTTGCGGATGCCAAACCCCAGCGTCTTCAGTAATAGGGATAACCTCATGAATCTCATCAACATTTAAATCCCCTCCCGTACCGTAATAACTTTTCAACAATGGCGCCACAGCATGGTACCACCTTTTAAGTACCCCGGATTTTCTAGGATCGTTTGGATCAAAATTAATTCCGGATTTTGCTCCTCCAATCGGAGGCCCCGAAACCGTAAATTTCACCTCCATCGTTTTGGCCAAGGACAATACCTCGTTCATATCCAATCCGTCCCTCATTCTAGTACCGCCACCAGCGGCCCCTCCACGAAGGGAATTTATCACCGTCCACCCTTCTGCTTCCGTTTCCGGATCTTTCCAGTTAAAAACAATTTCAGGTGCCTTATTTTCGTATATTTTTAATAACTCTTTCATTGCACTTCACAATTAATTCATTGATTTCATTTGCTAACAAGGGAATATTTCCCATGCTTTGGTTTAATTTCCCAGACTAGCTAATGTTGTCTCATAATTGTTAAGTTCTTTTTCAGCAAAAAGTATACAACCGAACAAATATAAAAATATAGATTAGGTTTTAATGTTTTTATTCCCCATTATTATTCCATTCTATACTCGTATATTTGTATCATTCTCATATTTTTTTCTACACAAATGGATTTTACACTTTCGGAAGAACAGTTGATGATACAGAAGGCAGCAAGGGATTTTGCCCAGAACGAATTGCTACCAGGAGTCATAGAAAGGGATGACGCCCAGAAATTCCCGGCAGAGCAAGTAAAGAAAATGAGCGAACTGGGATTTATGGGAATGATGGTAGACCCCAAGTACGGAGGAAGTGGCCTGGACACCATATCTTATGCCCTGGTTATGGAAGAACTTTCCAAGGTTGACGCCTCGGCTTCGGTAATTGTATCTGTCAACAATTCTTTGGTTTGCTGGGGACTGGAAACTTTTGGCAGTGAAGCACAGAAAGAAAAATATTTAACCCGCTTGTCCACAGGACAATGTATTGGGGCATTCTGCCTTTCAGAACCTGAAGCTGGCAGTGACGCCACATCCCAAAAAACCACTGCTGTAGACCATGGTGACCACTATGTATTAAATGGCACCAAAAACTGGATAACCAACGGAAATTCAGCTGAAATATATTTGGTAATTGCCCAGACCGATATTGCAAAAGGACATAAAGGAATAAATGCCCTAATTGTAGAAAAGGGCATGCCAGGTTTCGAAATAGGCCCTAAGGAAAATAAATTGGGCATAAGGGGAAGCGATACACATTCACTAATCTTTAATGATGTAAAAGTACCCAAAGAAAACAGAATTGGCGAAGATGGATTTGGTTTTAAATTTGCCATGAAGACACTGGCCGGAGGACGAATAGGAATAGCGGCACAGGCATTGGGAATTGCTGCCGGGGCATATGAACTGGCCAAAAAATACTCTAAGGAAAGAAAGGCTTTTGGCACGGAAATCAGCAACCATCAGGCCATAGCCTTTAAGCTTGCAGATATGCACACCCAAATTGAAGCAGCAAGACATATGGTCTATAAAGCGGCATGGGACAAGGACCAAGGCAATAGCTATGACCTTTCAAGTGCCATGGCAAAACTTTATGCTTCCCAAGTAGCCATGGACACCACTATAGAAGCGGTACAAATTCATGGCGGCAATGGTTTTGTAAAGGACTACCACGTGGAAAGAATGATGCGGGACGCCAAGATAACCCAGATCTATGAAGGCACTTCAGAAATTCAGAAAATTGTAATTTCGCGAAGTATTTTAAGAGAATAATAATGATTATACCAACTTACCCCTTATTTTTGTAGGGTAGACACCAGATAAATTAAAAAAATATAAATAACCACCCCCAATCTAGATGGGGCAATTAACCAAAAACAACCAATTACACATTATTAACCCCCTATTATTAGGAAAAAAATCAATATATAAACCTTAATATTGAGGATATCCCAATTTAATGGGCTCAAATATCATAATATGCATTTTTTTTAACGTTGAATTATAAACGTTGAATTTCTTTCGCACTATTTAATATTGCACTGCATTAAATGTAAATATTTTGATATTTTTGAATAAATATGATATTTTATGAAGCTGAGAAAACAAGGATTGTACCTACCGGAATTTGAACATGATAACTGTGGCGCAGGATTTATTTGTAGTCTAAAAGGAAAAAAGTCGAATGATATTATTCATAAGGCTTTGGAAATATTAGAAAGGCTGGAGCACAGGGGAGCTGTAAGTTCGGATGGAAAAACTGGAGATGGTGCTGGAATCCTAATAGATATTCCACATGTTTTTTTTCAGGACGTATGCAACTTTGAGCTTCCTGAACCAGGTAGTTATGCCGTTGGCAATGTCTTTTTACCTCAAAAAGAAAACCAACGCGACTACTGTATCAAGGTTTTTGAAAACAACATTAAAAAACAAGGTTTAAAGTTATTGGGATGGAGGGAAGTTCCCGTGAACAAATCCATACCCGGAAGAATAGCTGCAGAGACCGAGCCTTTCGTGAAGCAAGTATTTGTTGCCCGAGAGAATGACGAACAGGATTTCTTCCATTTCAACTTAAAATTATTCATAGCCAGAAAGGTTACCGAACATACTATCAACGCTTCCAAATTGTCTGAAAGCAAGTTTTTCTATGTTCCAAGTCTTTCTACCAAAATTATAATCTTCAAAGGGCTTTTGATGCCGGAAGATATTAGCCTTTATTATAAGGACCTTATGGATCCAAGGGTAGTCACCCGATTGGCCCTTGTACATCAACGATTTTCCACCAATACTTTCCCAACTTGGGATTTGGCCCAGCCTTTCCGCTATATGTGCCATAACGGGGAAATAAATACCCTAAGAGGCAATGTTACCAGAATGCGCTCCAGGGAGGAGTTAATGAAAAGTGATTGGTTCGGGGACGAAATAAAAAATATTATCCCTATTATTCTTCCAGGAAAGTCGGATTCCGCTACCATGGACATGGTTGTTGAACTATTGTTAATGACAGGAAGATCACTCCCAGAGGTTATGATGATCTTGGTACCTGAGGCTTGGGAAAAGAACAATGAAATGTCCGAAGCAAAAAAGGCATTTTATGAGTACCACTCCTGTTTAATGGAACCATGGGACGGGCCTGCATCCATTCCTTTTACAGACGGAAACTATATTGGAGCCGTATTGGACAGAAATGGATTGCGTCCATCGCGATATTCCGTAACAAAGGATGGTTATGTTATTATGTCGTCTGAGGTGGGGGTCGTAGAAATTGAGCCCGAAAATATTGAAATGCACGGTAGACTGGAACCAGGTAAAATGTTCTTGGTAAACATGGAAGAAGGGCGCATTGTCAATGACGAAGAAATTAAGGAAGAGATTGCATTAAGGTATCCGTACAAGGAATGGTTGAACAAGAATTTGGTTCACCTTAAAGATATCCCATACAACGACTGTCCACTTTTCTTAAATGAGGCATCCGTACAAAAGAGAAAAGCGGTATTTGGATATACCTTGGAAGATATAAATACCATTATACTTCCTATGGGAAAAACGGCCAAAGAGCCTTTGGGATCCATGGGGTCGGATACCCCAATCGCCATTTTATCCGATCGTCCACAATTAATTTACAACTACTTTAAGCAATTGTTCGCCCAGGTTACCAACCCACCCTTGGATGGTATTCGCGAAGAGCTAATAACAGATATTAGCCTAACCCTGGGAAGTGATCATAATATCTTTGAATTTTCCGAGCTTCATTGCCGAAAATTAAAAATTAAAAATCCAGTTATTTCCAAGGAAGATCTGGACAAAATAAAGAACTATGACGCAAGTCCAGATTACAAGGTAGTTTCCATTTCGATGCTATATGACATTGAAAAAGGACACAACGGACTTGAAGATGCTCTGGAATCGCTTTTACTACAAGCAGAACACGCTATTGATGAAGGCGCCAATATCATTATTTTATCGGATAGAAACGTTAGTAAGGAAAAAGCTCCCATTCCGGCCTTGTTGGCATGTTCATTTGTAAACAGCGGACTGCAAAGATTGGGCAAACGTTCCAAATTAAGTGTAATTATAGAATCTGCCGAACCTAGGGAAGTACATCATTTTGCCTTATTATTTGGATTTGGGGCAAGTGCTATCAACCCTTATCTGGTTAACGAAATTATTGCGGAACAAATTGAGGAGCACGATATCACGGAATATACTTTTGAAGAAGCCATTAACAACTACAACAAAGCTGTTGGCAAGGGCATTCTTAAAGTGATGAACAAAATTGGAATCTCCACCCTAAATTCATACCGTGGGTCCCAATTGTTCGAATGTATTGGAATAAACACCTCCACCGTAGACAAATACTTCCCAAATACCCCTACTAGAATACAGGGCATTGGACTATATGAAATAGAGAAGGAAATTGCAAAGCGTCATCAAAGAGCTTACCTTGATAAGGATATAGCAGCAAATTTAGACTTGGAAATCGGCGGACAATATCGCTGGAGAAGGGATGGTGAAAAGCACCTTTTCAATCCTTTAAGTATTGCCATGCTACAAAAATCGGTTAGAAATAATGAACCGGAATCCTATAAGGAATTTGCCCAAATGGTGAACGAGCAATCCAAGGACTTGATGACTATACGAGGTCTTTTTGAATTCTCCAATTACGACCCTATTCCTTTGGATGAGGTGGAACCATGGACAGAAATAGTAAAACGCTTTAAAACAGGCGCAATGTCTTATGGATCCATTAGTAAGGAAGCCCATGAAAATTTGGCTATCGCCATGAACAGGATCGGCGGAAAGAGTAATTCTGGCGAAGGCGGGGAGGATGCAGAACGTTTCTACAAGAACCAAACCGGGGACTGGAAAAATAGTGCCATCAAACAAGTTGCTTCTGGTAGATTTGGGGTTACTTCCAATTATTTGACCAATGCTCAAGAAATACAGATAAAAATGGCCCAAGGGGCCAAACCAGGTGAAGGTGGACAATTGCCGGGACCAAAAGTAAATCCGTCCATTGCCAAAACCAGAAATTCCACACCATATGTGGGATTGATTTCTCCACCGCCACATCATGATATATATTCAATAGAGGATTTATCCCAATTGATTTTCGATTTAAAATCTGCAAATCGAGAGGCAAGGATCAACGTTAAATTAGTTTCCGAAGTAGGAGTAGGTACAGTAGCAGCCGGTGTTTCCAAGGCAAAGGCTGACGTTGTCCTTATTTCGGGCCATGATGGTGGTACAGGAGCTTCCCCTTTAACATCCTTAAAACACGCCGGACTTCCATGGGAACTGGGCATTGCCGAGGCACAACAAACCTTGGTACTGAACGACCTAAGGAACAGGATAGTCCTAGAATGTGACGGCCAGTTGAAAACAGGAAGGGATGTAGCAATAGCATGTTTGTTGGGAGCAGAAGAGTTTGGATTTGCTACAGCACCATTGGTAGCCTCAGGGTGTATCATGATGCGGGTATGTCATTTAAACACTTGCCCAGTAGGTATTGCGACCCAAAATCCTGAACTGCGCAAGAAATTTGAAGGCAAGCCGGAGCACGTTGTCAACTATATGTACTTTGTAGCCCAAGAACTTAGGGAAATAATGGCCCAATTAGGGTTTAGGACTATTAATGAGATGGTTGGGCAAGTACAAAAACTGGATCGTAAAAAAGCTTTGGAACATTACAAGGCGGCAGGTATAGACCTTACACCAATCTTATATCAGGTTGATGTGCCAAAGGGAACCAAATTCTATAATACCCAAAAGCAGCAACACGATGTTGACAAGTCTATTGAGTTTGAAATTTTGGAAAAAGCCCATCCTGCATTGTTCAGAAAAGAAAAAATCTCTTTGGATTTCCCTATCCACAATACCGATAGGGCCGTTGGAGCAATTACCAGTAATGAAATTTCAAAGATCTATGGTGTAGATGGTTTACCTGAAAATACCTTAAAACTTAATTTCACTGGTTCGGCAGGACAAAGTTTTGGTGCATTTGCAACCAAAGGCCTCACCATGATCGTTAATGGAAACACCAACGATTATTTAGGAAAAGGTCTTTCTGGAGCCAAGTTAATCATAAAAGTACCTTACAAGTCCACTTTAAAACCAGAGGAAAACGTAATTACCGGAAACGTTACACTTTACGGTGCAACCTCAGGTGAAGCCTATATAAACGGTAAAGCAGGTGAACGATTCTGCGTTAGGAATTCAGGAGCACAGGCTGTCGTAGAGGGTATTGGAGACCACGGTTGCGAGTATATGACCGGTGGTACGGCGGTTATCCTTGGTGAGGTAGGTAGAAATTTTGGAGCTGGAATGAGTGGGGGTATTGCATACATCTTTGATGAGAAAAATACCTTTAGAAAAAATTGCAATACCGAGGCTTTAAACCTTTTAAAAGTAGAGGACGATAATGATATTGCCGAATTGAAAGGTCTTATAGAAAACCACTATAATGCTACACTTAGCCCAATAGCCCAAAGAATCCTGGAAAATTGGGAAGAATGCCTTCCAAAATTTGTTAGGGTTTTCCCTGAAGAATACAAGCAGGCATTGATACGATTAGAAAAAGAAAAATTAGAAACGATATAATCGAAATATGGGAAAGATAACAGGATTTTTGGAATTCGATAGAAAAGTAGAAGAATACGCTCCAGTAGAGGATAGGGTAAAAAACTATAAAGAGTTTACGCTCCCTATGAAAGAAAAGGAGCTAAAGGATCAAGGTGCCAGATGTATGGACTGTGGTATTCCATTTTGTCATAGTGGCTGTCCGTTAGGGAATTTAATACCCGATTTCAACGACGCAGTTTACCTTGGAAAGTGGGAAAAAGCAGCAGAAATATTACATTCTACCAACAACTTCCCTGAATTTACCGGGAGGCTTTGTCCCGCTCCTTGCGAGGAAGCCTGTGTACTAGGAATAAATGAAGATCCGGTAACCATAGAGAACATTGAGAAAAACATTGTTGAAACAGCCTTCAAAAAAGGTTGGGTAGTAGCTGAACCACCTGCTAGCAGAACTGGAAAAACAGTTGCCGTTATTGGATCGGGACCTGCCGGACTAGCAGCGGCCCAACAGTTGAACAGAGCTGGGCACCTAGTAACTCTTTTTGAAAGGGATGAAAAAGTTGGGGGCCTTTTACGATATGGCATTCCTGATTTCAAGATGGAAAAAAATATCATTGATAGAAGGGTTAAGATTCTAGAGGAAGAAGGTATCATAATTAAGACCGGGGTTCATGTGGGCGTTGATGTTTTGGCTACAGAACTCAAAGATCAATTTGATGCCATTGTACTTTCTGGTGGTGCTACCGTTAGAAGAGGACTGCCTATAGAAGGAGCCGACCTTAAAGGAGTAGTTCAGGCTATGGACTTCTTAAAACAAAACAATAAACGAGTAGACGGTATTACAGACCTTGGCGAGGAAATAAAGGCTACAGGTAAGAACGTTGTGGTAATAGGCGGGGGAGATACGGGATCTGACTGTATTGGAACCTCCATTAGACACGGAGCTACTTCTGTATCCAACTTTGAAATATTGGGAAAACCTCCCGTAGGACGTCCAGAGGATCAACCATGGCCATTTTGGCCCATGCGTTTGAGAACAAGTTCATCCCACAAGGAAGGTGTTGAGCGGTTTTTTAGTATTTCCACTAAAAAATTCATTGGTGATAAAAATGGTAATTTAAAAGGACTTATTACTTCTGAAGTAGAGTGGATTACACAACCAGGCCAACGACCAATACTTAAGGAGGTTCCGGGCACCGAAAAGGAATGGAAGTGCGAATTGGCACTATTGGCCATGGGCTTTACAGGTTCCGAAATGACTATTGCCGAGCAATTGGGCCTCGAGGCCGATGCCCGTACCAACATTAAAGCCAGTGAAGCGGATTATAAGACCAACGTTCCCGGTGTATTTGTAGCCGGTGATCAAAGAAGAGGACAATCCTTAATAGTTTGGGCCATTTCTGAAGGTAGACAAGCAGCGTACCATGTGGATACCTATCTTATGGGAACTTCATACTTACCTCTAAAAGGAGAGGGAGACCTACCAAGGGTTTAACATATTTTCTGTAGACCAGCATAGATAAAAAAATCCAACCCGGTAAATGGGTTGGATTTTTTTTATTTCACCATCGGATAGCACAACCTCACTTACGCACACTTGTACAAAGAAAGTCCTAACTTGGCTTATAAGCCATTTTTATTGAGGTCATCAAGTTTACAGTAACTTTAATATTACTCAATTGGACTTAAATTACCTTTTCCACGTACCACTTTCAGCAGTAACCTTTACATCCCAATCCTGAACTGGATTATTTTTGTACCTAGGATCACTATCCTCCTTTGGAAAAGAATGGACCACTTCCAAAAGATTGTTATAACTATTTTTCCTTTCGGGAGTATTTAGACTGTCCTTTAGGTCATGACGCTCAAAAGGATCGTTGACCACATCAAAGAACTTTTCCGGCTCACCCTTGGAATCAATATATAATTTAAATTTTTGGTCCCGAAGAACCCTATCCCTAAAATTATATTGATTTTCTACTCCATTTTCCGTGAGGCGCGCAAAGTTTCCACCACCCATGCCTAATATCCATTGACGCTGAGAGGCCTCGTCACCCTCCAACAAAACCTTAGCAAAAGACTTGCCATCTATTATATGCGAGGCATTGACATCTGTCCATTTATCCTTTGAATTAACCCCGGCGAGGTCCAAAAAGGTTGGAAGGACATCCGTAAAATCGATAAGCGCATTTGATTCCTGATCCGCTTTTATATGTCCAGGCCAACTTACCAAAAATGGTTCACAGATTCCCGCTTCCAAAGTAGTGGACTTACCGCCTTTTACCTTTTCACCTTTATAAGTACCGGTTATGGATTGAGTGGTACCATTGTCTGTTGTAAAGACGATCAACGTATTTTCCAACAGACCATTTTGTTTTAAAGCATCTACCAATTGTCCTACTATCTTATCGGTATAACGAACCATGGCCTTGTGCTTGC
>TARA_R100001369_G_scaffold6488_1_pt1 | contig 14843 bp, 23 predicted proteins | sample TARA_R100001369 | Tara Oceans TARA_R100001369 (sample SAMEA2621528) | marine metagenome | biome: marine biome (ENVO:00000447); feature: surface water layer (ENVO:00002042); material: "saline water (ENVO:00002010), including plankton (ENVO:xxxxxxxx)" | depth 5 m | reverse complement strand
TTTTGCAAAAATTCAATTGCTTCTACAACTTTAGGAAACATCTTAGGATTGCGTAAGTTACAAGCCATTTGAGTTGCTGAGTTCTCAGAGTAACCCGCTTGTTTTGCACAATCAGTAGGAGTCATTCTCCCATTTTCTTTTACAAAAGTAAGAACAAAAGCTCTTTGTTTTGGTGTTAATTGTTTATCAATATCCATAATTATTATTTACTATATATACATAGAAAGTAAATATATATATAAAAAATGTATTTCAATGAAAAAACCTCAGTCTGTAAGACTGCTACTATTGTTGTATATCAACTGTTTTAAAAATCATCTATCCCAAGGTTACGTAACCTGAAACACAGACGTAACCCAAAACGTAACCCTACTACTGTTGTATATCAACTATTCTAGCCTAAAGTTACGTGGTTACGTCAAATTCACGATATTTCAGAAATATTTTTTTCGTTTTACTTTTGAAACATCTATATAAAATGATAATATGTAACCATGAACAGAAATGAAATTGAAGAATTTTACGGGGACGACGAACCAGAAATACTTTTTGCAGATGGATTTGATACAGCAATCATGGGCGTGGTCCAAGATCCGTGGCACGACAACACTACACGAGTTCTCTACAGTATAGAACGTATTCTCAAAACACTTATGGATAGAGATGCAATGACCTATGAAGACGCATCAGAATACTTTGAATATAATGTCAGAGGCGCTTATATGGGGAAATATACACCTTTATTTCTAGATACATAACCAATGCCAACTATTAATGAATTAAAAGATATTTCATGGTTTCAAAGAGCCATGAATCCTGACACACCTAACACAGAAGCTAACAATACAATTTTAACAGAAAGTCATGAAGTAGATGGAAAGATTATTTTAGTTCCAACAATTAGAATGATAGAAGGAAAATTAGTCAAGGTCGATGATCCTGTGGCAGAGGCTACAAAAAATAATGACTTTATTGAGGGTTTTCAAACAGAAGAAGAGGCTACAAAATTTTCGAAAATGATTAGTAACTTAGTAGATAATTCAAGAAATAGTAATAAAACAACAGGTGGTCCTGGGAAACTTAAAGTATTATGAATGAGATTTTCAAAAATCCACTTTCGGCCCCGTTAGTCTTAGTCGAATGGTTCGATGCAAAAGACGGAGAGACTGGTTGGCATCCAGTAGAAGATATTTTTTTTGAACAATTAGCCACTTGCCAATCGGTTGGTTGGCTGATAAAAGATACAAAGTCCCAAATAACTATTATGAGTGATTACTGTGAATACAACGAAGAAAAAGACGGCGGTAGACACATAACCATTCCGGGAAGTTGGGTAAACAAAATTATATATTTAGAACAAAAAAAGGAGATAGAAAATTAAAATGGATATGATGAGATTATTAAAGGCTGTACGTAAAAATGAAGGTTTCCGTACAAAGGTGTATTTAGACACGCTAGGCAAGAGAACTGTGGGAGTGGGCCATCTTTGCGTAGAAGACTTTTGGGAAGATGATAAAGAGTACGACGAAGAGTTTTTAATGGAGACCTTAGAGAAGGATTTAGAGAACGCTATCTCAGGTGCAGAAGAATTGCTTGGTGAGTTCACGGTCCATGATCAGTGTAAAGAGCTTATTGTAGAAATGGTCTTTCAAATGGGTAAAACAGGCGTGTCCAAGTTCCCTGCTATGTGGAGAGCACTTAAAGAATCTACACCGCCAGATTATAAAACGGCGTCAGTTGAGATGCTTGATTCCAGATGGGCTAAACAAACCCCTCAAAGAGCTAAATCTATGGCAAAGAAAATGGCAAGTCTTGGTTAAAGTAATAAAAAGTGACAAAAAATTAGAAAAAAAAGAACTTATCCCTTGGTATATTAGTCCAGACAATAAAGATGTCATAGTTTATTACGAAAAAGATAAAATAAACAATTGGTGGAAAAAAATACCAAAGGTAAGATTTTAATGGATATCTGTGTTCTATGTCAACAAGACTTTGAAGACTGCGACTGTCACTATAGTTAAATTCTTTTACTACAGTTAGAAGCTTTAGTATGTCCGGCCCATATGGGTCTTCTCATGATATATTTCTTCTTTGATAAGTCTTTGGAAACTCATTATAGCTAATGTATTCTTTTAAAGCCCAACGCCAATCTTTACCATATTCTGCCTTACAATAGTTAATAAGATCCTCTTGCGGGTCCTTATTGTCAGCAAAAAAATTGCTAAAGAAGTTTAGGAAGTGGTTCTTGGCACTGTTTGTGAGATTCATCATACAAGAGAATATAGGTATGAATTTTTTATTTACTTTTGTTATTTTGATATAGCTGATGTGTTATTTTAAAATTTTATAAAGTCATCGTCATTTGAAAGCTCATCTTTTTTGCCACCTAATCTAGTTTTATCACTAAATTTAAAAAGCTCTTTGTCTACAAGTTGACCCTTTGTAGCATCTTTAATTATGTCTCCTGTGAAAGGATCAAACACACGAACTGTGTTTGTGTCTAATTTTTTAGTATTAACAACGATTTCATTCTCAGCTTCTTTTCCTCTCATTACTAAATCTTTAGCGTTGATGTAAACTTCTTGTAAAACTAAATTATTTCTATTTTTACCTAAACCTTCACTGTAATCTATCATATTGTGAAGACTTAAAGCATCTTCAGGATTTAATGAATAAGAATTTATATCTTTTTCTAATGAAGGCATACCTTTTCTGTAAGCTTCCATATCACCACGAACTAAACGATAAGCCGGAAATGTTTCTCCTAAATGTTCTTTTGCAGATTCTTGAATTAATTTTTTATACTCAGGGTAATAAGAAAGTTTCTTTAGCTTTTTAAAAGCGTCTGCATTTCCTAAATCTCCGACTCCTCCATGATATTGATTTTCATAAAATTCATGAGCGGGTATGTTTTGTCCATACTCATACTTTTGATTTTCTGGTTTATTTAATTCTTTAATGTCAAACATTACATCAATATTATTAGAAACATCATAAAAAGATTCTTTTGCCTCTTCTGTACCAAAATATGTCTCTTTTTCTTTATTTTTTGGTTCTTCTCGTTCTTTGATTAAATCAAGTGCTTCACCTATTCCTGACGGTGGAATTTCAGGCCCTTCATTTGGGTCCTTTTCAGGTATTTTTTCTTCTTTCGGAATATTTATTAATTTATTATCATCTTCTATTTTACTTTCTAAAATATTTTCTAAAGGATTTAAAGAATAGGAAGCAGGATTTATTAAGGATGACAATTTTTCTGTCAAATATTCTAGACCTTTAGGGTCTGTTTGAGATGCGGCAGCTGCTCCTCCTCCTAATAAAGGAAGAAATCTAGCTAATCCTTGTAATGCTAATGGCCCCATAATTTACTTTTAACATAAAATATAGCAATTGACTATCCTATATATAAAAGAGCTTGATCCCATGGCCGTGATCGTTATATAGTGGTCGCTTTCACTATTCACAAAATTAAGGAGACACCATGACCGAAAAAGACTTGCATAAAATGATTTGTTACTTAGCAGACAAAGTAGAAAAACTTGAAAGAAATCAATGTAAGTGCGACTCCATTAGTGAAAAAAAAGATTCTCCTGTTCAATACAAAACCAATATTGATGTTATCTCGAACAATCAAGAAAACGTTACATAAATCTAACGATTTCTGCGTAAACGACGACGGTTGCGTCTTTTCTTAGATCCTACCTTACGACGACCTTTATGATTTTTTCTTTTAAGGACTGCCCGACTCATATATTAGGAGCGTCACCCAACATTTGGTTTTCTACTACAATAAGCGCTCTAAAGTAATCTTTTTCCTTAATAGGTAATCTTTCCCAATCATCGTATCTAAATTTTTTACTGACACTGATAAACCGTAGACGTTTAGCCCGTTGATCGAGATCAGTTTTCTCAGGATAATTTGGATGAAGCTCTGTGATCATCCATGTACACCTTTAATGGGTGTACTAGAATTAAATTGTATATTAAAAGACATAGAACGTCTTTCTCCTTCACTTCTAAATGGATAGACTTGATGAGCTAACCAACTAGGAAATAAATAAAAATCTCCTACTTCGGGTTTTACTAAATAACTATGTCTTGAGAATGTATGAGGAAGAGATCCTAAAAACTCTAAACATCCGACGGTGGGATGATGGTCTTCTTGAGCGTACTCCTCTTCTAACTTTTCAGGAACTTTTAAAAAAACAACACCTGAAAGATTAGAGTCATGAATGTGAATAGGATTAAAGTCTCCTTGATATTGACTAACAACCCAACTTGTAAGAGACAAAGAAGTCCCTGGTGGAATTGCGCCAGGTACGATTTTATTGATATACTCTTGAGCTAGAGCTACATAAAATTGTTTGAGTCCCGGAATCTTATCTTCTGAAATCTTTATTTCTTTTTTAACATTACCCGCTAAGTTCTGACTGTAGTCGTACTCTTTCGATAAGTCTTCACTGTTTAAAATTCTATCAGATTCTTTATTTATATTTTCGACATAAGAAATAGGGAGTTTAGTTTTTAGTATACTAGGTCCAAACGGTTGATAAATTTCATAACTTAATTTGTCTTCGCTTTTCTTTTTTTCTTTAGTCATCTAATCTATTTAAATCCCTTCGTAGTTCTGTAATCTCATCTGCATGTTGTATCCAAAGTTTTCTTCCTTCGGTTACAATCATGTCCCACTCTTCCGCAAGAAAGATTTTGTCTTCACCTTCCAAATAGGAAACGCGGACGTGCTTACGGTCATCTTTTTTGAAGCGTACGACTGCACTAACTATTTTGTTTGTAACGTCCGTTGTTAACATCTTGTTCAAATCTATCTACTAAAAATAGTATTAGACCACCCATGGATAAATGCTTTAATTCAGGCACTTTTGCTTTGACTTCGTTTGCTAATTCGTAGGCTTCTTTCTTGACGGCCACAGATTTATATTTTGTAATATCTGTCATTTTCTTCCCTTCTACTACATATAGTATGTATTTTCATATGAGCCCATATATATAGGAATAGTATGGGAAAATCAAGGACTAATTTGATACTCCAAACCTACAATAAACCCTAAGTTTCCTTGTATTTCGTAAGTGGGAGCAATAAACCAATTGTCTTTTTTAAACCTGATCATAGGAGCAATGTCGAAGCCACTATATCCGGTGACTATTCCATACTCTATAAAAGAATATTCTTTACTTATATAAGTGCTTATATTTCTTTCACTGTTGTAGTAAGCTCCTACATTTACATTTTCTGTATCACAGCGTACATGAGGGTGCACAGAATTATAATTGTTATCAAGTCCAACATGTAAAGATAAAGCTACAAGAAAAGATAGACAGCTCAAACTTAAGCTCTTACTCCTTCTAAAATATCTTCTATGAGATAAGAGGGAACACAACTAAACTCTATAGCTATTCTATTATCCTTATCAAGGTCTGAAAAATCTTCTTTATAAATTTGTATTTGTTGAAAGCAAGTATCATAGTCGTAATAAACTATTTCGGAGGCCATTCTTACACAATCGTTTTCTACATTTACAGATCCTTGAATACATAAAAAACCAACCATTATAAATTTAATCATTGAAATCCTTATCTATATATTCAAATTCAACTTTGAGCATTAACTGTTCCTTGGTCAACGTTCTATTAATCTTTGTTCCCACTTTACGACGACTAATAGTTTTGACATCAATAAATCTTACTTTCCCTGTTTTAAAGTTTACTAAAACTAAATCAATCGGTCCTGTACTCGACATATTTTTAAATACCATATAGCCTTCTTTCAAAAACTTTATGACAGCTTTAAATTCGCTTATGTCTCCGATTACTTGCTTTGGATCTCTCCCCATGACGGACCTATCTCCATATCCACTTTTAGTGGTACTTTAAGTTCAACCGTTTCTTCCATCATTTTCCTAATCTTGATGGCTTGTTCTTCACTTTCAATTGATACATTCAATTCATCGTGAACTTGTATATGAGATATTATACCTTCTTTATATAAATCAACCATAGCTTTTTTAGTCATGTCCGCAGAAGACCCTTGAATCAACCTGTTTAAAGCTTTATAAGTCCATGCTCTTTTAAGGTCTTTTCCATATTCTCTTTCAGCATCTGCTAAAGGTAGCGACTTATGAATACCAAATGATCTAGGTTCCCATAAATCAAAACGACATTTTCTACCCAATAAAGTTCTAAGGTACCCTACGTTGTCTGCTTTTTTAGTAGCCTCTTGCATAAGTTGTTTTACAAAAGGAACGTTACCGTGAAATTTAGCAAACAAATCTTCTGCTTCATCTGGAGTCAAACCTAACTGACTAGCAAGTTTACCTTTACCCATTCCATACATCATACCTAAATTAATTGTCTTAGCAGAAGATCGGTCAATACCTGCCATGTCTGCAACTGCTTGATGAAAGTCAGGGTCTTCTGTTTTATAAGATTCAATGACTTGATCAGCTCCTTTTAAGCCACCTTGTGTTAAAGAAGCAAAGTGAACTAACACTCTAGGCTCTTGTTGTGAATAATCAAAACAACCCCATTGACAATCTTTCTCAGGAACAAAAATAGATCTGATCATTGGTCCAATTTCTTTGTTTCGCGCAGGAATTTGTTGAAGGTTCGGATTACTATAACTAAATCTTCCTGTCACTGTACCACCTTCATCACTTCTCATTTGATGTATCTCTGCATGAATTTTACCTTTGTAAGAATGCTTTAAGATTGTGTCTATAAAAGTTGTTCTGGCTTTGTTAATCTCTCTTGCATTAGCAACAGTGCGAGCAAAAGGATTTTTGTGAGTTACTAAAAAATTTTTATCAAACTTAGGTTGACCAGACTTTTCTGTTCTTTCATAGGGTATTTTAAGTTTATCAAAGGCTTTGGATATACTTTTTGCAGCCCATATATCTACTTCAAAGCCGCTTTCTTTTTTGATCTGCGATAAAAAAATTTGTTCTCTTTGTTCTAAATCTTTTTTAATCTTTTCAGCTTTATCAAGATCAACGCAAACACCTTTCCATTTCATCTCTAACAAACAAGGAAATAACTCTGTTTCTAAATTAAAAATACTGGTAAGTTCTTGTTTTATAATTTCAGTTTTAAAAAACTGCCATAACTTTAAAGTTAAATCAGCATCTTGTTCTGCATAAGGACCAACATACATAGGAGGTAATTTATACATTTCTGCTTTAGCATCCACGCCCCATTCTTTTGCCGCTTCGTATAATAAACCTTCTGACTTTGAATCTTGTAAATATTCTTTTCCTAATTCATTTAAAGAATATCTAAATCTATTCTCATCTATTAAAGGCGCAGCAATTAAAGTATCTATAATTCTTCCTTTAACTTCTAAACCCCACCAACGTAGCCAACCTACGTCATACATAGCATTATGAAAAATTTTATCACAAGGTAAGTCTAATATCTTTTTCACCTGTCTCTTAATGATGTTCTCATCAAAGTTGCCTCCCCCTTCATGACGTATAGGGAAGTAACCTTTCCAACCTTCTACAGCAATAGCAATGCCTGCAATGTAACCATTACCAATTGCCCAACCCGGCCCCATACTTTTAATACCCGGATCATTTGTTTCTAAGTCAATTGCAATTTCTTTTGCATCAGATAAATCTGGAATATTTTCTGGCGGTAGCCATTCACTTGGCGGTTGAAATAAAGGTATCTGTGTCATTTAACTTCTTTATTAATTTTAGACACTCTATTATCTATTTCAATCTCTGCCGCAATAGCTGCATAACCTGCAATGTCTATATAAGAATCTTCTTTATGTTTTGTCTTCAATCTAGCTATCTTAAGTAATATCATACAAATAGCAACATCATGTGCTGAAACAGGATGCCCTAAATACTCACTCCAAAGATTAGCTATGTTTGTGTGTGTTATAGTTTTATTACCATAATCACTAGCTCTATCGCCTTGTATAAGTTCTTTTGCTATCTTTAGTATATTATCACTTACTGACATCGTTTGACTCCTTTATTCTTTGTATATCTTGTTTAAGTGTCTTTAGTTCTATCTTTAAAATTTTTAAACGGTCTATGATTTCTTCTTTTGTTAATGTAAAAGATAAAGATAACAAAATGGTCATCTTTTTATCTGTTACTTCTAACTGTTTTAGTAATACGTCTTTCATTAAAATGCCTCCGAAAACTCTCTGTTTGTTTTAGATCTAACTATGTTGAGACTTTTCTTTGCTCTTGTCATACCAACATAAAAGACTCTTCTTTCTTCATCTTTATCTTTCCAATAAGATTCATCTGTTCTACGAGATAAATCAGTCAACAACATAACGTTGTCTGCCTCTCCACCTTTGGCTCCGTGTATCGTGGACAGTTTAATCTTCGGAGAGTAATCCAGATTCTGTCCACGACGGAGTACCGCGCGAATATAGGAGGACTTAATGCGCGGAACACTGTCTAATGCTTCAAACCAAGGTAAGTTACTATCAACTTTTAATCCGTGATTCGTGGTCAGTGTTTTGTAGTCATACAACGCTTCTCTGTCTGCTCTCTGCAGTGTCTTATGACCTTTCTCTACTGACTTATCTACATGTAAAAAATAATAAAATTGTTTTACTTCTTTATAGGTAATCTTTTCACCTTTACGAATACTTTCCCAAGACTTAATACCTTTTAATACTCTGCTATCTACAGAAGTAGTATTATTCCTAGAGTAGTAATAACCATTTAATTTCAAATTTTCTTCTAACTTATCAAGAGTATATTTATTACGAGCAAGAACTAACCAATCACCCTCTGTCAACTTACTCAACTGTTCTGTAGGATAATAATTAATCTCTCCTTCTTCTTCTCTAGCTGACCATTGTTTATCTACACGTTCTTTTACTCTAGAGATAAGATCAGTTGCTTTCTTTTGAATTTTTAAAGGTAGTCGATAAGACTTATCTAATATTTTTCTTTCACCCTTCATATTAATTAAAAACTCAGGTCTAGCACCCGCCCACTTAAAAATAGCTTGGTCATCATCTCCTGCGATATAAACTCTCTTTGTTCTTTGTGCTATTCTATCTACCATTTGCCACTGCAACCAACTTAAGTCCTGTGCTTCATCTATAATAACAACATCAAACTCAGGCATTAAGTCTACGTCTCTCTTATTAAATTGAATAAGCATATCAGTGTAGTCATACTTTTTTCTTGGAAAGACACCCCCAAATTTATATTCATGTAGACCTCTTTCTATATAATCTAATTTTAACCAACCACCTGGTAAATGCCCCGTCGTAGGATTATCAAATTGTTGTTTTGCCGGAATACCATTAATCTTTGATAGATCTATTATTCTTGTAAAGACATCATCAGGTAAGCCTGCTCCATATTTTTCTACTTTTTTATTAGGGTTACTTAATTTAATTTGTAATTTATTTGACAAAAAAGAATAGTCCTCATCATTCATAACATCTTCTTCTCTTAAGCTTAGTTCTCTATATGCTAAACTATGAAGTGTTCTAAAGTGTCTAAAATCTTTTGTATCATATTTAAAAGTAGTAGCGGCTCTGCTAAGAGCTTCCTCCGCTGCTTTTTTTGTAAATGCAAAGTAACCAATCTTGTTGGGTGCTACTCCATTTTTTAATTCTTTTTCTACCAACTGTAAAAGATAAGTAGTTTTACCTGTTCCTGGAGGACCAAAGATTATTTTTCTCAAAAAGGTGACTCCTGTTCTAAGTTCGGTAGGTCTAAAGATTGACTTTCTTTCTTTTTATAAGGCACATACCACATATACACCGTTTTGTTTTTAACTTTCTTTCTTGTATCTCCACCACCTAATTCTCTAATACGAGCACTCATTTGAGTCGTTGAAAAATCTTTAAATCTTTTCTTATCTAAAAAGTCTTGTAAAGAGTCCATTCTAAAATAAGCATTTTCATTTTCAAACCAAGCCTTGCCTATAAAGATTTCATCTATATCCATAGCGGCTCCTTGATCATCTAAGAAAGATTCAATTAAGGTATCAAATCTACCTTCTTTTCTAATTTCTTTAGGCATCTCTATAACTTCTACATCATTGAGAAGTTGTTGTAATCGTCTAGTCCAATCATTACCATTCATAGGATTAGGAATAATATTAAGATGATCCATACAAGCTTTCCTAAATTTATTTTGATCAAATAACTGATCTGTTTCTAATACGATTCTTTTACCATCTACATTTAAAAACCAAACAGATTGATCACTTTGATATTTTGTTAAGTCAGAAAAACTATGTTCAAAAGAATCACCTATACCAAACTTTCTAGTCTTACAAACTATAGGAGAACAAACAGAACACATAGGTTGGTCTTTACATTTAAACTGATAATCTTTCTTTTCGTGTTGTCTAACTGTTTTTTGTACTTGATCTGATCCTAGGGGATTCTCCATATACTTATAATTAAATTCATCTATTTTCTTCTTCCATTCATCTGGCCACTTCTTTTTTGCATACACTGCATACTGATATAAAGTATTATCTCTCCCACCTTCGGGAATTCCTTGTGACATCAACGTAGCTAAACACGGTGGTCCATCATCTAACTGACTAACTTCTTTTTTTCTCTTTACTTTAAAAGCTGCTAAGTCTTCTTCATTAGTACAATGAGTATCATAGAGTTCATAAAACTCTTCTACAGTGGCGGCTGTTCCGTCGTCCTTGAATGCATATCTATTACTCTCATCACCATTATGATAAGGTAAATTTAGAAAGTTACCTGTATCTCCTCTATCTGCTTTGATCTCTATTTGTTTAGGAAATATTTCACAGTTTGCATATCCTATTTCTGCAGACCATTCCAATAATTTATCTCTGACTAACCTTGCTTGAACAGGTTGTTTTAAAAATATAAATACATGTGCCCCTCCACTTTTCGAACGACACATAACTAAAGGTAGCTTAAGTTTTCTTATACCTGTAACAATTTTTTTGTAATCTAAAGGATAGACATCTATATCTATACAACCCCACCTACATGTGGAATCATCCATAATAGGTATAATACCCAAGCTAGGGTCTTTACCGTCTAAATGATCAATCCATAGTTGGTCTGTTACTTCTTGTTTAGTTATAAAAGCTTTACCAGAAACTTTACCATTACTTTTCTGTCCTTCACTTTTATACTGACCATAGGCTCGTTCCAACCCACTAAAAATCTTTTTAAATTTGTTTACTCTCTCATCCATATTGTTTTAAAAAAGGGGGCCGAAGCCCCCTAAATATTTAAAATGGTGTACTTGTTGAAGAAGGTGCTTCTTCATCATACTTAACTTTACTTTCACCCTTACCCACACTCTCGTCAAATAATTTTGCCTCAGAGTAATAGTTAGCATTAGTTAGTTGCTCTTCAATAGTGATCTCCCAACCATGCCAATTACCTTTATCATTTCCTTCTTTAACAGTTTTTAATCTGTAAAAGAAAGCGTAAGAAGGAGGTGTAAATAAGCCATTCTTACCTTCTAGCTTTTGTGTTTGCCTCACGGTATTCCACTTCTTAGACTTTTTAAGTTGTGTACCCTTCATAGTGATAACTGCCGGAGTTGTGACACCATTTTCTCCTACTACAAGAATAAAATGATTACCACAAGTCTCGATATAATTACCGTTTTCTAAACGATCTTTATTGTTATCATCTCGAGTTGTCTTCGTAAGAATGTCACTGCTTGCACTATAAATATTTACAGGTGCACTTGTGCCTTGACCTCTATCTGTCCATTCTACGTACTGTCTTTCGTAAGCACAGTGTAGAACTCTAATGCCCTTTGATCCATCATACATTTCATTAGTTACTGTATTAAAAATCATACCCGCTTTTGCACCTTCAATAGTTTCAATCTCAGGTGACAAAGCCATAAGGACTTTTATTCTAGGTGTCGCTAGATCATCTTGTGTAAGATTTTCTAGACCTTTACTTGCATCATTTTCCATCATTGAAATATCTAATACAGGTAATTTACTTTCGGCTTTCTTTGCAACTGTTTGTTGCTTTGGTTCTTGGTTCGTCATTATATGCTCCTTTTACTTTTTACTTATTTTGGTTTCGGCGCCAACGAAGACTCCGAAGGTTTCCATGGGAATTTCTTTACCACTTTCAACCAATTCACGTATAAACGCTTTTAGTGTCATAGGTTCTACCCAAACTTTTTGTTGTGGTTGTAACCCTAACCCTTCGACTTTATTTAAAAAGTCAGAGGCAGCATTGTCTTCCCCTTTTCCGAACGTAGCGGAAACTTGATTTTTGATAAGATCACCATGACCATTATCACGTAGCCATTGAAAAGCTACTTCTCTGTGTTTGACAGGTATAGAAGCTTGTATAAGTTGTTTAACTTTTATTACTTCTCCACTGTCTAAGCTAATACTCTCTAATCCTAATTCCGACATTTTAGCAGGAATTATTTCTTGTGACAATTTTCTTTTAAGACTAGATTTTAATTTCAACTGTAACTCTAGCTGATCAATTTCTTCATCTATTCTTACTTGTTGAGAGCATAACTCTGATAACTCTTTTAAAGAGTTATCTTTTATATTAGGTGATTTTATGTCACCCTCCATTTGTTCTAATAAACTATCCATCAATTTCTCCTTTCTGATATAAGTCTACTTCTACAGGATAATATTTAAATTCCATCTTATCCCATTTTAAGCATTTAAAGAATCCTCTATTATTATCAGCAGCAATAGCACAGGCTATGCCTATTACAACAGGATCACCTGCTAATAATAAATAGTCATCATCATTAAAATCTTTTAATTTCTTTTTTAATCTTTTAGTTGTAGGTCCCGAACTCAATACTACTTGAGAACCTTCTAGCATAAGCAATTCTAACTTACCAAAACGTTCAGCGTCTAGTACATTTCTGCCTCTAACTTCTTGGACAACGTATACAGTCATTCTTTCTCCTTTGTATTTATCCCAATATAATGGTTGACAAAACAAATTGCAAGTATTATTTTTAAAATAATTCTAAGAAAGGAATAAAATGGATTATAAATTTAAAACAGAGCCTTATGAGCATCAATTACAAGCTTTAGGAGCTTCACATAATAAAGAAAATTTTGCTTTACTTATGGAAATGGGTACAGGTAAATCTAAAGTATTAATAGATAACATAGCTATGTTATATGACAAAGGTAAGATTGACTCTGCTTTAATTATCGCACCTAAAGGTGTTTATAGAAACTGGGAAAAACAAGAGATACCTATTCATTTACCTGATCATGTAAAACATCAAATGATTATTTGGTCACCTAGTAAAACTAAAAAACAAGAAAAAGAACTTAATAAGTTATTTAAGCATGAAGAAGAACTTATGATTTTTATCATGAATATAGAAGCTTTTAGTACAAAAAGAGGCACAGAATTTGCTGAAAAATTTTTACTAAGTCATCATTGTTTAATGGCAATAGATGAGTCTACCACTATTAAATCTAGCACAGCATCAAGAACTAAAAACATTTTAAAGATAAGAGATTTAGCAAAATATAGAAGAATCCTTACTGGTTCTCCTGTGACAAAAAGTCCTTTAGATTTATTTACTCAATGTTATTTTTTAGATCCTTATCTATTAGATTTTCAATCTTATTATTCTTTTAAAGCTAGATACGCTGTTTTAAAAAGACAACATATGGGAAGTCATTCTTTTGATCAGATTGTAGGGTATCAAAGATTAGACGAACTTAATCATAAATTAAATCAATTTTCTTTTAGAGTTTTAAAAAAAGACTGCCTTGATTTACCTGAAAAAGTATACACAAAAAGATATGTAACTATGACTACAGAACAAAATCAAATATATGATCAAATGAAAAATTATGCTTTAACACAGCTACAAACAGGAGAAATGGTCACTGCCGCAAGTGCCCTGGCACAAATGATTAAGTTACATCAGATAACCTGTGGTCATGTAACTACAGATTTTGAAGGAACAGATGTTCAAATTCAAGAAATTCCTCATAACAGAATTAATGTTCTTAAAGAAGCTCTACAAGAAGTAGATGGTAAAGTTATTATATGGGCTACTTATGTTCATGATATAAAAAAAATAAAAGAAACTTTACAAGAAGAGTATGGAGTCAAGTCTGTTGAAACATTTTTTGGTGGCACTGCATCTGACGACCGTCAGGAAATAGTAAGTAAGTTTCAAGACATGGATAGTGATCTTAGATTCTTGGTAGCTAATCCTAGGGTAGGTGGTTACGGTCTTACTCTTACTGCCAGTCATACAGTTATTTATTATTCAAATAACTATGATTTGGAAGTAAGAATGCAATCAGAAGATAGAGCACATAGAATTGGACAAGTAAACAAAGTTACTTACATTGATCTTATGGTAGAAAAAACAGTAGACGAATTAATTATAAGATCTTTAAGAAATAAAATTAATTTAGCTAGTCAAGTATTAGGAGAAGAATTTAAAGAATGGTTAGTATAATTATTTCATATTAGCTAAAGGATTAGCTAAAGTTTTTTGAATAGTATCTCTTACTTTTTCTTCTAGTTCAACCATGTCTTCTTTAATATCTTTGATTGCATTCTTGATATCAGCTTGATTCTCACGAGAATCTTGTTTTTGATTTTGTTCTACATCTTCGATTATAGATTCAACTCTGCGTAAATCTGTACGAAGGTCATTTTTTAATTCATTGGCTACATCTGATACTAAAGAAACCTCACTTAGTAACATAGTCATCTCTTGCATAACCATATCTATTTCAGTTTGGACAACTTCTAATTTTGTTTCAATTGAACTTAAATCAGGGGCAGTGTAATTTAACATAGTTTGCTTCATGTCTTGATAGTCCTTGAAAGCGACAAATCCTCCATAAAG
>TARA_R100001369_G_scaffold92208_2_pt1 | contig 14876 bp, 18 predicted proteins | sample TARA_R100001369 | Tara Oceans TARA_R100001369 (sample SAMEA2621528) | marine metagenome | biome: marine biome (ENVO:00000447); feature: surface water layer (ENVO:00002042); material: "saline water (ENVO:00002010), including plankton (ENVO:xxxxxxxx)" | depth 5 m | reverse complement strand
ACCGAGATCCATCCGCCTGGGCCGCAACTCCACTATGACCCCCGCTATTACGCCGCACAGGTTAGGGATCTTGACGGCTACACCCTAGAGTTTGTCTACAAAAGCTGGCAGCACTGACCATGAAAACATTGATGATCTATGGCGCCGCCGGTTACACCGGTGGTATGGCGGCAGAGCACGCTGCATCCGCGGGTATTCACTTGGTTGTCGCAGGGCGTGCGAAGGATCGTGAGTCGCTGGACATATTGGCAGGGCGTTTAGGCGCTGATATTCGGCTCTTTTCGCTTGATGACCCAGAGGCAATTGCAAGGGGGCTTGAAGGCATCTCTGTTCTGCTCAACGCCGCCGGGCCTTTTATGAACACGGCCAAGCCGCTGATGTCGGCCGCCATTCGTGCTGGCGTGCACTATCTCGATTTCTCAGCGGAACTCGACTCCTACCGGCAAGCGTTGGCGCTCGACGGGCAGGCGCGTGTTGCGGGTGTCATGCTGCTGCCGGGAAGCGGTGGTAGCGTCGCGATGCTGGGAAGCTTGGCGGGGCATGCCGTGGCGCGAGTCAGCAACCCGCGCAAGATCAGTATCGCTTTGAAGGTGGCGGGGGGAATGTCGAGAGGGTCGGTGACCAGCGCGAGCCAGAACATCACGACGGAGACGCTTCATCTGGTTGGCGGCGAACTCGTTGCACGCAGCCCAGAGGAGGTGCGCGATTTCGATTTTGGCGAGGGCCCGCTATCGTCATTCCCTGTCACGCTGCCCGACCTCGTGACACTCCACCAGGCGACAGGCGTGCGTGATATCGAAACCTTCGTACATGTGGCGGCGGGTGCGTTCCCCGATGGAGACGCCAACGAACTCCCAGCGGGCCCCAGTTCCGATGAGCGGGCGGCGAACCGCTACCATGCGGTTGTCGAAGTGACCGATATGGACGGTTCGGTGGCGCGCTCGGTGCTGGATACGGTGAACGGTTACACCTTCACGGCCATGGCGGCGGCAGAGGCAGCCCGGCGAGTACTTGCCGGTGAGGTGAGACCCGGCTTCCAAACCCCTGCGGGCCTGTTCGGCCACGGCTTTGCCGAGAGCATCGCCGATACACGGATTATCGATGTTACGCCCAGCTAGGAGGGGGATTGACGTTAGCTGGAAGCGAACTCCACGTCCAAAGCGCGCCCGGCAACCTCGGCGCACCCAACCAGCTTTTGCTGAGGCAGCCCAAGACAGGCATAGGAAGAGAGGCCGCGCAGCGTGAGTAGGACATAGTCGGTGATTTGGTCGACATCCCCCGAGGGGCAGAAGTTGGCGACGTAGTCATGGATGGCATCGCTAATGGGTTTGGCCAGCGTGGCAGCCAACGCCGCTGCTTGCTGGTCGTCCGCCCGCATTGCCTCTGTCACCATGCACCCGCGCAATACTGGGTCGTGCGTGTAATGTTTTGCTGCGGCAATAAACAGGCCGGTGAGCGCCTCAGCAGGGGCAACATCAGATGAAAGGATCTTGTCCAGCGGCAGCACCTGATTCGCCATATAACTCTGCAAAGTTCGCTCGAACAGCGCCAACTTGCTTCCGTAGGCGGCATACAGACTTGGCGGCACGATATCCAGTGCCTGGGTAAGCTCTGCGATCCCGACCGCGTCATATCCTCGTGCATGAAAGAGCGCCCGCGCGGTCTCGATACCTTGTTCACGGTCGAACGCAGGCCTGCGCGTGCGGGCGGTCTTGATTTTTATGGACTGATTGGCCATGGCAACGGCTACCTAAAATGAAGCTCAACGCAAGTGTTCTGCTATCGATCACTACTTCTGCTATCGATCGCTACATAATACTTGCGCGAAGATTTAATGCCAAATATAGTGATCGCTATATTCAGTCAGAGGCAACATTCATGCAATTCGAAAGCAAAGTAGCTTTGGTGACAGGCGGTTCTTCAGGTATCGGCCTTGGCATCGCCACGCATCTCGCCCAGTTGGGTGCCCACGTCATTATCACCGGTCGCGACCCTGCTAAGTTGGCGAAAGCTGCTCAAAGCATTGGACCAAACGTCTCTTCAGTCGCTCTGGACGTCACGAAAGTCGCGGAAATCGACGCGCTTTACGAAACCGTGCGGCGCGACCATGGTCGCCTCGATATTCTCGTGGCCAATGCAGGTGGCGGGCAGATCATCCCCCTCGGGTCGCTTACCGAAGAGCATGTCGACAGGACATTCGATACCAACGTCAAGGGTGTCATTTTTACAGTGCAGTCGGCACTCTCGCTCATGGCTCCCGGCAGTTCGATCGTCATCGTGGGTTCCACCTCGTCGATCAATCCCTCACCTGGTCTGAGCGTCTACGGTGCATCGAAAGCAGCAGTGCGCACCCTTGTTCGAGCCTGGATCCAAGATATCAAAGGCACCGGCATTCGTATCAACTTGGTCAGCCCTGGCCCGGTTCACACGGAAAGTCTTGAGAGCTTCTTCCCGCCAGACCAGGCTGAAGCGGCTTTCGAATATCTGAAGGGGCAGAGCATGGTCGGCCGGATCGGCACGCCGAAAGACATTGCGCACGCAGTTGCCTATCTCGCAAGCGACGATGCGGCCTACACCAACGGCATAGAGTTGTTCGTAGACGGCGGCGCCTCTCAAGTATGACCGCACGGTCAAGCCTTTAGCTATAGCCACCGATCTGCTGATGGATCAGCAGATCGGTGGCCCGCTCCTGAATCTGCGCGAGCCCCCTGGTGATAGCTAAGCCGATGCCTTTGTTGGCGCCGCTTGCCGCTTGCCAGGCATCACTTGGCCTCCTGTTCGTCCGGGACGGCGACGTGGTGGCTGATGTCACCGAACAGACGCGGGTCGACTGCGCGCGACGCGAAACGCCATGCGCCGTCGTGAAGCTCGAACGTGTCAACATACCGGCCAGTCACGATCGGCTGCAGCGGAAAGCCGGGAAGTTCCTGGTGAACGGTGAAATAGCTGACCGCGCTGGCGCTGGTGGCGCTCTTGATATCGATAAGAACGTTCGAGACGGAGTGCCAGGTCCGCGGGGTTTCGTCCACATGATACTGGAGGTTCGTGCGGAGAAAATTCGCGATGTCGTCACGACCGGTGACATAGGTGTCGATGACCTTGAACTGGGCATGGGCGAGAAGCTCGGCGTTCGCGTCGACCTTCCCGAAATCCAGGTTGTGGACATAGGCGGCGAGCAGGCGGCGAATCTCGCTCTCTATCACGAGGCGGTCGAGAGCAGTAAGCGTGGTTTCGGGAGTGGGCATAGTCTTCCTTCACAGAGTTAAAGAGAGAGTTAAAGAGATTACGTCTATAGCGTGCTCGGCCTTGAGAGACTGGAGAGTCAACGCTCGGATGGCTGCTGACAGACGACCTCAACATTGACGCCATCGGGATCCAGGACATAGGTGGCGTAGTAGTTGTCGTGATAGTGGGTGCGAATGCCTGGTGCGCCGTTATCCTCCCCACCCGCTGCCAGCGCGGCGCGATAAAACTCATCGACAATGGCTCGTTTTGCTGCGGCGAAGGCGATATGAACGCCTTCGCCCGGCTGCTCGTTGTCGTGTATCCATAGCCGTGGGTAGCCCTCCATCCCAAAGCCATGCCGTGTGCCGCCGCTGCGCGTGCGGTCTGGCCCTACGGTGATAATTCGGCTGAAGCCCAGCGGGGCTAGCGCCTGTTCGTAGAAGCATCGCGATATTTCCGCATCGCGTACGGCGAATTCGACATGGTCAAGAATGCTCATGCGTTTTTGCTCTCATCAGATGTGTGAAGAAAGGTTTCGAAGGCTTGGCCAGCCAGTTCGGCTACGGCAAGCAGGCGAGCCCTAGAGCGGCCAGCGCGCGCGCCCGCTGAAAGGCCTTGCAGTGTCGTCACGACGTAATCGGCAAGTTTTCGTGCCTGGTGCGGCTGACTTCTCTTGATGTAGCCCTCGATAAAGTCCGCCGCTGCGTCGCCATAGGCGTTGGCCAGTTGCCGGGCTTGAGGATCATCGGCGCGCATGCCTTCAGCCACCATGCAGCCACGCTTGGCTTTTGACTTGGTGTAGAGGCGTACAGCTTGCCGCAGTAAATCATCGATCGCTTCCGACAAAGGCCGGTCGGGCGTCAGGATCTTATCTGCCGGCAGGTTGGCTTCTGCCACGTAGATTTCTAGGCAGCGTTCGTAGAGCCCCGCCTTGTTGCCATAGGCGGCGTAGAGGCTAGGCGGGTTGATGCCCAGTGCCCGGGTGAGCTCGGCAACCCCTACCGCGTCGTAGCCGCGTTCGTGAAATAGATCCTTGGCAACGGCGACGCCCGCCTCTCTGTCGAAGGGGCGCCGAGGTGAGCGTTCTGCAACGCGTTCGTCAGCGCCTGATTTGGATGGTTTGCTTTTCATGTTGACGATACCGATTGACTCTTTGATTTGTAGTGATCACTATAGCATTGCTTTAGTGACTACTACAAACTGAAAGGTGATACTGTGAAACAAGACATGAAACGTAAAGTTGCTGTCGTGACCGGCGGTAGCAGTGGCATCGGGTTTGCCATCGCCAAGCGCTTGATCGATGACGGAGCCGATGTGGTGATAACGGGGAGGCGGCAGACGGTATTGGATGAAGCTGTGCAACGGTTGGGTAGCAGCGCTACAGGGATAGTGGCTGATGTCGCCAGTGCTAAGAGCTTGGCGACGCTGTATGAGTCCGTGACAAACCGCTTCGGCCGTATCGATATCCTGGTGGCCAATGCCGGTGGCGGCAGCCACGCACCGCTTGGGCAGATCACCGAGGAACAGATCGACCAGCAGCTCTCGACCAACGTTAAAGGTGTGGTGCTGACCGTTCAGGGGGCGCTGGGCTTGATGGGCTCTGGTGCTAGCATTGTGATCGTTGGTTCCTCGTCTTCAATAGACCCAGGGCCGACCATGAGCATCTACGGTGGCACCAAGGCGGCGGTGCGCAATATGGTGCGCAGTTGGGTGGCGGAACTGAAGGGAACGGGTATTCGCATCAATATCCTGAGCCCTGGGCCCACCAACACGGCTTCATTGCGCGAGGCATTCGGCGAGCACGCCGAGGAAGGCATGGCGTTTCTGACAGCCAAAAGCCCGCTGGGGCGCATCGGTGAACCTGAGGAGATTGCCTCGGTCGCGGCGTTCCTGGCCAGCGATGCCGCCAGCTATGTCAACGGGGTGGAGTTATTTGCTGATGGTGGTGCTTCACAGACATAGGGGGCGGGCACCGTCGATAGAGCCGTACAACTCCTTGCTATCCTTATCTGTCATTGGCTGATCCATGAGCCGAATATAAACCATAATCGGCTCATAATATGATCCGAATAGATGGGGCAATCGGCTCATGTATATTAGGGAACAGCGCTACTCAGGCTGGGCGCTCACAACGGTGTCTTTGCCATGCCACCACCGTGCTGAACGAACGGTAAATCAAAGTCACTTAGGTGCACGACGCTGGCTTGATGGGTGGCATCAGGCCCCGAATAAATTCGCACCATATTGACCCCTTTAGCACAAAGTTGGTGCGAATTTATGCATAGATACGTTCAACAACCCGCAGAATCTCTCATGTTTCAAGGTGGCACGATAATTGCTTTATATTTAAGTAAGTAAACAGTTACTTAACTCGCTCCATGAAGAGTGTTGTCTGAATGGGCGCAATGGCAAGGATCACACCATGAAAAAGCAATTTAAGAACATGAAGCTGAAGGCTCTCGCTTGTAGTTTCGCGTTGGGCACCTTGGTACACACCGGCATGGCGAGTGCCGATATCCATATCAAGTTCCATCATGATTTGCCTGAAGATAGTGCACAGCACCTAGCAGCTGAGCGCTTCAGGGACATGGTGGCTGAGCGTAGTGGCGGTGAGATTTCAGTAGAAATTTTCCCCAACAACACACTCGGTGATGATGTCGAAGTCACCCAACAGTTGCAGATGGGAGCTGTGGAAGCAGCGATTATTCCGACCGCCAAGCTATCGGGCTTCGTTCCCGCCATGCAGATCGTCGATCTGCCTTTCTTGTTCCCTTCTCCCGATATCGCCCACACCGTTCTTGATGGGCAGGCCGGTGATGATCTATTGGCGACTGTGGAACAGGTGGGGCTGAAGGGGGTTACTTTTTGGGAAAGTGGTTTCAAGCAATTTACCTGTGACCAACCCGTTAATGGCCCGGAAGACTTCGCAGGCCAAAAGGTACGCGTGATGCAAAGCCCTATCATCATGGAACAGTTTAAAGCGATGGGCGCTAACCCGGTACCGATTGCCTTCGGCGAAACTTACAACGCGCTGCAACAACGAATTGTCGACTGTCAGGAAAATCCGCTGGTATCGATTACACAAATGAAATTTTATGAAGTGCAGTCGGATGTGGTTATCAGCAACCACGCTTATCTAGCCTATGCATTTCTGTTTAGCCAGCGTTGGTTCGATAGCTTAAGCCCTGAGAATCAGGCGCTATTGACGGACGCTGCACGTGAAACTACCGCATTCCAGCGTGAAGAAACCGCCCGCCGCGAAACGGGTTACATTGCCACTATCGAAGCCAGTGGCACTAACGTGAGCACACTGGATGATGCACAACTGACGGCTTTCAGAGAGTCGACAGCGTCGGTGCACGATGAGTTTGCCAATGAAATTGGCGCAGATCTAATGGCGGAATTCCAGCAAGCCATTGCGGATACCGAATAGTAGCGCGTCACCCATTAAAGGGCTGATCGGTGATCCCGATAGCCCTTTCCTTCCCCCCATTGTTTTCATCGCTGGTGGAGTCCGCTATGCGCAAACTTGATCGCCTAATATCGCGTGCCGAGGAGGTTTTGATTGGCCTGCTGATTTTGTCCGCCTCGTTCATTCTTTTCGCCAACGTCATTGCACGCTACGTGTTCAACGATGGTTTTTCATGGGCTGAGGAGCTGGTGCGTTACCAAATTGTATGGATGGTGCTGCTTGGCGCGAGCGTTGCTGCGCGGCAAGGGATTCATATTGGGATCGATATTCTACGCAGGTTTAGTCCTCCCCTTATGGCGAAGTGGATAGAGTTGCTAGTTCATGCGGTTTCTATCGCTTTCTGCCTCTTCCTGGTGGTTTACGGTATCCAGTTAACTGAGCAAACCCATCGGTTCGGTCAGGTGAGCTCTGCTCTTCAGGCGCCTATGTGGATCGTTCAGTTGGCCATTCCAGTGGGCGCTCTCTTAATGGGCATTCGCTTTACCCAGCATTTCTTCCGGACGTTGCTTGGTCGAGAGCAAGCCTCTGCCCACCTTGATCAAATTGGATAAGAACATGGTCATCACCTTCCTGGTGCTATTAGCTGTTTTGATGTTAGTGGGAACGCCCATCTTTATTGCGTTGGCGGGTTCCGTCACGGTGGCAATGGGGAGTTTTAGCCATATTCCGTTGGCCATTGTTGCCGAGCGCTTGTTTGCCGGGTTGGATAAGTTTCCATTGATGGCGATACCCTTTTTTATTCTCACCGGTAGTTTGATGAGTGCGGGTGGGTTGTCACAGCGTATTATCCGCTTGGCCAACTTGTTGGTAGGACGCTTTACCGGTGGTATGGGGATGACGGCGGTATCAGCGAGTATGTTTTTTGGCGCTATTTCCGGATCGAGCCCGGCCACCGTTGTGTCGGTGGGCTCATTGCTCTATCCGGCCATGCGCAAGGAGGGATATTCCGGTCAATTTTCGATTGGCGTGCTGGTGTCTTCTGGGTCATTGGGCATCATCATTCCTCCTTCGGTAGTGATGATCGTCTACGCGGCTGTCACTGGGGTGTCCGTGGGTGCGCTGTTCATGGCGGGGGTGGGAGCCGGTTTATTATATGCCGCCTGTTTGTTGCCTTACTGTTGGTACCGCGCCAAAAAGGACGGTGTAACGCCCGTGGAGCCGCCCAGTTGGGGCGAAGTGTTAGCAGGATTCAAAGATGCTTCGTGGGGGTTGGGTGTGCCTCTCGTCGTCTTGGGTGGGATTTATCTGGGTATCTTTACTCCCACTGAAGCCGCCGCTGTATCAGTAGTATATGCCTTGTTGGTCTCAGCCCTGATTTATCGTGAGAAGAGCTTTGTAGAGTTATTCCAAAGCATGATTGAAGCGGCGACCACAACGGCTCAGGTAATGATTATTCTCGCGGCTGCCTCGGTGCTGGCGTGGTTTCTTTCCAGTAATGGGCTAGCGGCGATGTTGGCTAACGCTATCCTGTCGTTATCAGAAAATCCGTACCATATCTTCCTGCTGATCAATGTGACGGTACTGATTGCCGGCATGTTCCTCGATGCTTCCTCCATCATGGTGATTCTTGCACCCCTGTTTTACACCGTGGGCATGCGCGTTGGTATTGATCCTGTCCACTTGGGTGCAGTACTGACCGTGAATGGGGCGATTGGTATGTTTACGCCACCATTTGGCCTCAACTTGTTTGTGGCGGGCACTATCAACGGCGTCGATTACGTCCAGGCGGTACGTGGTGCATTGCCGTTTATTGGCATTGCTCTGTTTGCCTTGATACTGCTGACCTATATTCCTGCGATCAGTATGTGGCTACCCAATGTGGTGTATGGCGGCTAAACAGCCAGAATAAGGATTGTTGCAATGCCTACGAGTATAACTTCATCAGCGCTGGCGCATTCCCACAAGGGGGTGGTCACCAGTCCACACACACTGGCAACAGAAGCGGGGCTTGAAGTACTTCATAAAGGTGGCAATGCGGTTGAAGCTGCTATCACCATGGGGGCCTGTCTGGCAGTGACGTATCCGCATTTTACCGGGCTTGGCGGCGATGCCTTCATGATCATTGCGGATGCAAAGGGGGGTGTGCAAACCCTGTCAGGCATTGGCCAGGCGCCACAGGCTAAGTTGGAACTGTCTGGTCAATTGCCTGCGAGAGGGCCAGGTTCCATGTTAACGACGGCTGCCACGGTCGATACCTGGGGGCAGGCGCATGAGATTTCCCGTCAGAACTGTGGCGGCCAAATGGGCTGGGCAGCGCTGATGGAGCCAGCGATACAGCTAGCGAGGGAAGGCTTCCCGATAACGCCATCGCAGCGCTTTTGGCTTGATTTTCGTAGCGATGAGCTATCGATGATGCCAGGCGTGCGAGAGCACTTTATTCCAGGCGGGAAGATTCCCTGTGAGGGTGAAAAACTTTACCAGCCACAGCTGGCCGCTTCACTACAGTCCATTGCGACCCACGGCTACCGGGACTTCTATGAAGGGCAGTTGGGGGAGAAAATCGCCGCAGGACTGGCAGCGGCAGGGTCTCCGCTCACCGGCGCTGATCTGGCGGCTACCCGAGCACGAATAGAAACGCCGCTGTCTGTTCCTTACCGTGGTGGCGAGCTGTTGGCTCATCGCCCCCCAACCCAGGGTATGACGACACTAGAGATAATGGGTATCCTGGCGCGTTTTGACCTCTCCAGGATCGAAGAGGGCAGCGCCGATTATTACCATCTGCTGGTGGAGGCGGTAAAGCGCGCTTTCCTGGATCGTAATAGCTACCTGGCTGATCCCGACTTCGCGTCGGTGCCTTGTGAAAGGTTGTTATCGCCTGCCCATCTTGATGCTGAAGCGGCAAAAGTGGAGGCGGGGAAAGCATTGGATTGGCCCTTTGCTTATCAGCATGGCGATACAGTTTATCTGGCGGCAGCTGATCGTTTCGGTAATGCCGTCTCCATGCTGCAGACGATTTATTACGATTGGGGCAGTGGTGTCAGTGTCGGTGATACGGGGATTTTGTGGCATAACCGTGGTGCCGCATTCAGTCTTGATCCTGCTCATCCGAATGCGCTTGCCCCCGGGAAGCGTCCTTTCCATACCCTTAACCCGGGTATGTATCGTGTCGATGGAAAGCCTCGTTTACTTTACGGTACTCAAGGAGCGGATGGACAACCGCAAACCCTCGCTGCTGTGCTGACGCGCTTGATAGACTATGGCATGGATCCGCTCACAGCGCTTAAAGCGCCGCGCTTTCTACTGGGGCGAACCTTTTCCGATGGACGTGACACGCTAAAACTTGAGCAAGATGCGGGAGATGCTATTTTCGCTGAATTGACCCGGCGTGGTCATCAGATGAGCCCGCTACCCGTACAGAGTGCCCTGGCTGGCCACCCCGGCGCGGTCGTTATCGACCCGGCGAAAGGCTTTTACGCGGCTCATGACCCTCGCAGCGATGGCATCGCGTTAGGGCTATAGCACCAATAGAAACAAGGATGTGTACATGACAAAAAGCGATACGCTCGATGTGAAACAGAGTGCCCGTATCCGGGGAAAAAACCGCCGTAATGCTCATGAAACACGCGAGCGCCTGCTTCAAGCGGCGACTCAAGAGTTTTCCGAGCGCGGCTACGATGGCGCTCGCATGGAACGTATCGTGCGTGCAGCCGATTGTAATGTGCGCATGGTGTATCACTACTTCGATGACAAGGAAGGTCTTTACCTGACTGTTCTCGAACGAGTCTATGAGGAGTTGCGCGCCAAGGAGCAGGCACTCAATTTAAGCTATCTCGAGCCCGTTGCAGGTATGCGCGCGCTGGTCGAATTCACCTTCGATCATATGGCCGAGCACCCCGAGTTCACCAGCCTGGTACGCAATGAGAACCTGCTGGGTGGGCGCATGCTGCGCAAATCGAGCAAAGTCGTCCAGCAAACGACGCCGCTCGTAGGCATGATCCGGGATACCCTAAAGCGAGGGGAAGCAGCAGGGTTATTTCGCCCGGCTGTAGACCCTACCCAGCTCTACATTTCGATTCTTTCGCTAGCAATCATTCACATCAATCAACGCGACACGCTATCCATCATCTTTGAGCAGGATCTGGCTGACCCGGATTGGTTGACTGAGCGGCGTGCCCATGCGGTCGAGGTAATACTTTCCTATCTATGTGTTGAGTCCCGGGTGATTAAATAAGCGACAAGGCCTATCTGCAGGGTTCCGAATACCTCACCTACTTGCCCATCTGCTGCATAAGTTCACGACAGCAAACCAAGCCAGAGCCGCCGTCTTCCTCCGGCTGACGATTAGCCGCCCGAACGAAAGCGCTGGGAGATTGGCCAAGTACCTTGCGAAACATGCTGGAGAAAGCGGCTGGGCTGTCGTAGCCGAGTTCCAGTGCGGTTCGGGTAACGGAACTGCCAGACAGCAGCCTGGGAATAGCCGCCATCAGGCAGGCCTGTTGGCGCCATCGGCCAAAGGAGAGTCCGGTCTGCTGACGGAACAGGCGATTGAAGGTGCGCTGACTGCAATGTAACTGCCGCGCCCACTCCTCCGAAAGAGTGTGAATGCTCGGCTGGCCGAGAAACTCTCTGCACAGGCTGGCGAGTGGAAGGTCATAGGGCAGTGGCGCAAACAGTGGCAGGGCCTGAGCCTGTTCCAGTTCGTATAGGAGTAGTTGAGCCAGGGCACCGTCGCGGCCGTTTTCGTCATAGAGCGCGGGGATGTGGGCGGAAGCCAGCAGCAAGTGATGCAGGAGAGACGTCACGACCAGCACCTCACAGTTGCGTGAAGCGCGTGGCGCGACGTGGGGCTCGATATACAGGCTTCGGGTGCTCACCCCGTTCATGCGCACTTGGTGGCGCTTGCCCGCAGGTAGCCAGACGCCGCTATAGGGCGGCACCATCCAGGTACCGTCATCCGTATTGACTTCCATCATGCCGGTCATGCCATAGAGAAACTGGGCACGGCGATGGGTATGAAAGTCGAGGAGGGTACCGGGGCGGTAGTCAGTGCCGATGGCCACTATGGGCCGTGCCGCATGATCCACGTCTGAAAGAGGTGTATTGAGCATTAGCGTTAACCTGGCTGAAACGCGTTGATGGTTGTCCGAATGACGAATGTCGGCCAACGCCCACCAGCATATAGTGCCTGCTGTTTGGTTTCATCAGGAGAGTGCCGGTGTATAGCGTATTGCTGCTTTGTGGCGGGTTGGCGGGAGTGACCACCGTATTGTTCGGTTTCGGTGGTGGGTTTGTGGTGGTTCCCTTGCTGTATACCCTGCTGATTTCCGTCCATGGGCCGGATAGTGGTATCGGTCAGGCGGCCATGCATATCGCGGTGGCCACCTCGACGGCGTTGATGGCGTTTGCGGCTTCCCTGTCCACATGGCACCACCATCTACGGCAGACCGTGCAGTGGCACCTGGTGCGTCCGCTGGTGGGTTATATTGCCATGGGCGCCGTGCTTGGCGCGGCAGCTGCCGTGTCGTTGAGCGGGGAGTGGGTGCGCTGGGCGTTTATCGGCTATCTGGGCATCACGATTGCGGATGCCGTTCTGCGGCCCGGTTTTCTGCATCAGTCAGGGAGTGATGTGCGTCCTATGGGGCGTGGAGTAACGGCGATGACGGGGACATTGATTGGTGCGGTGGCCGCCTTGCTGGGCGTTGGCGGCAGCGTGATGACCGTACCGCTCATGCGCCGGAGAGGTGCGAGTATGACGTCAGCCACTGCCATGGCCAATCCGTTGTCGTTGCCTATGGCGGTGAGTGGCACCGCGACGTATGTATTACTATCGGCAAATCACCCAGCGGTGGGGGCCTGGTATGCCGGTTATGTGGATCTGCGCGCCTTGCTGGTACTCGCAGTGGGCTCATGGCTCGGTATCCGTTTGGCGTCGACCTGGATCGGACGCATCCATGATCGTCTTCATGCCAGGGTGTACTTGCTATTGCTGACCATGGTGCTTGTGGTGATGGTTTTTGTTCATTGAGTGTTGCTTGCTTGGGAGATGCCTGTTTGGGAGATGTGTGGCGCTTAATATTCAGGTCGTCGCGCCGTCGAGTGAGCTTTATTTATTTAGCCAGTAGTTTCTTATGAGATCTTGTTGACATGGTTGCTAAAAGCAATTAATTATGTGCTTAAGGCAACTAACTGGAGGCCTCTTCCATGGCCGCAGAACAGCGCGTGCATGAGCGAGCTGGAACGGTGCGAAGCTTCAACCGTTTCTACACACGTCAGATCGGTGTGCTGCACGAGCATCTTCTGGAAAGCCCATTCTCGCTAACGGAAGTTCGCATTCTGTATGAGCTGGCGCATCGGCCGATGCTTACCAGCTCGGATATTTGCCGGGAGCTGGGGCTCAATGCCGGTTACGTGAGCCGGGTGCTGAAAGGCTTCGAGAAGAAGGGGCTCATCACCAAGATTCCCTTGCCCTCCGATCGCCGGGCGGCGCAACTGCAATTGACTGATCATGGGCGGGAAACTTACCTGCCGTTGAGTGATGCGTCGCAGCGCGAAGTTGTTGCCATGCTCAAGCGGCTTTCGGAGCCTGAGCAACACCAGTTGATCGAGTCTATGCGTCAAATCGAGAGCCTGCTTGGCGATACGAATTCGAACTACATGCTGCGCGATCCGCAGCCGGGCGATATGGGATGGATCGTCCATCGGCAGGCGGTTCTGTATGCCCAGGAGTACGGCTGGAACAGTGAATATGAAGCACTGACAGCAGACATCGTCGCCAAGTATCTGCGTGATTATGACCCGCAATGGGAACGGTGCTGGGTCGTCGAGAAGCAGGGAAGCGTCGTTGGCTCCGTGTTCATCGTTAGGGAAGACGAAGCGACCGCAAAGCTGCGGTTACTCTATGTCGATCCCTGCGCCCGAGGCCTTGGAATAGGTGGCCGTCTCGTCGATGAATGCCTAAGATTCGCCCGCCAAGCTGGCTACAAAAAAATCATCTTGTGGACCAACAGCGTTCTTATTGGTGCGCGAAAAATCTACGAAAGGGCGGGTTTCGAACTGGTTGAGGAAACGCCCCATCACAGCTTCGGTAAGGATCTTGTCGGTCAGGTTTGGAGCCGTGAGCTGTAGTGCCCACGCTGTAAGGCATCGCTCTGCCTAGGCAACGGCCGTGTACCGGACAGCAGAGGGGCGATAAATGACGGTTCTGTGGATACTTGTCTGCAGGGTCTTGCCTATTCTAAGTGGCTTCCCCCCACAGCCCAGCTAGAGGCCCGCCTACCGGAGAATTCTCGGGTAAGGCCACGGCAGCCACTCGTTCTTGTGCCGCCGCAAGCTGTGCGGTGGCGCCGTGCTCTATTTCCGGCTTTTGGCCGGGTGGGTAGGCGCCTACCATGCAGAAATCGTCGTCCGCCTCCAGGCTGGCATGCCCAACCCCCGCTGGCAGCACCAGTACATCGCCTGGGTAAAGCATCAGCTCTTGACCGTTAGGGCCGCCCAGCCGTGCCCGGGCCTGTCCACGGAAGATACCCAGTGCTTCATGGGCGGTGGAGTGAAAGTGGTCAAAGTCATACAGATGGTAGCGCCACGCAGGTGGCCAGCCGTGGCGCTTGAACATGCTTTCAAAGGCATCGGCCCGCTCCTGTGCATTGCTGATATCGAGAACCTGACGATAAATCAGCACCGGTAGAGGGGAGTTGGGGTAGCCGGTCGCTGCATCGCTGTCGAGATGAAGTCGCTCTGGCTGGGGGGTAGACATCCTTGCCTCCTCATTTCTCGTTGGGGTGTGCTTTCAGCATGTTTTTAAGAATAGTTTTTAATGCATAGCCGAGCAAACCGATAACAAACTGGCAGTGTGTTTCGTCGATTACCGCCCAGCAGCCCATTCCTCATTTTCTATTCGATTGCCTTGATAGCATCAGTCGGTATCATATCGTGGGTGTTGTCCATCATTACGCCCTTTTATCGCGAGCTTCTATGACCCAATCTAAAACGCCTTTCATTGTGGTGCTGAGTCTGGCAATGACCATGATGCTGGGCCCGTTTTCCATGGATACGTACCTGCCGGCTTTTCCGGTTATCGGCGAATCGCTGGGGATTTCTCAGCAGGCGGTATCGCTGAGCGTTTCAGTATATGTACTCGCGTTGGCGTTGGGGCAGTTAATCGGCGGTGCGCTTTCAGACCGCTTCGGTCGCCAGCGGGTGCTGATGAGCGGGCTGGCGATTTTTGCGCTCTCAAGCATCG
>TARA_R100001369_G_scaffold91758_1_pt1 | contig 14888 bp, 15 predicted proteins | sample TARA_R100001369 | Tara Oceans TARA_R100001369 (sample SAMEA2621528) | marine metagenome | biome: marine biome (ENVO:00000447); feature: surface water layer (ENVO:00002042); material: "saline water (ENVO:00002010), including plankton (ENVO:xxxxxxxx)" | depth 5 m | reverse complement strand
GTTGCCAGCCGAGCCTGCGCCGATAATGATGTAATCAAATTCGCGTGGTTGAGACATAGTGAATTACCGAGGCTGAAGATGGGGCGGGGCTTACTGGCGGTAGCTTTACGCGAGGGCGCTGTGAACCCATCCCTGGGCGCTACTTTTCCCATCTGACCGCCACGGATGGCGGGAATGCCGAAACTGAAGGGACCAGGTTTCGGCCATGGGGAAAGACCCTCGCTACAAGCCACCCCCAGCGCCCTGGTCAGTTAGTGCGCAAAAAGTGGTGCTTTGATTTAAAACACTGACTCAAATGGCCCCATCTCGATTTGTACCGACTTGGTCTGGGTGTAGTGATTGAGCGTCTCAACACCATTTTCGCGACCAATGCCCGACTCTTTATAGCCGCCTACCGGCATCTCCGAGGGTGACTCACCCCAGGTGTTAATCCAGCAAATACCCGCTTCCAACTGGTGGATCACGCGGTGGGCGCGGTTCAAGCTTTCGCTGAAGACACCGGCGGCCAGGCCGTAGGTGGTGTCATTGGCGCGGCGAATGACTTCCGCCTCATCATCAAAGGCGAGTACCGACATCACCGGGCCAAAGATCTCTTCGCGCACGATACGCATCTCATCAGTGCAGTCGGTAAACACGGTGGGTGCAGCCCAGGCGCCATTGGCAAAGCTACCAGTGTTCCAGTCGTCGCCACCCACGAGCAGGCGAGCGCCTTGCTCTTTGCCCAGGGCAATATAGGAGAGCACTTTCTCCTGATGCTCGAAGCTGACTAGGGGACCAAAGTTGACGCTGGGATCCATGGGGTCGCCTGCTTTGATGCGCTTAACGCGCTCCACCAGCTTGGCTTCAAAGGCATCTTTAACGCTGCGCTCAACAAATACCCGCGTGCCGTTGGTACAGATTTGGCCGCTGGAGTAGAAGTTGGCCATCATGGCGGCGTCTGCAGCGCGATCAAGATCAGCATCAGCAAAGACCAGAAGCGGCGATTTGCCACCCAGTTCCATGGTGACGTCTTTCAGCGTTGAGCTAGCAGCGGCGGCCATGACTTTTTTGCCGGTATCCGCTTCGCCAGTGAACGAGACTTTGGCGATGCCGGGGTGTTCGGTGAGCATGGCGCCCACGCGGCCGTCGCCCTGCACCACGTTAAAGACGCCGTTGGGCAGGCCTGCCTCGGTGAAGATTTCCGCCAGTTTCATTACGGTCAGCGGGGTCACTTCGCTGGGCTTGAATACCACTGCGTTGCCTGCCGCCAGCGCCGGGGCGGCTTTCCAGCAAGCAATTTGGATCGGGTAGTTCCAGGCGCCAATGGCGCCAATCACGCCCAAGGGCTCGCGGCGGGTGTACACAAATGAGCTATCACGCAAAGGGATCTGGCTGCCTTCAATAGCTGGCGCCAGGCCGGCGTAGTACTCCAGCGCATCTGCGCCGGTAACGATATCGACACTGGCCGTTTCGCTGATCGGCTTACCGGTATTGCGGGTTTCAAGCTCAGCTAGCTCGTCATTGCGCTCCCTTAGCAGCGCGACGGCGCGCAGCAGGATGCGTGAGCGCTCCATGCCGCTCATCGCTGCCCACTCACGCTGGCCGCGCTGGGCTGCGGCGACCGCAGTGTCAACATCCGCTTGGCTGGCTTGACCGATAGTGGCCAGTAAGCTGCCGTCAAAGGGATTGGTAACGGTAAAAGTATCGCCTGAGGTGGCGTCTACCTGGCGACCATCAATATAAAGTGGCTGTACGTCTTGAGCGGCCATGTCGATCTCCAAGAATCAGAAAATTAAAGGTAAATGTTGGATGCTTTGTTGGTGCATCCATGATGAGCAAAAAGTTGGTCGAGATAGGTGTGGGCAAGGTAGCGCGCCTCTTCGGCGTCAAGGCCTTCTGGCGTTAGTGCGCCACGCAGCCATAACCCATCAATCATGGCGGCTAAGCCGCGTGCTGCGTTTCGGGCTTCTACGCGGGGCATAACACGTCGGAACTGGTGACATAAATTGCTGTAAAGACGTCGGTCATTGACATTTTGCAGACGCTGCAGCATAGGCTTATGCATGCTGCTGGCCCAGAACGCTAACCATGTCTTGGCGGCGGGGCCGGTGACCTGAGTGCGGTCAAAGTTACCCTCAATAATGGCACCGATATGGGCGCGGGGAGAGTCGTCTTCCAGCGCATAGCGACGCACCGCAACGGCGCCGGACAGGTCCGTCAGGATTTGCCGCATCGTCGCTTCCAGCAAGCCATCTTTACCGCCAAAATAGTGGCTGATAATGCCCGCTGACACGCCCGCATGGCGGGCAATTCGCATCACGGTAGTTTCGGCTAAGCCGACTTCATCAATGGCTGCCATAGTCGCGTTGATTAACTGCTGGCGGCGTATCGGTTCCATTCCCACCTTTGGCACGACGTTCTCCTAATTCGTTGAATGCCTAACAGGGTCGTTGCTTGAAACCCGAGCGTAGACATGATTACCTAACAATGATGGCATTTTTTTATTGAACGTTCAATCAATAAAAAGGCGCCAATGATTGCTACGCACTGCGACCACTACGGCCACTGAGTGTTCGTATCTATGTTTTGGAAATACGTATTGGCAATATGTATTGGCAATAAGCTTATAAAAGGGGACTACGATGATGAGCAGAACTTCTTCACGCTATGCAGGTGCTTTATTGCTGGCAGCGGGTCTGCCAACGGCAGCCTATGCAAACGAGTGCAGCAGCGTGCGCTTTGCTGAAGTGGGCTGGACAGATATTACCGCCACCACTGCGCTCGCCAGCGAAGTCCTCGAAGGGCTTGGCTATGAGCCAAGCGTCGATACAGTTTCCGTTCCGATTGCCTACGCCGGTATGCGCAACAATGATTTCGATGTCTTCCTGGGTAACTGGATGCCCTCGATGGCCTCCATTAGTGACCCCTACATCGAGCGCGGTGAAGTTGAGCGTTTGGCGACTAACCTGGAAGGGGCGAAGTATACCCTGGCAGTACCTCAGTACGTTTACGATGCCGGGGTAACGTCGGTTAACGATTTAGCAGAGCATGCGGAGCAGTTTGAGCGTAGCGTGCACGGCATCGAAGCGGGGAACGACGGCAACGAGCTAATTGAGCAGATGATCGATGACGATGCTTACGGGTTAGGCGATTGGCAGGTGATCGATTCCAGCGAAGCGGGAATGCTGGCGGAACTGCGCGCCCGGGTGCCCAATGAGCAGTGGATGGTGTTTTTAGGCTGGGAGCCGCACCCCATGAACTCTAACTTCGATATGGCTTATCTTTCTGATGCCGACGACTATTTTGGCCCAAATTTAGGCGGCGCGACTGTGCACACGAATACCCGAGCGGGATTCGTGGATGAGTGCCCTAATGTGGGAACCTTGCTGCGCAATATGACCTTCACGCTGGAAATGGAAAATCAGCTCATGAGCGCGATCATGGATGATGGCGAAGACCCCCGTGATGCTGCGCGTGACTACTTGAAGGCTAATGATAGCGTACTGGACGAGTGGTTAGACGGCGTTACAACACGTGATGGCGAGCCAGGCGCAGAGGCCGTGCGTGCCGCTATTCAGTAAGTCGATTTCGATATGCTTTGTTGACTAGCAGGGCAAGCCGGATTCCGGCTTGCCTTTCGTCATTAAGGTAGGCATAATCTGCACCCGTTGATGAGGGAAAGGCTACGTAGCTCAGCTGGTTAGAGCACATCACTCATAATGATGGGGTCCCCTGTTCAAATCAGGGCGTAGCCACCACATCAGCCTCAGCACACTTACTAAATAACAGAGTGTGCCGTTATGGTGGTCCCTTAGGTCCTCCCGCAACGCTAAACTGCGAACCCCGCCAGGCCCGGAAGGGAGCAACGGTAGTGGTGGCTGCGTGTGCCGGGATGTGGCTTTTGGGGCCGCCTCCATTTCTTGTCGCTCTCACCTAGACTTGGCATAATTGGCAAAAAAACTTGGCATAGACTATTTCTTAGTATCATTACTACGATAATGGTGATGCCATGTATCGCCGCAAGCTTCGTCACTCCCGAGTCAAAAACCTCTACAAATTTGCCAGCGCAAAAAATCATAACGTTCTAACCGTTGAGTCGTCGCTGGAATTTGATGCATGCTTTCATTTTGAATACTCGGATGATGTTGTATCTTATGAAGCTCAGCCCGAGGGCTTTTATTATTGCTATGAAGCCAAGACTCTTCCCTACACCCCCGATTTTCGCCTAGTTAATTCATCGGGTTCTGCTACGCTCGTCGAAATTAAGCCAGCCAGCATTTTTTCAAAATCTGACGTTAAACAACGGTTACTAGCAAAAAGACAGGCTGCTAGAGTTCAAGGCTTGAACTTGATATTAGTGACTGATCGTCAGATACGTGTAAAACCAATGTTAGATAATCTGAAGTTATTACATCGCTACTCAGGCCTTGCGAGTATGACAACATGTCATTACTTGGTGCTGGATGTGATAAGAAAATCAGGTGTAATAAAAGTTCAATCTGTGCTTGAGAAGATTTCTGCAGATGAAGGAGAAGTTATGTGCTCTATTTTAAGTCTCCTCCAATTGCGTGTTATTAAAGCAAATCTTGATTTAGAAACACTTGGTCGAGATACTACTATCTGGTGTTGAGGTAAGAAGATGACACTTAATGGCAGTAATTTCTCTGATGAATTTGACGGCATTGAGTCTGCTGTCTTAAATGATGGCGACTTTAAGGCTGGCATGCTAAACGATGACAAGTTTTCTGATGAACATCCAGATGCATATTCCAACCTAGGTTCATTTGATGAGTTAGATATAACAGCTTTAAAAGAAGCTTCTGCTAAATTAAAAGTAATCAATATGGTTGATAATAGATTAATCGGTGGTTGGACAGAAAGAAATATCGATCCAATTTTAGATGATTTAATGGTTAACGGGTTGTTACAGATTAGACCATCTTGGCGGTCTGTTGCCCGTTGGAAATCACAATACGATTCGAATAAAGGTCTTGTGTCATTAGTGTCAAGAAATAAGTTTAAAAAAGGGCAGAGGAAACGTAATAAATATGATAAGACTGATTCGCGAATTTTGCAGGCAATAGACGAAAAATTTCTTACTAAAGAACGCCCTAGTATATCATCAGCCTATCAATATTATCTTGATTTAGTCGAGGTAAATAACAAAGACGTTGTCCAGGGGAAAATTCAGCCTGTTTGCTATAATACCTTTAGACGCTTAATTAACGAAATTTCTCCTTATAAAGTTGCAGAAAGGCGTTTTGGTAAGCGTTATGCTGATATAACTTTTAGAAAAATAGGTAAATTTAAAAAAGCTAGATATTTGATGCAACGTGTCGAAATAGACCATACTCCGCTAGATTTAATATTATTAGATGATAATCTTGAGATTCCACTTGGTAGGCCCTATCTTACTGTTCTGCTCGATTGCTATAGTCGTTGTATAGTAGGCTTTCATCTTGGGTACAGAGAGCCCAGCTACGATGCGGTTCGTAAAGCAATACTCAACACGTGTTTGAGTAAAGAAAATGTTAAAAATAAATTTCCTTCTATAAAAAAAGATTGGCCTTGTGAAGGTAAGATTGAGACACTTGTTGTTGATAATGGTGCAGAATTCTGGTCGTCTTCTTTAGAAGTTTTTTGCCAAGCTATGGGGACTAATATTGAATTCAATCCAGTGGCTAAGCCTTGGAAAAAACCGCTTGTTGAGCGGATTTTTAAAACCTACAAATCAAAATTGATCGATCAAATTCCCGGGAAAACGTTTTCTAATGTACAGCAATTAAAAGACTATAATCCTCAGAAAGATGCTGTTCTTCCATTTTCAGAGTTTGTGCATTTTTTATATAAATGGGTCGTTGATATTTATAACTATGATTCATATGGCTGGGAGTCAAGAATACCGATGTTAGCTTGGGAATCTGGGTGGAAAAATTTTCCTCCTATCCGCTACATAGGCTTAGAAAAAGAACAATTTATTCTAGAGAGCTTGCCCCACGTAAAACGTTCACTTACAAGGGAGGGTGTTAAGCTAAACCACATTGTCTATGTTTCTGATGAATTAGTGGAATATAGAAAAAACACGCCCCCACTTTGTGGTGAGAGTAGTGTTGAGCTGATGGTTAAACGAGATCCAGCCGATGTTTCGCAAGTTTATGTATTTCTGCCTAACTTAAAAAAGTATATTTGTGTTCCTGCAGTTGATCCTGATGGTGAGTATAAGGATGTATCACTTTTTGAACACCAGACTCATATCAAATTTAACAGACTTTATAATCGCTCGAAAATTGATCGTTTAGCCCTAGCTGAGGCTAGGAAGTATATTGAGAAACGTACACAAAATTTTATCAATGGCGTTGCCAATTCCAAAAGTAAAAATGCAACAAAGAAATTTGGAGGTCTGAATAAACTAGCTAAGGTTAAAGATATTTCATCTTCTGGTGCGTCTTCAATTGTTACTGCTGCCTCGGGAGATAATGTTTCTACTTCTGAATCTCCTCACCAAAAATATTCTACCGATAAGAATAATGTTTTAGATGATAATATATTAGATAGTTGGGATGATTGGATTAATGAATTGGAGCCTTATTAATGCAAGCTTCTACCTGCAAGCCTCATCATCTACAACTCCATAATTTTATTCACTGTTTTGTTGAACATCCCAACTTAACGCGGGTGTTGGAATCTTGGGAGCGTCTTTTCAAAAGGCAGCCTTTAGGTGGAGAGCAATCATGTATGCTTTTGACCGGCGATGCAGGTACTGGAAAAAGTTATTTAATAAATCAATTTGTAATGCGACATCCTTCTTATCAAGAAGGGGATGTTTTAATACGTCCCGTCATAAAATGTAGAATCCCCAGTCGCCCAAATGTTGAAAGTATGATGGTTCAAATGTTGAGTGATCTTGGTCAGTTTGGGGCTGAGTCACGAAAAGGGCAGCTACGAGAAGTGGGATTAACTGAGACACTGAATAAGATATTGAAGAAATGCCAAACACGGATCATAATTATCAACGAGTTTCAGGAGCTAATTGAGTTTAAGTCAATTGAAGATCGGCAAAGAGTAGCAAATCGCCTAAAGATGATCAATGAAGAGGCTGGCATTCCTATAGTGTTGGTTGGTATGCCTTGGGCCGCTGAAATTACAGAAGAGCCGCAGTGGGCTTCTAGGTTAATGTCACGAATTGAATTGCCCTATTTTAAAATATCAAGTTGCCGTGAAGAATACATAAGGTTTTTAAAAGGTCTTTCTCTTAAAATGGGGTTTGACACTCCACCAAACCTGGCTATGAAAGAGATCTCTATCCCACTTTTTGCAGCCTGTTCCGGGCAAGTTCGGATTCTTAAAAAAATACTGAATGTTGCTCTTGAAATTGCTCTTGAGGAAAGTGCTCAAACAATAGATAAGCAACATCTTGCTATGGCAGTTGATATAGAATTATCTGGGCAAGATGAGAATCCATTTAAAATTCCTCTTTCTAAAATAAAGATTAGTGAAGTTTCACGTTATGCACGCTACAACCCGAACGCAGTAAGTAGAGAAGAGGCGTTAATAAAAACACAGTTCGCTGATGCACTTTCTTTAGCACAGATTTTAAGAAAGAATTAATTTTATCTTTATCTTTCAGCATGTTAGTAAATGGGCTGTCAGATAGCCTGAGAGTCCTGCTACAACGCTGTGCTTTAAAAGTCTCTCTTTACTCCTACCATTAAAGGGGAACCTACCAAAGACGTAACCTTGATCATGCGTAACTGGTTTGGTTTGCTCTGTTTGCACTGAATTGACCTTACAGCTAGCCAGCAACATATTAATTGCATTCTTGCTAAGAATCTCTTAGCATATTTTTTTGTCGCGTTGCGCTAGCCTAGCCGCTTTTAAAGACGCGATGGTATTTTCATGGATAGTCCGCTCCCACGTCGCTTGAGAGCCGCTAGGCTAGCAGCAGGAATGACGCAAAGGCAGTTAGGTGAATACCTCGGCATGGAGCCGAATTTGGCGAGTGCACGTATGACGCAGTATGAAAAGGGGCAACATGCACCCAATTTTCAGTTGCTGAGAAGGCTTTCTGAGGCATTAGACGTGCCTATTCCCTACTTATTCTGTGAAGACGAGACCGTTGCTGAGCTTATTCTTGAGCTAGACAAGCTCAGTCCCACAGAGCGTCAAAAATTGCTTGAGCAGCTAAAAGCAAGAAAAACGTCTGATGATGACTGATTCGTAGCAAGCTCATATGCATAACCGTGCCTAATCAAGTCAAATATAATCACGGCGATAAATAGTATTTTGTAATCCCACTCGATAGAAAATGCCACAAAGAAAAAAACAGTTCGTTTGCAACTAGGTCACAGCAATCTTTAATAAAACTAAACCTGGCGCACGTATCAAAAGGCTCTTGTATGGACGAATTTCAAAGGTTTTTGATTGGGGTTTCTCCAATTTTAATCGTTATGTTTGGAGTTATTATTATGGCGATATTTCGCATTCGTCGATTGAAGAAAGATCGTAAAAAATAATTTTACAGGAACTTAGTCCATTCCTTGGTTAAGTCGTTTCATAGGTTGATATGCTAAGTACTTCTTCGGCAGATTGTTATACTATCGAGGTTCCCAGAATCTTTAATGCAAGTGATGATTTAATTGATGAGCTTGAGCGCGCCTCTCTATACAAATGCTCCTTTTTATTGCCGATTATATAAATTTGTGCTTGTTTTATCTCTTCTTGCCGCTCCCTCATCTGTATACACCTTCATCAACTCATCCCAATTCGTCGTATAGCGCGGACTCCGGTTCGCGCAGCGTAGGTGCCAGGGGGCGTTCTTTTTCGGAAGGCCCAGGCGTACCGTTCCTTTGCCCATCTTCTCGTTCAGCGCGTCCATGGTGGCCATGAGCTTTTGGCTGCGCTGGCGTTCCTCTTCCGTTTGCGGTGTGTCCATCAGGCTGAGCTGTTGGCGGTTTTCGTCGGTGAGGCCGATCAGCATCACGCCCGCTTTCTTGTAGCCGTACTTGGGCCGGTAGATCTTGCGCAGCGCCTCCTGGGCTGCGTAAAGGATGTCGCGGGTGTCCTGGCTGGGGCGTTCCATTTCTACCGCCAGGCTGGGGGAGTACTGGGGCAGGTCGGGCCGGAAGCGGTCGGTTTTAAGAAACACCAGCACGGCGCGGGCGAGGCTCTTTTGCTCGCGTAGCTTTTCGGCGCCCCGTTGGGCGTGTTGGCGAATAGCGCCCTGTAGATCGTAAATCTGGGAGGTAGGGCGGCCGAACGATCGGCTGGTCATGATGCGTTTTCGCGGTTCGTTGAAGTCGTTCATCTCCAGGCAACTGGTGCCGCGCAGTTCCAGCACCGTGCGCTCCATGTTGACCGAGAACTTGCGCCTTAGGCGCTGGCGTCCGCTTCGCGTAGATCTCAGGCGGTGTAGATGCCGAGGATCTGCAGGCGCTCGTTTAGCCGGCGGCCCACGCCCCATACATCGCTCACCTCAATTTGCTGCAGCAGATGCCTGGCTTCGTCGCTCCCTGCGTGAAGGATGCACACGCCGGGGTAGCCGGGGTGCTTCTTAGCGATGCGGTTGGCCAGCTTGGCGAGGGTGTGGGTAGCGGCAACGCCGACACACACACAGGAATGCCAGTGCCGCGGCGGATCTTCCTATGCAGCGACTTGGCATGCTCCAGCAGCGCTTCCGGCTCGAAGCCATCCATGCGGACAAACATCTCATCGATTGAGTAGGGCTCCACGCCGGCGGTTTCTTGCTCCAGAATGCCTTGCACCCGTTGGGACATATCGCCGTAGAGCTCGTAGTTAGAGGAGTGCAGCACGATCTCGCCGCGTTCGACCAGGTGACGCACCTGGTGGGCCGGTGTACCCATCTCGATACCCAGCGCTTTCAACTCTTCCGAACGGGCAATAATGCAGCCGTCGTTGTTGGACATAATGCCCACGGGGCGGCCGTTCAGCTTGTGGTTAAACACGCTCTCGCAGCTGACGTAGAAGTTGTTACAGTCCACTAAGCCAATCATATTTAGATTCTCTACTTGTTTAAAACTGTTAATTAATACAGTATTGGTAGCCAGAGAAGCGACAGGCAAACGCTAATATACGTCGCTTAATGTGGAGCAAGCACCGGGCAACAGCATGCGAGTGAACTACTTGGGGCCAGCAGCGGTGGGCGTGGAGCACCCAGCGGTAGCAGAAATGGATAAGCGAAGATTTTCACCCAGCTGCTTTCTGGTGGAGATTAGTGAGGACTCACGTCCAGGTGGGCCGTGGATGGAGGGCGATGTGCTGGTGGTGGATGAAGCACTATCGTTCGGGCACGCTGATCTGGTAGTGGCGGAGGTAGAAGGAGAGTACCGATTGTTTAAATCCCACCGTGTTGGCAGTCGTTGCCGGTTGTTGCCACCTGAGGGTGGGCAGGGCTACTTCGTGAACACGCAGCAGTTCAAGGGCGTGGTGGAGCGGCAGGCGCGGTGTTGGGCGGTGTAGGTAATCTCTTACAAATTGTGTCGGCTTTGGCTTACATCTAATTAGGCAGAAGCTTGCCAAGCTGAAGATGTCGCCTAATAGCACGCGTTGCCTACGGGTCTCGTCAGAAGATTGCGGCAATTAGGATGAGCCCCGGCCATGGATGGCTGGAGGTTTTTGTGGTTAGCTACACTAGACTTAGCTTCACAACAATGATGGTAGGGAGAAATAATGGATTTTAAAGATAAAGTACATAAATTTAAAAGCTATGAAGAAGTTGTTGCCTTACCTGGCTTTGTAGAAGGGGAGGTATTTGAAAAAGAATACTATGCAAATATTCTAGGCGTTTATCGGTTTAAAGAACGGGTAAGATGTTGTTTTTTTAGAGAGAATAGGGTGTGCAATACTGCTCATAATCACGGTTATGCTGTAGAGTTGAAAAATGGTTCTGTGACTATAATAGGAAATGAATGTGTTTATAAGTTGGGTAATGAAGAGAAGCTATTAAAGGATGTAAAATTATTGAAAAAAGAAGAAGAAAGACAAGACAAAATGCAGGTTGTTAAAGATAAAATAGGTGATTCGATATGTACTTATGAAGAAGTTTTTGAGGCATATGAAAAAGCAAAAAGATTAGAAAATATTATTGTTGATTTGTTTGGGAGGCTTCCTCGTTCTGTTGGAAGATCATTGGAGCAAAGAGTAAAAACCGATACTAAAAACATAGCTGTTACATTGGTCTACGATAGGAAATATATAGAAGATGGTGAGGAGAAAACAGAAAGTGATTATGTTAGGACAGCTGTCTACAGTATAAAAGGGTTGCGATTCCTTAATCTAAGGTTGATTACTTCGGCAAAAAGGAAGGTTTCCGATGCAGTGAAAACAATTAAGTCTTTTGAAGCGATAACAAATAATACATCATATAGGCAGCTTTCAGATATTTCTAAAGGTTTTAGTTTGTATCAAAGACAGTTGGGTAAAATAAATGAATTCGAAAAATACTATTATGAATTTTTGACTAATGATTTCCGTTATTTTTCTTTTCTTTCAGATTTTTCGAGTGAAAATTCAAAAGTAATTAAATGTTTTAATGATTTTTCGACGGGCTTGAAGAAAAACGATCCTAAAGCAGCTTATAAAGAGGTGAGGGCTGAGGTGCTAGTTAATCATGGTGCAGCGAGAATATCTTAGTAAAGCCTCTCACCAAATGGGCGGTGGCGACGATAGGGAACTATTCAGCACCATCTTAGTGCCAACTTTATGTTACATTCTGCCTGCCGTGCTTGGGCTAGCATACATGAAGTTCTTTACTATCCTGGGGGGCCGCCATGAAGGGGGCAGCAACTTCCATAACCTTTCTATTTTCCTTTCACTTCACACCTAACCTGCGTCCCAAACCCACCATTATTCAGCGAGTGCGTCACTTCTGCCACCAACCAGTTGGTGGCATCAATCTGGGGCTTGTAGCCGCTAAGCGTGAGTGGCGACTGTGGCAAAATATCTGCCCGCCCCAATGCCAGCGTTAGCTCAAGCTCTGCCAGGCCGCGTTGGATGCGTTGTCATTCGGCGTGGGCGGCGGCCAGGGCATCGTCTTCCGTGGCGTAGGGTGGGGCGAAGCGGGGCGGCTGGTACGCCGCTCTTTGATGTTGTCGTTACTGGCTGCTAGTTCGGTTTTATTTTGCGCTCGGACGTGCTGCAAGTCGAAAAAAAAAATAAAGGTATAGCCAACACGAAACAAGTTTATTCAGACGCACCTGTCCTACTGAGTTAAGGTTTTAATGCTTCGGCATCTCATCGATAGTAGCGGTGCGCTATAACTGAATAGCTACATGGTATGGGCGGTCATGGCCGGTCCTCAAACACTATTTAGTTAAAACTCAGTATATACTGCAACGAAGAGCGTTTGAGAAAATGACTAGAATCGATAATGTACGCACAGTAAAATCAATATGAAGAGCACATAGGGTTTAAAGCGCGAATGAATGTCTTAAAATTCTCTTGCTAGATAAATACATTGACGTAAGTTTTTTAAACCGAGCAAGGAGCGATGCAAATATAATGGATATACTAAGCACTAACATTCCGTTCATTACTTTTTTAGATATCGAAGCGTCTGGTCTAGAACAGCCATCTAGTTATCCAATAGAAATTGGCTGGGCTGATACTTTTGGAAATAATGAAGGATTTCTCATACGTCCTTTTCGGGGTTGGGATCATTGGGATCCATTGGCTGAAGCTATACATGGTATCACTCGTGACGAAATTATAGAACATGGTTTACACATCATTGATGCTGCTGAAAAGCTGAATGATATGTTAGGATTTGAAACTGTATTTTGTGACGCATTAGATACAGATTATTTCTGGTTAAAAAAACTTTATGAGGCATCCGGTAAGGAACCTTCTTTTAAGTTGGCAGACATTTATCAATTACATAAAATACTAAGCGACGAGCATATGGCTTCTATGAAAACTATACTCAAAGACTTACCAATACCACATCGTGCTCAATCAGATGCGGCTCGCTATGCGGAGGCAGTGGTAAGTAGTTACCAAATATGACCAAAATAATGGTTATCAAGATTTATCTTATTATTACTTTTTATTTAAAGTGTTATTTTTTATTTCCTTGAAATGTATGCAGACATTGTTTATTAAATTATTTATAAATTAAAAATACAAAATCTCAGTTTGTTATGCTGTAATCTTATAACACCAAAGCTAGCTAATTATTAAGCGGCAAACCCGTGGCGAAGTCGTTCAAGTAATACCTCAACAGCTTGTAAGCCCGGCGTAGTCTCGGTAGCCTGCAGCGCAGTTCTTCCACGCAGCGCTTTTCGAGGTTTTAGAAGCCAAATGCTCGCTTTTTTTTGATTTCCGAATACATAATTTGCAAGTAGGATTGCTAAACTAGCGCGATAAAGATGATCCCCCTCGTTAATAGTAAGATTTCTACCTTGAGCTAATCTACGCTTAATAACACTTGAACTTACAATGCCAAGTTCTTCAGCGCTAAACCCGTAGGTTTCGAGTTTATCGAGCGCAGATAGTGGGAGTCCTTGTCTAATAATTACATCTAAACTTATTCTATCGCTAGCGCCTAGGAGTGAAATAACTGCTCTCATAGGGTCGATATCTTGGTAAGTTGTTGATGGCATGATTAATTCCTTGGAGCTATATATTAATAATATACAATATATTTTCAGTTTGGAGTTAGTTTGAGAAGATCTCTTGTTTCCTTATCGCTTAACCATATCAAGTGTAGTGCCTGATCCGAGTCACACCACTAAATCTAAGAAAAAAAGCTATAATTTATCTACTTATGACATGTGAGCGTAACTCACTTCTCATGGAAAGCGTTTGAATGAAAATGAGCTCTTCCGCCCTGTCTGAATCGCTCTGGGTATACTATGCATCTCGATGGGTTATACAGATTATGTCTAGAAGGTTTGGGTAATATACACGCCCCATGGGCTATAATCCCGTATTCGTAAATTGACGAGGTCGCAGCCTCGTAATTTGCTATCGATGGCTAAATTAAAGAAGGCGAGGTCTCTCGTATTTTTGGCAAGCTGTAAGCGAACACTTATGGCCCAGATATCTCGAAGACGCAGAGGCGCCTTCTGCCAAACCAACTTGCCTTTATTCCAAGGTATAGGTGTACAGGAGATTTCAGTCAAAACGTTCATGGCATGATCTTCCATCGGGCGGAGGTCAAAGAATAGATCAATTCGCGCACGTCATGTGCTAAGGTTAATTTAAGGTCGTGGTTCGACCCAAAGCGGCCCTTCCAGCGAAAGCGGCATGCGATTCAGCCGTGTTATGCAGCCGGTACGATAATCTATGTTACAAGTCATCCTCAATACATAGGGCATTATGAGTAGCGAAACTAGCCACCGACGATATTTGAAGCAGCTTCTCCATCACGGCTCTGCAGTTTTGGGCGCAATCTCCTTTCTGCTAGTCCTTTTACTTCCAGTATGATTGAAATTTTTTTCGTTGGACTCACTACAGCAGCCACCCTTTTCGCGGCCTTGTCCGCTTGGATGTCATATCGTGTATCTAACAGCGCGTTAAATTTCCAAAAAAATTATGCGAAAAATCAGCAGTTAATTGCTCAGCTAAACTCGACGATATCTAAGCTTCGAACAGTGAAGTATTTGATATCAAACACCATGTCAATATCCGATGACCAGGTCGGCACTATTGAACCGCTGTTTATCGAAGTTCGGCTGGACCTCCTAAGACTGGAGGAAATCGGGGCTTTTGACTATAGCTCACACCGAATAAGCAAAGTAACGAGTCTTGGAGAGATGATTGATGAAATATCATCTGAAAATACTTACCTTGCAGAAGTGATTAATGCTCTGGAAGCAAGAATTGCTTGCATTTTCAAGTAACGGAGCTAACACCTATGAGCCTTCTCTCTGTCAATAAGCCGCAGGTTTTTT
>TARA_R100001369_G_scaffold38354_1_pt1 | contig 14888 bp, 11 predicted proteins | sample TARA_R100001369 | Tara Oceans TARA_R100001369 (sample SAMEA2621528) | marine metagenome | biome: marine biome (ENVO:00000447); feature: surface water layer (ENVO:00002042); material: "saline water (ENVO:00002010), including plankton (ENVO:xxxxxxxx)" | depth 5 m | reverse complement strand
TTTTTTCTTAGCCGCCATTACTTACTCCTCAACCAATGTATATACTTTTAACTTCTGTGCTTTACCTTTAGCCTCAATGGGCGATAGTGGCTTTAGCTTAATACTAGATCCTTTCCTAGTGCTAAACCCTATCAACACATCTACACCTGCCGCCTTAGTACCTGACTCAAGCCTAGCCGCAATGTTTACTGCGTCACCGATAGCAGTGTAATCAAACCTTTGCTCTGATCCCATGTTACCTATGATTGCCTCGCCGCTGTTAATACCTATCCCAATCTGGATGGGCGGTAATCCCTTGGCCGCAAACTCTACGTTCAACTCTTCCATATTTATTGCTATTTGTTTAGCACACTCTATGGCTTTGTCTTCGTGGCCTTCTAAGTCTAGTGGCGCTCCGAAGATAGCCATCATCGCGTCTCCGATGTATTTATCTACTGTGCCTGAAAATTTTGAAACCGCTGATTGTTGGGCCGTCAAAGCTCTGTTCATAATGTAGGTTACTTCTTCTGGGGTTACGCTCTCTGATAGGGCTGTGAAACCTCTTACATCTGTGAACAAGAACGTACAGTACCTCTTCTCGCCCCCAAGCTTTAGTAACTCTGGGTTATCTTGCAAGCGTTTGACCTGTCGTGGGTCTAGGTAATGCTCAAATTGCTTCTTGATCTGTTGCCGTAGTTTGTACTGTTCTTTGTAGTTGAGGTAGAATGTTGTTGAAGCTACTACAAACTCAGAGATCAGCGGCCATGTAACATCAATCAGTATTCCGTTTCGTATCAGGTAAACTCCTAGCAGTGCAGTACTAGACATGACACCTACAGATAGGATTAAACCTGCATAGACTCCTAAGTAATTAAGAGCTAGAAAAACTAAGAACACCCCTACTAAAAAAACCACTGCCTCACAAAACACAGCGATAGGCGGGATAGCGGGCATACGTTTATTGGAGGCGTGTAGTACAGTTTCAACTAACGCCGCCTGTATCTGGTGCGGATACAACAGCCCTTTAGGAGTAGCAACCTGCGGAAGTATCCCCTTAGCGGTGGTTCCTACTATCACCATCTTTCCTTCTACATCCATCTTATCTAGGGTAGTGCTGTCTGCCTCTACCCAGTTTACCCATACTCTGCCGTATCTGTCTGTGGGTATAGGGTTTAACTGCTTGACGCGCACCTCTTGTATTCCACTGACGCTAGTTTTAATAACGTAGGTGTTTGTTCCTGTAACCGCCTTGAGTAACTGCGTACCGAAGCTTGCCATCCAACCGTCTGGACTTCTCATTAGTAGCGGCATACGTCTGACTAAGTTATCTACATCCACTGGCGCTGATACTATCCCTTGCAACGATACGTCTCTAAGGACTTTAATGTTTTGCGTAACTCCTGTAGCTTCTATGCCGCCAACGTCATCACCTAGTATCACTGTGCCTTCTGTTTGAGGTATTTCTTTATAGCCCTCAGTTTCAAACATAGCAATTACTGAAGGATAATACGACAAAGCTCTTGCAAAAATACCATCACCGCCAAACCTGTCTGGCTCACTGAAGACTGCAACCCATGCAACAGACGCGGCCCCTGCATTCAGTAGGTCTACGTGGATCTCAGCCAACCTTTCTCTGGGAAACGGCCAACCACCCTCGTTATGTATATCTTCTTCTGTCAAGTTGAGCAGGACTATATTTCCTGTAGGCTCCTCAGTCTTAACAAGGGCATCAAAGGTTCTGAGCTTTATAACCTCAACCAGTGTGGGCTGATATACTAAGGCCGCAAACAGAAGCGCAACAACAAGCCCTATAATTATTTTCTTCATTATCCTTCCTGCGTAATCCTAATTACAGAATCACCTCCGTTGATCTTCACAGTATTAGAGATCCCATCTTGAATCAGTATCACTGTGTAGCCCCCTGTAGTGTCTAAATCTAATCGCGTGTACTCACTTACGTTTCTAATCAGGCTTATTATCTGTCCTGTTATAAGAGCAGTTATCTGTGTCTCAGGGTCTGTACCTAAAGATGTTCCTGATATAGTTACGCCTGAAACCTGTGCTAAACCATCCTTCTCTTCTTGTACAGCCAACACATCTAATATGTTTAACAAGTCTTCAAGGTAATTAACATCTAGAAAATTTATATCTAGCTCAGTAAACTCAAGGCTGTCATCTTCTAAAAAGTCTTCGTCTAGGTAGTCTATGTCTAGCTCATTAAAGTCTAGAATGTTTGCTGTCTTTGCAACTCTTTCTTCAGCTACTACCGCTTCCTCTTTTGGGGGTGTAACAATAAGCATGTTATCAATAAAGTCTAGAGTTAAGTCTAGTATTACAGGCTTAGAGGGCGCTGACTCAAACACCGACACCGTTGTTGCTTGGTAGGGCTTGTTCAACAACACACTGCCTGTAGCTGTTAACACTTCTATCTCTCCGCTTGACACACCAAACTTATCGGGCAGGAGTATAATCAAACTGCGGCCTAATTCGTCTACTGTGGCCGTGAAGTCCGTGCCGCGAATTGCAATATCTGCCGTAGGAGTTCTTAACTTTATATTTCTTTTATCTATCTGACCTAGCTTACCGCTTATAAACCTCGCAGTTCCTAGTCCAAACGTAAGAGCCATCTTAGACTTGCTTGGGTCAGGATCATATATGTACTTATCTATTGTTAGTTGACTATGCTCTGTAAGCTTTACAACTGAGTCATCAAGAAACGTAATAGCCATCCTGCCATTCGCGGTTACTGCTTGATCGTTGGTCTGAACGGAAAACTTTAAGTCTGCGACAAGGGGTGCTTGTTCTCTTTTAATTTGTGCGTATCCAGATACCTCAGACACACCACCAATCTTAGCAAGAGAGGCTTGTACCTTGATCGTTTTGAATGACACACACAGTACCGCCAGAACCAGTAGAAAGTATTTTAAGCCAGTCATTATCTTGGGTACTCAGTTGTTGTATATTAAATGTTCGGCTACCTCCTGTTTGATCAAGATAGAAATAACCTCCTGCGCTTGCAGTCACACCTGTACCTGTATATGTTAACGTGTTATCAGAACCATCAATGTCTATGTACTGGGTAGCACCATCAATATTTATTGAAGAGGTAATGGTGTTGTTTGAACCTTGTATAATCCAATCAAGATCAAGGGTTGCCGCTAAAGCAGTAGTGCCTTGATTGAGTGTCATTGTGTTGCTTGCCCCCGTGACTGAAACATTTTGATTTGAACTATTAGCCCCGTAAGTATTGGTTGGATCTACTTGGATTGTAAAAAGATTGCTTGAGCCTACAAAATTATATAGCCCTGTGAAGCTATCAGCATAGATGTCGCCAAAGAATTTGTTAGTGTTGCCTATCATATTAATGTCAAGCGTTAAACTAGAGCCATCTAAATCAAGCGGCGTTAGATTTCCTGCGCTTGAGCTTAAACCACCAATCAAGTTACTGGTGCCTAGCTGTTCTATGTCAATATTGGCCGTTGCGCCCGACTGCTCAATGTACACCTCGTTATCGGCACCATGAGCAACACCACTAAAGAGCAAAATTAATAGGCCGTTATTTATTTTTTTCATAAGTCCAAAACCCTCTGTTGTATCCAATGTTTATTAACTCTAGTACGGCACCTTCTATTGCTTTCATTAATGCTATCGTGGTTGACTCGTTGCGCGAGTTACCTGCTTCAATTTCAACAAGCTCCGTACCCATTTCTATAAATTTAAAAACATCATCTGATTGTCCATAACTAAACACTGTTTTCTGACTCATTACTTCTACAAGTATTTCTCCTGTAGCTACGGACACCATCCTTAATGACACCGTAATGTTATCTTCTCTGTACTGTGCGCTCTTACCTATACCTAAATATCTAGCGCCAACTCCACCAGTGCTTAGGTTTGAATCATAAGCGATAACTGCGCCTTCTAGTAACACACCTGCAAATAATAGAGGTGGTACTTTCTTAGCTCCACCGTCATTAGAAACCTGCTCTCGCGCTGAGCGTATTAACTGTCTTTCTTTTGTCAGGTTATCTAAGCCTACGCGCTCTACAACTCTAAAGAACTTTCCGTTGCTTGCGTGTTTCAACGCCCTTATTAACAAGGCGCTAGGTTGCTGTGTCACAGCCGTAGAGAAGAGAGCAAAAGAACTGTTGCTTTTCCTCTGTCCTGTCTGGTCTGTAAAAGAACTAGGATAAACCGCAACTACAGGCTGTACTACAGGAGCTACAGCGTCCCTTAAAGCATGTGATTGAAGTTCATTTATCCTAACTACATCGTTTGCACTAAACCTTTGATTATAAGTATCTTCAAACTGATCAACTATAGAACAGCTAGAAAGTAAAAGTACCAATGGGTAGAGTAATCTCTGTCGTATTTCCATTTGCATCCGTTATTATTAGGGTTATAAAATCACCGTCAATGGTGTACGTAATGGTGTTGCCCTCTAGCTCAATCGTTCCCCCTGTGCTTGCTGTTTCGCCGAAGAGGTTGTTAACTAACTGGCGACTAAGCTCTGCATAGATGCGTGATTCTAAGTTACGTATAAACCTTGCAAGTGTAGTGTTCTCTGCATCACGCTCAAGCTCTTCTTGATACGCTTTAATCTCATCAGCTATATCTGACTTGCGATTAAATTCTTGGTTCTCAATTGTCAGGTAGTGACTGCTTGTATTAATTCCATTGAAGCTAGGGCTTTTAAACTTGTGTGTTATTTGATCTGCTAAGGTATAGCCTGACCACAACACTACAAAAAAACACCAGAATGCCACACAGAACCAACAGTTTCGTAGTGTCTTGTGGCTTCTAAATGTAGGTACTAATTTCATTCTAATCTTTCCTCTGATCTTTTTTGCCGTCTGCTCTTGCTATCCTATCTACATCTACTTGAATCCCCATAGCAGTTCTTACCATAGAGTCTATCCGTATCATGTCGTTGTCCATTTGTCTTACTCTGTCTATCAGCGCCACAATCATCCCATGCTGAGCGTCTAGTTTTTTATGTACGTCTGCTATCAAATGTTGAAACAGTTTCCATACAAGGTATCCTAGTCCTACAGCAAACGCCGCAGGTATTCCTACGGTTTCTATCATTTCCATAGTTGTTTTTGGATTCATTATTTTTTACTCACTAAACTGCCGCCAAAGTACATGCCAATAATAGCTGAAACTAGATTAGTATCAAGCTGTGTTATAACTAAACCTTGGAAAGTTATCCACTCAAACACATCTTTGCCCTGAGTAAGAAACAAAAATCCCGGTTGAAAGTTTGTGTAGCCTACCGTAACATCTACCGTAGGATAATACACGGCCACTAGCTTAGGAAGTATTACAATAGCAAAGACTGAAGACAGCGCAATGATCCTACGAGTCCATTGGAAACCTTTGTCCTTAACATCTCGTGCCGCCTTAACAGCTTTCTGTCCGAACTCACCGCGAGTTATAAGAAGCTTCTGATGCTCTGCTTTGTCCTTGCGGCTTTCTGCCCACACGCTCATGACTCCACCAAGAACGGTAGAGCCAAGCATTGTAATTATCTCAAAGGGAAAGCCCATATTAACCTTTAATAAACTCTGAAGCTTCTTCTAAGCGACCTATAATACCGCTAACATTTCCACCCTCTCTAGCAATTCTTTTATACTCGCGATACTCTTTATGGTCTAATAGTTCTATAGCCGCTTGTTCAAAGTTTCCTTCATTAACACGATCTCTAAAAGTAGGGCTTTTTTGTAGGTCGCCTCTATACACTAAAGACATTAAAGCTTTCTGTTGCTTCTCAGAAAGACTATCAAATTTAGGAACATATCTTTTAGCTTCTTCCTGATGAATTTTAAACACTTCTTTAAAAGTCATGTTTTTATATTTACCTGTTTGCCCTACACCGCTTGTTACAATATTTTTAGTATCCTTATACTCACCACCTACAAAACCTTCGTGTTCAACAACGTACTCCTGTAAGCTGTTTAACTCTCCTTCATCTTCCTCTACTCTACTAATAGCGTTTTTGCCGTAATATGTTTTAGGTTTTTTATCAGGAGTAGTCGGAGTCCCTTGAACTGCAAGAGCATTAATAATAACTCCTTCTTTGTACTCGTTCATAAGTTCTTGATCTACGCCTTCTATTGTTTTAGCGTCAATTTTTTTTGCTACTTTTTCAATCTGTTGTAGTTGTTCTTGGTTAGGGGCTGTGTCAAAGTGTTTTAATATTGCTACTCCTGCTGACGATGCCATTTTAGAAACAGTATCTAAGATGCTAGAAGGTTCTTCTACAGCTACGCCGCCTTCAAACTTCTGAAGTCTTTCAACCAGACCTCCTTCAGCGTACCCCTTATTTGAAGTTTTTCCAGACTTTTTAGTTATGACTACAGCAACACCGCTTATCCCTTGTTTAGATGGAACACCAGAGACTTCAAAATTTTCTCCTAGTACTTCTTTAACGTATGTCTGAAGCTCTTCTTTAGTAAAACCTTTTTGATAAGACCCTGTAGACGTAGTAAAGGCTAAGGTTTCGTCTTTAACTATTGTTGCTTTTTTAGAAGCCATCCCTGCTTTAGCGGCTCCCGCATCCCATGTTTGTATTAACGCCCTGCCGCCAGTTTTTAAAGCGTTTCCTATTTTAGTAACGGCTTGCTTTCGCAGATCAGGAGGAAGAACATTAATAACATTTGTACTAATAATTTTTCCATATGTATCTTCAGGAACATCATTAGGAGATACAAAAGTAGGATTAAAAGCATCTTCAGGAAAAGGCTCAAAGGTGTCATCTATTTGATTAGTCCTTGCATTTAATCCTTTGCCCGCGCCATAGTCTAAAGACCTTCCTTCTACACCTAACGAGTCTAAATAAGTAGATGCTTTTGTAGCTGTCCCAACTGTGTTAGTTCTTTGAGTTGTTTGAGAAGCCTTATTAGCTTCCATAGATTTATTTAAATCTAAAAGATCGTCTTCAATACCGTGTAGTATTGCACCGTCAGGGTCTAGTTCTGGCTGACGTTTAGTTACAAGCCTAGAAGCTTTTTGAACAGCACCTACAAGATTCTTAGCTAGTATACGCCCACCCATAGAAAACTTAGCACGGTCTTCAATGTCTATATACGCGTCACCTGCTTGTGCGTTATAAGGCAGACCTGTAATCTTATCAATTCTTTCGTCAGGCTCAGTAGGTACGTTAGGCACATTTTTAACTATGCCGCCTGTTGCGTAACCTAACATGCCACCATCAGCTTCAAACTCTGGGATAAGGCCTTGTTCAAATTCAGAAAGATTTTTATCAGCCTTATAAACAAAATGATCCATGTCAGCTTTAAAAATTTCAGCGGCCTCTTCATCTACAATACCTAAAATTTTCTGTATCGGAGAAGCGGCGGCAGGTATTTTTCTAACCAGTGTAGGTGCAATTCCTCGTCTTCTTGCGCTTAAAACATCTGTAGCTATTGGGCCAAAAGGCAGTGTAGCATAGCCCAGAACAGACTGATTGTACTTGGCGGCATCATACGACTTAGTAATGTTGTCAGCCAAAATGCCTAAACCGCCTACACGTTTTACAGCTTGATAGTTTGCTTCTAGCGTTCCTTTTTCTTCTGACTTACCGTCTGATCTCCAATCATTCATAATACGAGCAACCTGAACCATTGATAAAGCAGTCACTGCAACTTTACCTACGTTGCGCGGGTCGCCGCTCCGAACATCCTTTGTAATTTGTTTTATGCTTCCTTTAAGAACAGTGTTTGTAAACGCCGCAGGATAGCCCATCAACTGAAAAGCTATTGAGGTTTTAGGATTGCTAAACAACAACGGCTTTAAGTTAGACATGCCAGAAGGCTGTAAGATTACAGAGTTAGCATATCGCGCCGCACCCGCAAGAAAAGTTTTGTCATAAAACTCCTCGTTTCGTTTAGCTCCATTTTTATACCACTTCATTGCATCTTTATAATCTATATCTAGTTCAGCTAACTCACCTATTAAAGTGTTCTGTCTTTTTCCTAGCGGCTTAGCTCCGTGAGCTACAAGAGCTTGAATGTTTTCTTCAATTAAATTCTTACCGCTCATAAACGAACTTGTCTGTACAAACTTTGTCCAATCTTCAAGCAGGGTCATTTTAAAGAAACCGCTACTTGCTTTCTGCATCCACTTAGTTTGTAAATCATCACCACCTAAGCGGTTTTCTAGCTGAGTCAAGCCCATGTCCATGCCTAAACTAAACTTACGCATTTCTGCTTTAGCCTCGCCCGCTGTTAAGCCGTGCTGAGACATAAGCTTAGATTGTGTTTTACCTGTAGCTCCTTTGTAAGAAAGCTCCATTGCTTCTCCTAGACCTTTAAAACTATTTCTAAATCCTGACTTACTCACATTTAAAAACACTTCTGTCAAACTAGATACCGTTGCAAGACCTAAGTAAGCTACTCTGTTTATTAAACCGTAGCCATCTACTGCGCCCTGTGAGTACTTTCCAAACCTATTTAAGTTTTCAGAAGTAGTAGTGCGATATACTCTAGTAATTCTTTCAGCGTCTTTTTTTGTAAATGTTTCTCCTGCTTCAGCCATTTCTTTTCTAATGCGATCAATGTAAAAACTTTTAAATTCTTTTTCATTCCGAACACCCAAAGCTCTAACTTTTGCTAGACCTTTAGCGGCTTGAAAAGTATAGAGGTTCATGCTTGCTCTAACGTCAGTATCTAAAAACTCTTGGAAATCTGCATCTTTTTTAATGTTGTCAAAAGATCGTTTAGCTGAGAAAAAGAAACCACCAGAGCCACCGCTATCTAATTGGTTATCAATCTTCAACATGTCTTTAACGGTTTCCATGCCCTTTCCTTTAGGCACAACGCCTTGATCTTCAAACAACTTAGCTAAGCCTTTTTGATTTTCAAAAATAGCTTTACGGTTCCAAGAGCGTGGGATGTAATCGGCTACTTCATTTTCAATAAGCCCTGCTTCTTTAAGCTCAGAACCCATTTGCTTGTATAGTTTTTTAACGCCCACTGAAGATTTATTAATTGCTTTGTTCATTTCAGCAGTAAGACCATTTGCGCTTGTTGCTTTTTGTCCACGCACTGCTAACATTAAAGCATTGTTAACTTCATCAGCAAGTTTAGCGTTGTCTTTGTTACGCCTTAAAAATTTACTGGTAGCTAACGGCTCTACAATAGCTCTGTAGTCTTCAAAGAAACGACCCTGTATCTCGCGTTGAGTTTCAAAAAAATCTTTGCCGACTAAACGACTATTGACTTTCCAATCTATGCCCATTTCATGAGAGAATTTTTCTTGTAATATTTTAGCTGTTGAAGATACTTTTGCAAAGGGGCTTAGAACTCCTGAAGCTTTTCCAAGCCAACGGCTAGTGCCGTGAGTAGCGTGAGCATATAGATCTTTCTTTATTTTATTTTTTATGGCTCCTGCTGTTGTTTCTGTTTTAGCCGCCGCCATGATAATAGCTTGCACCTCTTCTACAGTTTTAGCACCACCCCCTAAATCAGCCGCATATTTTTTTATAAGCTCTTCGTCAGGTGTAATGTTTTCATAATTTCTAGTAGTTCCTGAAAGTAAAGGGAGGTCATCTATTAAAGAAGCCGCAGAAGCAGGAATCCATTCGCCTTCAATGCCCTCGTCAAAAAGCTCAGCGCCCCTTTCAGGTGTAAACTCATCCATGTCAGAGTCAACTTTAAATTTCTGAGTTAGCTTTTTAATACCGACAGTCATCCCAACATTTAAACCTGCTGAAATTCCTGCTGTAGCCACTGTTTGAAGCGGATTAAAATCTTCTTGGGAGCCTACAGTAATGTTTAGATTTTGATAAGCTAAATCATCTATTGTTCCTTGAGCCGCACCAATAGCCGCTACAGATTTCATAGGGTTTTTATCCATCAAAGCTCTAAGAGTTCGTAGTGTTGATTCTTGAGTAGGTACTTCACGCACTATAGTTGATACGCCTTTAGAGGGTAAACGAGCAACAGCAGAAGGGCCAGTTAAAGCCTTTTTAAGCGCAGTCTTAGCTACTGCTTTGCCTGTTTCTCTAGCCGCTAGTGCCGCAGGAGCGCCAACGCCGCCTGTCTGTGCCGCAAACCACACAGCACCAATGTTAAAAGGATCAGTAACAGCGTCTATGCCATAGTCTTTTATCATTCCTGCCCACTCACCAATACCTTCGTTATTTACATTGGCAAATTTACTTTGTATGCGTTTATAGCTTTCTTTAATTTCTTCAGGAGCATCTTCTAAAACCATTGCTTTAGCTATCATGTTTTCAAAACGAGATTCGCTATCACGAAAAGACTCTAAGACATCTGCGTCTTCAGACATTAAATCTAAAGATGCGGGATCAAGGACTTTACCTGCCATGTACTCCCGCACAACTGACCAATCTTGTTTTACACTTTCGTCAGCCCTAAACTTAGTAGCTGTATAGGGAGTTAAACTTGTAGTTTTGCCTGTTCCAAAAGAAGAAGCGTCTTCGTCACGTAAATCTGGAAATTCTCCGGTAATCCTATTACTCATTTTACTCTCCGTACTTAGTAATGTAATCTTTGTATGCTTTTTCTAACTCAGCAATTGATTTCATTGAGGCTTTCTGTGGAGTACCTATCCTATTTCTAAATTCAGGTTTTAAAGCGGCTGTAAATTCGTCAGCCCTTGCTTTTTTCTTTTGTGCTACTGTTTGAAGAGCTAGTAATTTGTTATACGCCTCTAGTTGTGTAGGAGTTTTTGAAGAGTATCTTCCCCCGCCTACTGGATTAAAACTTGAAGGTCTTGAAGCAGTAACTTTAGCAGGTTTAACAAGCTCAGAAATAGGGACAAGTTCAGGAACTTCAGGTGTAGTAATTGTAGACTCTACTTCAGCTAAAGTAGGAGCAGTGATAGGCAGTGCCATTTGCTCAGCTTGGTAGTACTTGTATATTTCTTTTAAATCTTTAGTCTTTTTAGTTTCAGAAATATTTATAAACCTTTCCATTCTTTTATGAGCCATGCTCAAGTACGGGTCGCCCGCTTCTTCAACTAAATTTCCGTAGGCTTTAAGAGCATCGGGAGTTAACTCGTCATAATCTTCAAACATAGCTCTTAAATTTTCAGGAGAGCTTATAAACTCTTTAATGTCTTCCTGTGTAAAATCTGTAGCTCGTTCTGCAACTGACTGTTGCTCAACCATTACTAAAGCTGTTCCTAAAACATTTGAAAAATCATACGGATTAGCCCCTAAAACATTTGACTCTCGTTGAGCTTGTCTGCTTTCTAGTACTTTTTTATGCATTGCAACAGCTAGTCTACTTCCTTCTCGTTCGCTTAAACCGTAATCTCTACCTGTATAAATAAGTTTTAATCCTGCTATGCTTGCCGCAGTTTCACGGTTTGCTTTAGCTATAGCTTTGTCTCTATCTGTCCCACTTTTTCTAGCTACTGTTTTTGAATGGTCAATAAAAAAATCGCGTTCTTCATTAGTTGCGTGGCTTGCTAAAGCTAATTCACCTATAGCTTGATTTGATTTTGCGGCTTCCGTAGTTCCAAGATTCTGACCAACCCAAGTATTATATTGTTTATGGATACGTGCTTTTTCAGGTGTAAATGTATCTCCGTCAGGGGTAACATACTTTTCAGACTTATCCCAATAAATAGCTTTATAAACTTTTACTTGGGGAAGAGCATATCCTAAAGAATCTGTTCCTCCTAAATCTTCAAAGTCTTCTTTAATTATAGGCGCGGCCCCACCTAGTTTTTTTGAAGTGTCTGCAAAAAACTTAGAAATTTTGTTATCGCCTGTTTTATCCCACGCTTTGTCATAAGCAATTAAAGCTTGAGCATCTCCTAAATAACCTTTACGAGTTAGTTCTCTAGATGCAACATTTAAATCGTTACCCCCTAACGCTTCTTTAGCTTTGTTCATTATTAAATCTTTAAGCGTTGTGGGTCTAGATTTTTTTGCGTAGCTTGCATAGAAATCTTCTCCTTCATCTCCTGATTGATTAATAAAAGATTGAGCCTGTACTAAACCTTCTTCGTGATTTTTTCTAGCGTCAGTACCAATATCCTGCATTAGTGTTGTACGCATATCTTTCCAATCTGAAATGTTGTATTTTTTTTGCGCTCCGTATTTTTCTGTCATTGCCGCATCTACTTGTCCTGAAGGCGCTACGTTTGACCAGTAAGCATCATAACCAAGAGTGTCTTCTCTAGCAAGTTTTTCATTAGTTATGTACTCATTAGCAATGCCGTGTCCCTTTTTAAACTGCATATTTTCTTTATAAAACTGTTCAGTTTCTAAAAACGAATTAGCTTTATCTTTAAGCATAGAGTTGCCTATACTAACAACGCCTGTAATTGCAAGTTCTTTTAAAGCATTCCTTTCTTCGCGTCTACGAGCATTACGGGCTTGATCGTCTTTACGTTTGCGTACATCTGCCAGTAAACTTTTTCCAAATTCTTCTATAGCCATTATTTGATTACCTTCTTGCCATTAAACTTTCAGGGGTTTCAGTTTCTTCAGGTGCTTCTTCAGCTACTGGAGGAGATAGGAGACTTTCTTCAGGCTCAGAAGTTTCTTCAAGAGTCTCAGGGAGGTCTTCCATCTTTTCTTGCATTGCAGGTGTCAGCATTCCTGCGGGAACTGCGCCAGTTGACGCGGCCCCTTTAAGCTGTTTAAGTTGATCTTCTTTAAAATTTAATCCAAAAATATCATCTTCATCATCATCTTCATCAACAATAATATCTAAATCTAATCTTTCTGCAAGAGCAATAATCATATAAGCTACAGGCTCTATCATCATTATCATTAAATCAGGATTATACTCACCCTCTTTAAATTTCTGAAACAAAATCATTTGAGTTATCTGCATAACAGGAATTCCATCATCAACAGCTTCCATTATAGAAACATATGTTTCAGGCTCAATAAGATCCATAAACATTTCTTCACTTGCCGCATGAACAGAAGTAAACTTAGGTGCTTTTTCAAAAGGCGCAGGGTTTTCAGGGTCGTTAGACAACGATTGTCCCGGAACTGAGCGGGTGCTTGAACTCCGTACCTTTTGTACTTCTTCTTGGAATGTTGCCATAATTACATACCACCTGCATTTGCGAATTGCTGTTGTTTTTGTTTAAACGCTTGTGTTTCTTGTTCAGCATTGTAAAGCCAAGCACCTCTTCCCCAGTTTCCTGCAAGCCCTTGTAGCATATTTTGACCCTGTGGCATTCCTCCAATTAAATCAGTAGTTTCAAACTGCATAGGTTGTGGAGCTTCCATAACTGTTGTGCTACTATAAACATTACCTTGTTCAGCAGGGCCAATAAGACCTGCTTCTTTTTTTATAAGGTTTGAAGGGAGGTCTGTAAGAGTCTGAGCAGTTTGATCTATAGCATCAGGTATTATACTTCCTACTTTCTCACCTAAGTACTCTTTACCTTCAGTTATTTTTGTTTTGACTGTATCTACAAAACCTTTTTTAGTCGTGTCGGCTAGTAAGCTTGAAGTTTCTGGTACTTCTACTTTTACAAGGTCTACTTTAGGATTTACTACGCTTGTTGCATCAGGAAATAAATTAGTAGTATCTCCGTCAGTTAAACCTGACATTTGAGGTCTAGTAGAATCAAAGGTATCTATCCCTGCTTTAGAAAATTTACCGCTAGTAGGTATTGCTTCAGCTACTTTAGATTTCATAGATTCTAAGTAGTATTTATTTTTATCTGTAATAGTACTCATACTAAATAAATCTTTACCTGCCGCTACAGTATCTGTAAGTACATTCTGTGCGGTTTTAAAAGCGCCACTAAAAGTTTTTCCACTGATATCAATACCCGCTCCTGCATTTACACCTAGCTTACCTGTTACATTTTTAATTAAATCTGAAGCCCCAGGAATTTTATTTATCACTGCGCCTACAGTATCTCCAATAACTTTACCAACACCTTTAGTTACTGTTGAAAAAACAGAGCTTACTTTTGATCCAACATTAATAGCGGTATTTACAAAGGTTGCGGCGGCTTTAGCAATAGTTCCTGCTGTAGAACCCACTGCAAGTGTTGTACCCGCCCAAGCCCCTAAAGCCGAACCAATTCCCGGAAGTATTAATCCTAAAGCAATTTGACCTACAATGCCAATCTTGTTCATAAACTTACCGACTCTCATAATTCCTTTTTTTATCCACTTCCCAACTCTTTTAAAGTTCTTTTTAATAGTTTTAAAAACCTTACTGAAAAATCCCATCTATGTTTCTCCTTTACCCAAATACATTCTTAACTAAATTAACTAACGAACTAGAACTAGAGGAGTTCTTATCGCCACTTGCTCCCGCTTCGTTTCCAATAGCCGCCACTAATAATCTAGCTTTACGTTCTTGATCAGTCTCGTAAGATTGTCGCACATACGTTGCTTCATCTCTTAGCTGTTGCCACATCTGACTCTGATCCATTGACGATATACCGAAAGCGTTCTGAACATTTTGCTGATTAGCGGCGTTAGCGGCGGCAGTGTCTGCTGAGTTAGCTTGCCTACGCCAGTTTACATTAGACTGCTCAACGGCCTGTGCATTTGCGGCATTCCACGTATCGCGTTGATTATCAATAGAAACATTAAACTTACTTATATCTGCTTCAAGCTGTGCAGTTAAAGAGTCAGCTTGTAAGGTGTTACCCGCTTCAATGGCCGCTGTACGATTAGCTTCAGTGACGTTAAAAGACTCCATAGCATTAAGTGCAGAAGTGTTAAACTGCTTCATGTTATTAGACTGACTAATCATAAACTGATCTATCTGGTTCTGAGAAGTAGCACCAAATTGTTTTGCGGCGTTTTGAGCGGCTTGATCAGATAGCAAAGCTTGTTGCGATATTTGCTGATCCATTACAACCGCTTGTTGACGATTGCTTAGATTAGCCATATCTTTAGCTAAGAAGTTTTTAGCGTTTTCTACAGACACACGAGTCCTTGCATC
>TARA_R100001369_G_scaffold22206_2_pt1 | contig 14935 bp, 8 predicted proteins | sample TARA_R100001369 | Tara Oceans TARA_R100001369 (sample SAMEA2621528) | marine metagenome | biome: marine biome (ENVO:00000447); feature: surface water layer (ENVO:00002042); material: "saline water (ENVO:00002010), including plankton (ENVO:xxxxxxxx)" | depth 5 m | reverse complement strand
CACTGTTAGGATCTCACCTGTCATGCCTTTACTTACCGTATGCGTCGTTGGCAGATCAGCCACCACCAATCGTAAGCCTTTATCTTTTATACGCTGCTTTAGAATCGCAAAATCATCTTGAGATAGCCGGCTTAATCTATCCACGCTTTCAACCAGTAGGATATCGCCTTGCTCAGCGTCCTTTAGCAGCTTAGCTAATGCTGGTCTATCGAGCTTCGTACCACTGAAGTGCTCAACGTAATCAACATGGTTGTCATCATAATCTGTACTGAAAGCCACCAAATCAGCTAATGCTCTGGTAGCGTCTTGATCCTTAGTACTGGCTCTCACATAAATACGAACAGTCATAACGCTACCTCTATTACTTAGACTTGATAATTAATGTTCATTGATAATAGCAAGATATTACTATCATTTAATTATATAAACAAGTCTAATGATAGATAGGTTATCGTTTAGAGGATTTATGTTTTGAGTATAGTTAAATCATAATTTACTATGTTACTAATTCCTTAGAACTACTCTTCCATTCTGTTGGCGTAACACCAAACCAACTTTTAAATTGCCGGCTAAAAATAGACAGCTCAGCATAACCAAGCTGAAAAGTAACGTCTGTTAGGCTAATATTGCCGGTATTGATAATTCGTACTGCTTCTCTTTTCCGCACATCTTTTAACAAATCTCTATAAGTAGTACCTTCAGACTTCAATAGACGTTGTACTTTTTTCGGATGCTGCCCCACACATAATGCAACATTTTCAATACTACAATCAGCAGTAGCCAAGAGCATTTTCATGGAGCTTTCTATCAAAAAGATATCATCATGAATAGAGTTACCGCTTTCACTTTCTAGCTGTTGCACGATGAGTTGATTCACCAAACTATCATTAAAATAGTAGGGTTTATGGCTCAAATAATCGGTAGAGAAATATATTGCATTCTTTTTGGCACTGAATTCGATAGGACATCCTAGTGTTTCGGTTACTAGCTGTTGGGACTGGAATGATAGAGTCTGTTTTAATTTTACTTTTTCTGGACGCCATGTTGGACTTATCAAATCTTTTAGAATATTACAAATTAAACAAATAGACAGTTGCGACTTTTGCACTCTATCTATGTTTTGTGTGTTTTGACGCACTACATCAAGCTCGCATAATTGCTCAGATATATCATTCACCTGAAAGACGAAACTTTCTGCATGGGTATAAATATATTTTTGTGCCACAAGTAATGCACTTGCTATGTCACGTTGTTTGGACATATAAACGCCAATCAAACCTATCGTTTGAATATTTTGTGTGACACCAAGCTTTAAGCCAAAACATTCCTCGTTACAGATAATCCCCGCCAACTCTAACAAATTTATATATTTATCATGATCAATTAGTGCATTTGGCTCACGTATTATAGACGGCATTAATCCTACTTTATTAAGAATAGCCACAGGGTCTTTCCCGTAGCTACGAACCAACTCCTCGAAACCGCCTAGACCAGCCACTCTTATATAACTTCCCATATTAGTCTCTATTTTGCCTTAAATTATTAGGCCTATGTCCTATATAGTCAATTTTCTGTCCTTAAATGTCAAGAACTGTTTATTAAACCTTGTTACAGTAGCTTTTAGCGATTCAATATTTCGACTGAAAAGGTAATTGGATCATCGTTCTATAGGCTGTAAAGGGAGGTTGCATGAAAGCCAACTTAGATTCCATAAATATAGAAAATCATTTGCTCAATTGCTTACAGCAGCAAAAAAAACATACTGAAAGAGAAGGTATCGAAAGCACTGCTGTTAGAAAAGCGCATTTACTAAATCTAAAGGCAATCATAAATGACCATCGTGAAGCACTAATTGAAGCTGTCAATCAGGACTACGGAAATCGTTCGAGACATGAAACCTTGTTGGCTGAAATTATTACCGCGACAGACGACATCAATAGCAGCATTAAAAATCTCAAAAAATGGACTAAGGTACAAAAGCGTCAAGTAGACTTGAGTATGTATTTCGGTGCAAAAAACCGCCTGATTCCTCAACCTTTAGGGGTTGTTGGCTTAATTGTGCCATGGAATTTCCCAATCAACTTATTATTTTCTCAGCTCTCTGCGGTTTTTGCTGCAGGCAATAAAGCAATGGTGAAACTATCTGAGAACTCACGTCATCTAGCAGCTTTATTGATTCAATTGATTCCGCAATATTTTAAATCTGAAAAACTACAGATTTTTGATGAAACAGGCGGGTTAGGTGTCGCGTTTTCCAAGCTGCCTTTCGATCATTTAATGTTCACAGGCTCTGGCGCTACAGGCAAAAAGGTCATGGCAGCGGCGGCAGAAAATTTAACGGCGGTTACTTTAGAGCTAGGCGGTAAGTCACCTGCGGTCATTGACCCTAATTATTCCTTGGTAAAAGCGATTGAGCGCATCATGTTCGTCAAGCAATTCAATGCTGGGCAAATTTGTACCAATATCGATTATTTGTTTGTACACGAGTCACAAAAAGATAGTTTTATCCAAGCCGTTATTAAATGGGTAGAAAAGCATGTGCCTGATATTAATCATAAGGACTATACCTCAATCATTGATGATCGATCGTTCAAACGCTTATGTCAGTGTGTCGATGAGGCGCAAAATAAAGGCGCCACAGTAATCAACTTAAATAATCAACAAGCTGATGCATTAACACGTAAGTTCCCATTAACTTTGATTTTTAATAGTACCGATGAGATGGAGATAGATACTCGAGAAACCTTTGGTCCAATCCTCATGGTCAAGACTTATGATCAGCCTGAAGAAGTCGTCAGCTATATTAATCAGCGAGATCGCCCATTAGCGTTCTATCCATTTAGTCAGAATAAAGGCTTAATTAATTATTACATCAATAACGTGATGTCTGGCGGGGTATCCGTTAATGACGCCTTATTTCATGTAGGGCAACACGATTTACCGTTTGGCGGAGTTGGAGCCAGTGGCATGGGACATTATCATGGTTACGAGGGATTTTTGAATTTCTCAAAGCTACGACCTGTTTTTTATCAAGCCAATTTCTCAAGTCTAAAGTTTTTAGCACCGCCATACGGTAATTTTGCCGATCAAGTATTAAATTTCTTGACTAATGCTAAATCTTAATCAGTAACAAACAAATATAGGTTTCTTAGAAATTAAATTTATCGGAAAAATGACTGTATTGTCATAATCAAATGATTAAGCACAGACTATTAAAGGAGTTAATAGCATGTTAAATAAGGACGTTAAATCACCGTCAAAGCCACATTTTGACTTTGATCAAATCATCATTGGTTCAGGTTTTGGCGGTTCTGTCAGCGCACTACGCCTTAGTGAAAAAGGTAATAGCGTCTTAATCCTTGAAAAAGGATTAAGACGAGAAGATAAGGACTTTCCAAAAACAAATTTAGATACCAAAAACTATCTATGGGTACCTGAATTAGGCATGCATGGCACTTTGCAGATGAGTTTTACTAGTAAAGTTACTATATTACATGGGGTGGGCGTCGGAGGCGGATCACAAATTTATGCCAATGTTCATCTTATTCCTGATGACGAAGTTTTTAATTCCAAGGCTTGGAATCGACTACGTAATGACTGGAAAGAAACATTACTACCTTATTATGGGTTGGCACAGCGTATGCTTGGTACGGCTGAAAACACTTATACCAACATAGCTGATGATACCTTAAAAGAGGTAGCACAAGAGATGGGATATGGTAATAGCTATAAAACGGTCACTACAGGAGTCTTTTTTCCGCTACAAGATGGCGAAAGAGGCAAGATAGTAAAAGACCCTTATTTCAATGGCGATGGGCCAGATCGTCAGACCTGTCAATACTGTGGTAACTGTATCATTGGCTGCCGATACAACTCTAAAAACACTTTAATGAAAAACTATTTGTACTTTGCAGAGCGTAATGGGGTCGAGATACGTCCTAGCTCTGAAGTCATCAAAATAACTCCGTTAAATCATGACGGTAGCGAAGGGTATGAGCTCCTAGTAAAAGAAACTCTTTCTAAAAAAGTACGCCAGTATACGTTACGCAGCCGAGGTGTCGTGGTTTCTGGAGGAGTAATGGGTACGGTGCCTCTACTACTCCAGATGCGTGATAAATATAAAACGCTACCAAAAATTTCGTCACTATTAGGTCAGGAAATTCGAACTAATTCCGAAACTTTGACCACAGCCAATGACACTCGTGAAAAAGTTGATGATGGTATTGCTATTAGCTCGTTTATTTCTGTTGATGGAAATACCAATATGGAGGTAAATCGTTTCCGAGAGGGTTCAGATGGTACTTGGTTGTATGTACCTTATATTCCAATGGTGACAGGAAAAGGGTTTATACGAATTGCAAAGTTTTTTTTCAACACACTTTTGCATCCATTGAAGACGGTCAAAATGTTGCGTCCTAAAGGTAAAGCCCGTAGTTCTATTTTATTTTTAGTGATGCAAAAATCTGAGGCTTTTATACATTTAGAATGGCGACGCAAGTGGTATCGCTTTTTTAGAAACGGCATCACTGCTGTGCAAAAGCCTAAAGACAATCCACTTACAGTCTCTTTTCCCGCGGCTGAAAAAGCAACCAGACTATATGCTGAAAAACTAGGAGGTGAAGCTGGGTCTGCTTTAACCGAAGTGTTGCTTGGCACACCAATGACCGCTCATATAATGAGTGGGGTAGCAATGGGGACAGATAAATCCAATGGCGTAGTAGATCTTTCGGGCGAAGTGTTTGGTTATAAAAATTTGAGAGTACTAGATGGATCGATCATTCCAGGAAATTTAGGTGTCAATCCGTCTTTGACAATTACCGCCCTATCAGAGTTTGCCATGAGCCAGATTCCTGTGTTTTCTGAAGCAAAAGCATCCAAAATTAAGCGTATTCACTTTAATGAACCGCTTGAAGGACAAATATCCCACATCAAGGGGATTGGAGATTTAGCAAGTAACTTAAACCATGTAAGAAAAAAGGAATTTCTATAATGATTAAGAGAATTTTAGTAGCTGCTATTTCAAGCATATTAATAATAGGTGCAGCCCAAGCAGATGATAGGCTGGCTAATAAACCTGCAAGTAAATATACGACACAACAAAACTATGCCGTATTATCAGCATTGCCATTTAACGACAAACAGGATTTCGAATTTGCTGCTAAAGGGTTAATTGCAAAGCCAGAAGCTAAGCAAATAAGAAATGCAAAAGGGGAAATAGTTTGGGATTTAGAGCAATTTGATTTTTTGAATCAAGATAAGTTCACGGCTTCAATCAATCCAAGTTTACAACGCCAAGCACAGCTCAATATGAACTATGGTCTCTTTAAGGTAACAGATAGAATTTATCAAGTTCGTGGTTTTGATCTGACCAATATTACTTATATTCAAGGAGATACAGGTTGGATTGTTTTTGATCCACTGACCGTGCCAGAAACAGCGAAAGCTGCACATGCTTTGGTGACTAAACATTTAGGAGATCGGCCAATTAAAGCCGTCGTTTATAGTCATGCTCATGTGGATCATTTTGGTGGAGTAGAAGGCATTATTAGCAAAGATCAGGTAAATAAAGGTAACGTTAAAGTCATTGCACCACGCGACTTTATGGAACATGTCGTAAAAGAAAGCGTATTCGCAGGCAACGCTATGGCGCGGCGTGGCTCATATCAATACGGTATTATTATTCCTAAAAACAAATATGGCGTAGTAGACGGCGCACTAGGCAAAGGAGTACCTACTGGTTTAGTTGGTTTGATTACACCAACTTATATTGTAGAAAAAGATCAGGAAACCTTAAATATCGATGGTGTAGAAATGGTATTCCAAAACACACCAAATACAGAGTCGCCATCAGAGATGAATACATGGTTCCCTCAATTCAAAACCTTATGGATGGCAGAAAACACCGTTGCTGGTATGCATAACTTGTATACCATCCGTGGCGCAGCAGCTCGGGATGCTTCTATGTGGAGTAAAAGCATTAATCTTGCCTTACAGAAATTTGGAGTAAAGGCAGATGTATTAATGGCTTCACATCATTGGCCGCGTTGGGGTAGAGAAAATATTGTGAAGTACATGGAAAAGCAACGTGATATGTATGGCTATCTACATGATCAAAGCCTACATTTAGCCAATAAAGGCATAACTATTAATGAAATTCATAATGAATTTAAGATGCCTAAAGCTTTGGATCAAGAATGGTATAACCGTGGTTATCATGGTTCAGTCAGTCATAATGTACGAGGTGTAGTAAATAAATATATAGGTTATTACGACGGTAATCCAGCTACCTTAAACAAGCTTAGTCCGGACGAAGCAGGTAAGAAATATGTGGCTTTGGCAGGGGGTGGTGAGGCTGTATTAAGAAAAGCAAAAGTGGCTTTTGACCGTGGTGAGTACCGTTGGGTAGCAGAACTGATGAACCATTTGATATTTGCAGAACCTAAAAACATCAAAGCAAAAGCTTTACAGGCAGATACTTTGGAACAGCTCGGATATCAAGCTGAAAGTGCAGGATGGCGAAATGCGTATCTATCAGCAGCTTATGAATTACGTAATGGTGTGCCTAAGGATGTTAAAACGACTAAAGTTGGTCCAGATTTAATAACAGCGATGGATACAGAGTTGGTATTCGACTACATGGGTGTACGCTTAAATGCTGAACGTGCTCTAGGTAAAGCTTTTAAGATTAATTTTGTACTGCCCGATCGCGATGAAAAAATTGCTTTGGAATTAAAGGATTCACATTTAAATGTAATGGCTAATTTTCAAGCATCTGATGCTGATTTGACTATCACTTTAAATCGAGAAGATTTTGATAAGTTGCTGATAAAAACCGCCTCTTTTGAGACATTAATAGCACAAAGCAAAGTGCAGCATCAAGGTGACTTAAAATTGATCCAGCAATTCTTTGGTTTGTTAGATGACTTTGAGTATGGGTTTAATATAGCTATTCCTTAATCACAAGCCCCCCAGCGTATTGAATGGACGTATAGTCAATCCATTGTAAAATAAATACAGTGCTACTGGGATGAATTTTTCGCAGCCTCTGGGGATACAGCACTCAAGAAAAATTTATACCAGTAACACACTGTAATGTCTGTGCTCTTTTTATTTAGGAATAACTATAGATAATTCATATTAAGGGTTTCTATCAGATTACGATGATTGTATGTATAGTTTTTTCTAAATGCTTTGTAGTATTGAGCGAAGCATTTTTTAACAATAGCTAATGTTTCATAGACTATTAATTGTTTTAAATAAGGATGTTTTATATGTTAGGAAATATGATGTTCAAACCTCTGTTGATTAGCAGTTTAATTGAACATGCTGCACAGTATCATGGCGATACAAAGATTTTTTCTAAAGATGTGGATGGTCATATTATTGAAACCACATGGCTAAAAATTTCTAAAAATGCAAAAAAGTATGCGAATGCTTTGAAGCAGCTAAATATACAGCCGAAGGATAGGGTAGCTACAGTAGCGTGGAATAACCATCGGCACCTAGAATCTTGGTATGCAATTTCTGGCTCAGGTATGGTATGTCATACTATCAACCCGCGCTTATTTCCTGATCAATTGACGTATATTATTAATGATGCGGATGATAAAGTTTTAATGTTCGATAAAACATTTGTAGATTTAATTGCATCCATCCAAGAAGAAGTTCCAGGCGTCCAACACTTCGTTTGTATGAGCGAGGCAGATCCTAAGATTACCGAGGTTTTGCCAGGTGTAAAATTTTACGACGATTTAGTTTTAGCACAAACTGCAAGTTTTGAATGGCCTGAGTTTGATGAAAACACAGCAAGTTCACTGTGCTATACATCTGGGACTACAGGGAATCCAAAAGGCGTTTTATATTCACACCGCTCATCAGTTTTACATAGTTTTGCAGCCTGCTTTCCTGACACTATCAATTTATCTTCACGCGAAACTATACTTCCTGTAGTTCCTATGTTTCATGTAAATGCATGGAGTATTCCTTATGCAGCTGCAATGGTTGGATGTAGCTTAGTACTTCCAGGGCCAGACTTAGATGGTAAAAGCTTGGTTGAGCTCATTGATAACTATGACATAACTATAGCTTTGGGCGTACCGACTATTTGGCAAGGGCTTTTAACATATGCGCGAATATCAGGCACTAAACTTGAGAGCTTAACAAAAACTGTCGTGGGCGGTTCATCTTGTCCACCATCAATTATTTCAGAATTTAAGAATCGCTATAATTGTGACACCATTCATGCATGGGGAATGACTGAAACAAGTCCGCTAGGAACGATTAATCAACTCAAAGCAAAACATGTAGGGTTATCTGAAGATGATCAGTTTAAAGTCCGTTTGTCTCAAGGGCGTCCACCGTTTGGCGTTTCTATTCGTATTACAGATGAAGAAAACGGTACTAATCGTATAATTGAGGATGGACAAACAACAGGTCATTTACAGATTAAAGGGCATTGGATTGTAGAGCATTATTATAACAGGGACGCAAACTTACTGACAAAAGATGGCTGGTTTGATACTGGCGATATCGCTTCAATCGACAATGATGGTTATCTTAGTTTAAGTGATCGTGCTAAAGACCTAATTAAATCAGGAGGTGAATGGATTTCATCTGCAGAACTTGAAAACATTGCTCTAGAACATTCGGGAGTAGCAATGGCTGCTGTAATTGCCGCAATTCATCCAAAATGGGATGAACGTCCAATTTTAATTGTGAAAAGAAGTGGCGAGAGTCAAGCTACCGAGGAGGACATTCTACAAATTTATCAGGATAAAATCGCTAAATGGCAAATTCCAGACAAAGTTATTTTTGTTGATGTAATCCCAATAAGTGGCACTGGTAAGATAGTAAAAAAGAATTTACGCGAGAAGTACAGTCGAATTTTAATTGAATAGTTAGACATTGATTAACTCCTCCATTAAAGGAAGGAAGCACATCCCGAAGTCTGTGTAACAGCCATTCAGCGTGTAGCAATACTGACACAAAATTCAGGATGCTTTCCTTTAAGATGGATAATTATACTTTCCCACCCACGCCCTTAAACTTCTCAACAAAGGCCGCTATTTTCTGCAAAACGCTTTGCTTCTTGGTTAGATATTGTGGATTGAGTGGACTCAGCTTAGGTAAGATCGCATTCAGCTCTGTACCATTCTCACTGGCGTACTCACGCTTTAGAGAGGCGGTAATATAACGCTTAGCGGCCGCTTCATTTAGATTTTCAGCAGCAATCATATCTTTAACTTCACGTTGCTGCTCACGCTGAGCATAGCTAAAGAAGGCATCAATGATGCTGGATTTGTCAGGGATGGTATCCAAGTTGGTTTGATTGATGAAATCAACCACTAGGCTCTCTTTGGCACGGTTGCCAAGGCTTGCCCGAATCAAACGTCGTACTTCTTCCACCAAGGCAGACTTGTCCTTGGTATTTTTATTATGCTCAAAAATCAGCTCAAGGATATAATCCAAATTGATCTCTTGTGATTTGAGCAAGTCTATCTCAAACACCACCTCATCCCAATCAATGGAGGAATCCCCCTGCTGGTCAGCGGCTTTTTCACGACGTAGCCAATCACGTATGTCGTTATAGGTTGAACGGTAATCTTGTACCTCTCGTTCAGCTGGTACTTTGATCGCTTGCATCGCGGCTAACTCATCGTCGTTTAGGTAATGCTCATCCTTAAACGTCTCAACAGCGGCAGCATCGGTCACATCTAAGTCTTGCAGTGCTTTTAGACTTGCAAACTCATCATAGTTTTGTAAGATGTTTTCGACACGTAAATACTCACCAAATAACTTGGCAAAGTCTTTCTTGTCAGACTCTTTCACAATCTCATCAGGATTAGGGAAGCGTTGTTGCAGCTCCTTGACCACTTCCAAATAACCGCGTCGTGCTTTGCCTGTGGCGATATCGGTAAAGCCTTCTAGATATTCTTTATAGCTCTTCTCTAACACCACGTTTTTAGTGTTTCTGTCGCCAAACAAGGTGATGGCATCAATGGTCGCTTTTTCTAAGTCACGAAAGGTCACGATGTTACCAAAGGTCTTGGTAGCGTCATAGATACGGTTGGTACGTGAGAACGCTTGCATTAAGCCATGATAGCGCAAGTTCTTATCCACGAATAAGGTGTTCAAGGTAGGGGCGTCAAAACCCGTCAAGAACATACCAACGACAATGAGTAAATCCACTTCCTGCTTGATCACACGCTCTGCAAGGTCGCGGTAGTAGTTTTGGAAGGATTTGCTGTCTACGCCATAGTTGGTTTTAAACATCGCGTTATAGTCGCTAATAGCACTGCTTAAAAACTCTTTAGCACTGCTGTTCATAGCAGTGGGTTCAAAACCTTCATCAGGAATGTCCCCCAGTGCATCTTGCTCTTCATTAGCCGCAAAAGAGAAGATGGTGGCGATCTTTAACGGCTTGTCGCTGTCTTTTTGCAACTGGTTCAAGGCTTCATAATAAGCCTTAGCTGCATCCACACTACTGACGGCAAACATGGCATTAAAGCCTTTACCACCAGACTTTAGACGGTGGGTTTTCTGCCTAAAGTGGGTTAACACGTACTGCGATATCTCTTGAATACGATCAGGGTGCAGTAGCAGCTGTTTGTTTTCTGCTGCAGTGAGTTTCGTTTCATCCTGCTCGCTTTCAATACCGCTAAACTGTGGGCGTACATCGTTATAATCGACTTTAAACTTCAATACCTTCTCATCACGAATGGCATCAGTGATGACGTAGGAATGCAGCTCATGACCAAACACTCCGGCGGTCGTCTCTGCTCCTAAAGCGTTCTCTGGGAAGATGGGCGTCCCTGTAAATCCAAACTGATAGAACTTTTTAAACTTCTTCTTCAGGTTTTTTTGCGCTTCACCGAATTGGCTGCGGTGCGCCTCATCAAAAATAAACACCACCTGCTTACCGTAGATAGGTAAGTCGCTGTCACCTTTGATCAAGTTATTCAGTTTTTGAATGGTGGTGACGACGATTTTATTATCGTCTTTCTCAAGATTACGCTTGAGCCCTGCGGTACTGTCTGAGCCGTTGACGCTATCAGGAGAGAAGCGCTGATACTCTTTCATAGTTTGGTAATCAAGATCCTTACGATCTACCACAAAGAATACTTTATCAATAAAGGGCAGCTCAGTGGCCAAACGTGCGGCTTTAAAGCTGGTTAAGGTCTTTCCTGAGCCTGTGGTATGCCAGATAAAGCCGCCACTCTCAAGGCTACTCCATTTCTTAGTTTGATAGGCGCTGTTAATCTTCCACAAAATGCGCTCAGTCGCCGCTATCTGATAGGGACGCATGACCAATGAGGTATCGCTCACATCAAAGACGGTGTAATGCATCAGCACATTTAACAGGGTATTTTTTTGGAAGAAGGTAGCAGTGAAGTCTTTTAAGTCTTTGATTAAGGTGTTGTCTGATCTCGCCCAATTCATGGTGAAATCAAAGCTATTTCTATTGCGCTTGGTGGTATTGGCAAAGTAGCGGGTGTCGGTGCCGTTTGAGATCACAAACAGCTGTATGTATTTATAGAGGGAGTTATCAGAGTTAAAGCTCTCTTTGCTATAACGATGCACTTGGTTAAAGGCTTCGCGGATGGCAACGCCGCGCTTTTTAAGCTCAATTTGTACCAATGGCAAGCCATTGACCAAAACAGTAACATCATAACGGTTCGCCTGTGTGCCTGTTTGGGCAAACTGCTTGATCACCTGTACTTTATTGCGTGGGATGTTTTTCTTATCGAGTAGCGCGATATTTTGCAAGCGTCCATCATCAAACGTAAAGTCATGGATATGGTCATCATGAATCTTACGGGCTTTATCGGTGCTGTTATCGCTAGGATTATCGAGGTATTCCATCACAAAACGTTGCCACTCGTCATCTGTGAACTGCACATTGTTTAAGGCTTGCAGTTGCACACGGACGTTAGCCAACATGGTTTTGGGTGAGTTTAAATCAGCGACAAACTCATAACCTTGGTTTTGTAGGTCTTTGAGCAATTCGCGCTCTAAATCGTCTTCAGTTTGATAGCCGCCATCAGGCTGATCGCACTTGGTATATTTATTGAGGACGATAAAGTTATTTGATTCAGCAATCGTATTGGTCTGTTCAGTCATGGTGAGCTACCTCAGCCTTAGGAAAGCTCAATAGCAGCTCACGATAATACTCATACTGCTGCTGACGCAATTCAATCTCACGCGGTAAGCCTTCCGTGAGTGAGGTGGTTAAGGCGTCAAATTTGTCTAGGATGCTGACGATACGTTGTTGTTCGGCGAGAGGTGGAACCGGTATTTCTTTTTTTGCAAAATTGCTGATCCAGTGACGCTTGTGATCCCCATCAGTTAATTCATTAGGTAGTGTGTTTAACCAATAATAAATATATTTTTGCATCACTTTGGTTTCATCAACTGATTTAATCATCTTCATTGCTGATGACTTAACTTTAAAATCAAAATTCACCCATTTATTTGCTGTTGTAAAATCATCAAAAATAATAACAGGATTCTCTGAAGCTTTGTTGATGCCTTGAGTTTCATTAGTATACCCAAGGATAAATGTTTTCCCAGCTGTCAAAACTGGCGTTCTAAACTTGTCATTGTATTCTTTTGTTTTTACTAGGTACTTAGTCGGTTGTTCATATACCGTTACATCACCGAGTAACTCCCACTCAACTTCGCCTTTTTCAAACGTTAATAACTGATCACGATAGTAGATATATTGCTGCTTACGTGCGGTAAGCTCTGCGGTAAGCTCTGCGGTAAGCTCTGTAAATGCGTCTAAAATTCGGACGATTTCGGCTTGGACGTTGAGGGGTGGGATGGGAATTTGGAATTTTCTAAATCCATTCATATCTACAGAAGCAAAACTAGACATAGTAGTATTGTCTTTGCACCAATCAGCCAACAAGAAACAATAATAAAAAATGAATTTTGTTTGAAACCTATCAGTATAAGTAGGTTTCAAAGATAAATTAGTAAACCTTTGATTTGCTAGAAATGGAACGGTAACTAAAGCATGTTCACCAATTGTTGCAGAAGTTGACATTATAATTGAGTCAGCTGGAAATAAGTTACCCCCTTTAATAGCAGTCATAGAGATTTTTTGCAAAGAGTCATCAAGAATTTGGCCGTGTTCACGAATATCATCCATTCTAAACCAAGGGATATCGCCGTTTTCCCAAAACTCAGTTTTTGATTTTGATGGTGTGTAACCATTTTTTAAATGGAAAATTTCTGATATTTCTTTCCACTCAACCTCAACCCCATCAAGCAGTTTTTCCATATAACTCAACTCACTCATGCCTCAATCTCCGCAACGATTTTATCGATATCCGCACGCAGCTGATTAATCTTAGCCACTGTGGTTTTTAGCTCAGCATTGAGGGTAGTAATATCAATCACTTCACGCGTGTCCTCAGCTGCGACGTAGGCGCTGACGGACAGATTATAGTCATTGGTCGCAATCGCGCTGTTATCGACGCTCACGGCTAAATAATCGCTGTCTGCTTTGCTATCAAACAGCTGCATAATCTGTTCAATATTTGCCTCAGTCAGGATATTGGTATTGGTTTCTGACTTAAATAATTGACTGGCATCGATAAACTGGGTTTTGTTATCCGTTTTGTGTTTGGATAACACTAAGATATTGACCGAAATCGTTGTACCAAAGAATAGATTGGGTGCAAGGGAAATCACCGATTCGATATAGTTGTTATCTATCAAATACTCGCGGATTTTCTTCTCAGCACCACCACGATAAAAGATACCAGGGAAGCAGACGATAGCTGCGCGACCTTTACTGGATAGATAGTTCAGCGCATGGAGAACAAAAGCAAAGTCGGCTTTAGATTTGGGAGCTAATACACCAGCTGGCGCAAAACGCTCATCGTTAATCAGAGTGGGATCGTCGCTACCTATCCATTTCACCGAATACGGTGGGTTAGAAACGATAGCATCAAAGGGTTTATCATCTTTAAAATGCGGATTTAACAGCGTATTACCCAGCACGATATTGAACTTATCGTAATTGATGTTGTGCAAAAACATATTCATACGTGCAAGGTTATACGTGGTGTGGTTGATCTCCTGTCCAAAAAAACCTTCTTCAATGATATGGTTATCAAAATGCTTTTTGGCTTGCAGCAATAGTGAGCCTGACCCTGCGGCTGGATCATAAATCTTATTAACCGTTTCCTGCTTATGCATGGCAATTTGCGCAATCAGCTTAGAGACGCTTTGCGGGGTAAAGAACTCGCCGCCCGATTTACCAGCATTGGCAGCATAATTAGAGATGAGATACTCATAAGCATCACCAAACAGATCAATTTGATTGTCAGAGAACTGATCCAACTTAAGACCTGCAACGCCTTTAAGCACCGCTGCTAAGCGTGTGTTCTTATCGGCAACGGTATTACCTAAGCGGTTACTAGTGGTATCAAAATCAGCAAACAAGCCTTTGATATCAGGCTCTGATGGGTAACCATTCGCTGAGCCCTCTATCGCTTTAAATATAGCTGCTAAGTCTGTATTAAGATTCTCGTTTCTATGAGCGCCTTTAGCGATCGTAGCAAACAGCTGACTCGGATAGATAAAGTAGCCTTTAGTTTTAATGGCATCGTCTTTAATATCATCAGTAATCACACTATCGGGAAGCTCAGCATAATTGACGCTATCATCACCTGCTTCAATATAACTGGCAAAGTTTTCACTGATAAAACGATAGAACAAAGTACCCAGTACATACTGCTTAAAATCCCAGCCATCGACTGAACCACGAACCTCATTTGCAATTTGCCATATTTGGCGATGTAATTCGGCACGTTGTTGGGTACTGGTCATAATAAAATCCTATAAATAATAAATTGGGAATAATCCCAAAAGTTGTGTAACTGTGGTCTGTGCTTAATAAATCAGCACTTTATTTTTCTAAGTT
>TARA_R100001369_G_scaffold90331_2_pt1 | contig 14962 bp, 12 predicted proteins | sample TARA_R100001369 | Tara Oceans TARA_R100001369 (sample SAMEA2621528) | marine metagenome | biome: marine biome (ENVO:00000447); feature: surface water layer (ENVO:00002042); material: "saline water (ENVO:00002010), including plankton (ENVO:xxxxxxxx)" | depth 5 m | reverse complement strand
CGTACCATATGGCCTCTTTTTCATTATTTTTTGGAATATTCAGAGTTTGAACTGCAAAGTTGGGAAACCTATAAAGCCGTTAATCAAAAATTTGCAGATGCCATTCTGAAGGAAGCTGGGGAAAACGATACTATTTGGGTACATGACTATCAATTAATGTTGGTGCCACAAATGGTAAGGGAAAAGCGCCCCAATATTTCCATTGGCTTCTTTTTACATATTCCCTTTCCATCTTACGAGATCTTTAGAACCATGCCTTGGCGTAAGGAAGTTCTTATGGGGTTGTTGGGATCCGATTTGATAGGTTTCCACACCTATGATTACGAAAGGCATTTTCTAAGTTCTGTACGCAGATTATTGGGGCTTGAGGTAAGTTTTAACGATATCTATTTGGAGGATAGGGTCATAAAAGTGGATTCCTTTCCTATGGGAATCGATTACAAAAAATTTAGCGATGCGGCAAAAAAACATGATGAAAACAAGACTGGTCAACGATCCGAATTACAACGCAGGCTGGACATGCACAAGGAATCGGACCCGGAGGCCAAATTCTTTTTATCAATAGACAGATTGGATTATTCCAAGGGGATTGCCAAAAGACTTAATGCCTTTGAATACTTTTTAACCAAATACCCACAGTATAAGGAAAAGGTTAGGCTTATTGTACTGGCGGTGCCCTCCAGATCCAATGTCCCACAATATCAATTATTGAAAAAGGAAATAGACGAATTGGTGGGGAGGATCAATGGGGAATTCTCTACAGTGAGCTGGACACCTATATGGTATTTCTACCGCTCCATGCCCTTCGAGAATCTAATAGATCTTTATACTTCCAGTGATATAGCCTGGCTAACCCCTATACGGGACGGAATGAACCTGGTAGCCAAAGAATATATTGCAACCAGAACCGATAAAACCGGTGTCCTTATCTTGAGTGAAATGGCGGGTTCCGCCAATGAAATGAATGAGGCCCTGCTCATTAATCCCAATAATTTTGAAGAGATTGCAGATACTCTTTACGAGGCCATTAATATGCCAGTAGAAGAACAGCAGGCAAGAAATGCCATATTGCAAAAAAGATTGGAAAGGTATAACGTTGAAAAATGGGCTAATGATTTTATGACCTCCTTAAAAAATCAGAAACTAATAGACCATTCCTATAAGTCGCGCAGGTTGTCCAATGACATTTTGGGCGATATAAAAAAGGAATATGGGAAAGCTAAAAAAAGATTAATGTTCCTGGACTATGACGGCACCTTGGCAGGATTTCACGGAGATCCACAAAAGGCAAATCCTGATGAAGCATTATATAGTTTACTAGACCGGATGTCGGCGCTGGAAAATACGGATGTCTATTTAATTAGTGGTCGCGATAAGGATACCTTTACCAAATGGTTTTTGCCAAAGAAGTACAATATGATCGTAGAACATGGTGTGTGGATTTCCGAAAATGGGGAAGATTTTAGAATGTTGGAGAATGTGAAAAAGGATTGGATGGAAAAAATTCACCCAGTACTGGAATCCTTTGTGGATAGGACTCCGGGCAGTTTTATTGAAGAAAAAAACTATTCCTTGGCATGGCATTACCGAAAGACCGATCCAGATTTTGGGCAAAAGCGGGCCACCGAACTCAATACGGTACTTACAAGTCTAATCGCCAACGACGATCTAAGTATACTTAATGGAAATAAGGTTATAGAAATTAAGAGCAGTAATGTAAATAAAGGTAGGGCTGCAATGCGGGTATTTTCGCAAAAGGAATATGATTTTGTATTTGCCATTGGTGATGACTGGACCGATGAATTTATGTTTCAGGAATTACCGGAAAGCGCAATAACGGTGAAAGTGGGTCGACAAAAAACCCAGGCCAGCTATTATATAGACAGCATTAAAAATGTACGTGGATTATTGGAGCATTTTATCGAATAAAAAAGAAAATCTTTCATAAGCAATAGTAGATTATTGCAGTCATTTTTGATCATATTTGTTCTTGCATGTCCGATGTAAAACACAGTGCTAAATTGAAGTTAGGGGGGTATATATTGCCCATTATAATTGTTTCGCAGTTTGCGTGCACCTCCTTGTGGTTTGCTGGTAACGCCGTTTTGGATGATCTAGTCCTCAAAACAGGATTGGGAACCGAAATTATTGGTTATGTATTGTCTTCGGTCCAAATAGGATTTATTTTGGGCACCTTGGTGTTTGCTATTTTAATGATTGCGGATCGCTATTCCCCTTCCAAGGTCTTTATGATCAGCGCCTTTTTGGCCGCCTTGTGCAATATGGTGCTTCTGTTTCAGGATATCTCGAATGCAACACTGTTTATGGCCAGATTGGGCACCGGTTTTTTTCTTGCGGGCATTTACCCTGTAGGGATGAAGATTGCGGCCGATTATTATGAAAAGGGCTTGGGCAAGGCCCTAGGATATTTGGTCGGAGCCTTGGTGTTGGGCACGGCATTCCCGCATTTGCTACAGGGTCTTAAATTAGGGGAAGATTATACCATTGTAATTAAAATAACCTCCTTACTGACTATTCTTGGTGGGGCGTCCATCTTTTTTATGGTACCCAATGGTCCATATAGAAAACCAAGTAAGGTGTTGCAACTAAGAGCTGGAAGGACACTTTTTAGGATTCCTGCCTTTAAGAAAGCGGCCATAGGCTATTTTGGGCATATGTGGGAATTATATGCCTTCTGGGCCTTTATTCCCTTTGCTGTAAAAACCTATAATTCCATTCATAATATCCATCTTCCATATTCTTTGTGGACGTTTTTTATTATTGGTCTTGGTGGTATTTCATGTGCCATTGGCGGACATTTTGCAATTAAATGGGGCAGTGGGAAAGTAGCCATCATCTCCTTGCTGCTATCCGGATTTCTTTGTATGGCCTCCCCATTATTTTTTCTTATGCCCCCTTATTTATTCCTATTGGCTTTTTGTCTTTGGGGATTGTTTGTGGTTTCGGATTCGCCCCAATTCTCTACCTTGGTTGCCTCTGCAGTACCTTTGGAGTTGAAGGGTACGGCACTTACCCTTGTAAACTGCATTGGTTTCTCCATCAGTATAATCAGCATACAATTGCTAACTTTCTGGTTGGAAGTTGTAGATTCCAGCTATATTTTTACAGTTCTGACCATTGGCCCTGTCCTAGGAATATGGGCAATGGGAAAAGGAGGACTTAACAAATAATTAAGAAGCTAATTTTACGGATAGACGTAAATTACCAAGTTAAAAATCAAGACGAATGCACAAATTTGCTATTGCCTGTATATTTCTATTTTCTTTTGGCCTAATGGGACAAACAGACCAGCGTATCTATGATATTATCGATAAGGTTTCGGCCGAAAGAATCAAAAAAGATGTTACAACTTTGGTAAACTTTGGTACGCGACATACCATGAGTGATACCATTTCCAAAACAAGGGGCATAGGGGCAGCAAGACGATGGATTAAAAGTGAGTTCGATGTAATTTCCAATAACTGTAACAATTGCCTTGAGGTAAGCTATCAAAGGAATCTGGTTAAAAAGGAGGAAAGCAATCGAATACCCAAGGATGTCTGGATAGTTAATGTCATGGCAATTCAAAGAGGTACCAAATATCCGGATCGCTATATTATTATGAGCGGGGATATTGATTCACGTGTCAGCGATGCCAATAATTACACCTCAGATTCTCCCGGTGCCAATGATAATGCCAGCGGTATGGCAGGAACCATAGAGGCTGCAAGGGTACTGTCCAATTATAAATTTGAGAACAGTATAATATACCTTGGGCTTTCGGGCGAAGAACAGGGTCTTTACGGAGGCCAGGGCCTGGCAAAATACGCGAAAGAAAATGGATGGGATATTATTGGAATATTCAATAACGATATGATAGGCAATATTAAGGGTGTGGATGGAATTATTAGCAATACCGATTTTAGGATTTTTTCTGAACCTGTGCCCCCGACCGAGACCGAAAGGGAAAGAAATATGCGAAGATTTTATGGAGGGGAAGTGGATGGTATTTCCAGACAATTGGCCAGATACGTATATAAGAACGTGAAAACCTATATGCCGGAAATGAACCCAATAATGATCTATAGATTGGATAGGTTTGGGCGTGGTGGCCACCACCGTCCTTTTAATGATTTGGGCTATGCAGGAATAAGGATAATGGAGGCACATGAAAATTACACCCAACAGCATCAGGATATTCGCGTAGAAAATGGGATTGCCTATGGTGATGTTTTGGAACATGTAAATTTTGACTATGCCAAAAAACTAACTACGGTGAACGCCATTAATCTGGCTTCGTTGGCTTGGGCACCACCTGCTCCCAAAGAGGTTAGCATTGGAGGTATTGTAGAATCCTCGGCAAAGTTTCAATGGAGCAAGGTTCCCGGGGCTATCGGATATAAGATCTATTGGAGGGATACCACCTCCCCTACTTGGGACCATAGTAGGTATGTAGGTGACGTTTCTGAATTTACCTTGGAAGGAGTGGTATTGGACAATTTTTTCTTTGGGGTGTCTGCTGTCGGGAAGGACGGTTTTGAAAGTTTGGTGGTGTTTCCCAATGCCATTTTAAGGTAATATAGGACGGTTAGAACTAAATTTTATGAAATTAAATTTGCAATTACTTGTCCTCGTATTGGGCTTTAACGGGATTATGCAGGCCCAGGGACCACAGCAACTTGCCGAAACTCCCAAACACGGGGAATGGGTAGATTTTAAAAGGGATAACGGAAGCGTACTAAAGGCTTTGGTGGTATATCCTGAAAGTGGGGAACCTAGAAAGGCGGTCATAATAGTTCACGAAAATTTGGGGTTAAACAAATGGATAAGGGACTTTTCAGGGAAGCTGGCTGATCAGGGATTTGTGGTAATAGCCCCAGATCTGATATCCAACAGTGTTGAGGGTCTTGAAAGAACGACCGATTTTGAAAATACGGATAAAGTTAGGGATGCCATTTACACCTTGGAACAAGAGCAAATTACCAAAGATTTGAACCTGGTGTTCGAATATGTAAAGAATGACACTTCCGTTAATGGGAAAATTTCCATTGTGGGATTTGGTTGGGGAGGGACACAAAGTTTCAATTATGCCGCACAAAACCCAAATCTGGAGAGTGTGATGGTTTACTACGGCACCGCCCCAAAAGATTTAACTTCATTAAGAAATATTAAATCCCCGATATACGGTTTTTATGGTGCTGCAGACAATCGGGTAAATGGGACGATACCCGATACTGAAAAGGCAATGAAAGAATATGGCAATCTTTATTCTTTTGATATTTATGAAGGTGCAGGACATGCTTTTATGAGTAGGGGTGCCGAAGAAGCTTATGGACCAAATACGATGGCTTACGAAAAGTCATGGAAAAAATTAATAACTCTTTTGAAATGAAAAAAATTACCACAACATTGTTGTTGGCCATTGGACTTTCGTCCTTTGCTCAACAAAAAAATTATACGGAACAAGATTCACTAAGGGGCAGTATTACGTCTGAGCGTTCTTGGTGGGACCTTAATTTCTATAATTTAAGTGTTGAAGTGAAACCAGATGAAAAATACATTTCTGGTAGTAATATTATTCGTTATACGGTATTGGAGGAACAACAGCGGCTGCAAGTAGACCTTCAACCGCCCTTAATTATTGAAAAGATCACCCAGGAAGGAAAAGATTTAAAATGGGAATCAAAAGGGAATGCCCATTTTGTCACCCTTAAGAAGCCACAACGGAAAGGGGAGGTAAATGAAATAAAAGTGTATTACTCCGGCCATCCAAAAGAAGCTGTCCGGGCCCCATGGGACGGAGGTTTTTCATGGAAAAGAGATAACAATGGAAAACACTTTGTAGCCACTTCCTGTCAGGGTTTGGGCGCCAGCGTCTGGTGGCCGAATAAGGACCATATGTACGATGAGGTAGATAGCATGGCCATAAACATTACAACTCCAAAAGATTTGATGGATGTTTCCAATGGTAGGCTTCTAAAAGTGGTGGAAAATAAGGATAGTAATACCTATCATTGGTACGTGTCCAATCCTATCAACAATTATGGGGTAAATATAAATATTGGCGATTATGTCCATTTTGGCGAAACCTATAAAGGGGAAAAGGGAAAATTGGCGATGGACTATTATGTACTTCGGGACAACGAGGAAAAAGCCAAAGAACAGTTCAAACAGGCTCCAATGATGATGGAAGCCTTGGAACATTGGTTTGGCCCCTACCCTTTTTACGAAGACGGCTATAAACTGGTAGAAGTGCCATACCCCGGGATGGAACATCAAAGTTCTGTTACCTACGGAAATCAGTTCAAGAACGGATATTTGGGCAGGGACGTTTCAAAAACAGGTTGGGGGTTAAAATTCGATTTTATCCTTATCCATGAATCGGGTCATGAATGGTTTGCCAATAATATAACCTATAAGGATATAGCGGACATGTGGGTACATGAAGGGTTCACCGCCTATTCGGAAAATTTATACGTGGATTACCACTTTGGCAAAGAAGCTGCGTCGGAATATGTTATTGGTACCAGGGGCAATATTCAAAACGACAAGCCTATCATAGGAACCTATAACGTTAATCAAAGAGGGTCTGGGGACATGTACTCCAAGGGTGCCAATATGCTACACACCATAAGGCAATTGGTGGATGATGATGAAAAATGGCGGACTATTTTAAGGGGGCTCAATAGGGAGTTCTACCATCAGACCGTGACTACTAAACAGATAGAAGAATACATTAGCAACACTTCTGGCATAGATCTTACCCAATTTTTTGACCAATATTTGCGTAACGCTAAAATACCTATGCTGGAATATCAGGTGAACGGCAAACAACTGCGATTTAGATATACCAATATTGTCAATGGTTTTGATATGCCTTTAAAACTAAGTATAAATGGTACTGAAGAATGGGTGTATCCTACCTCTGATTGGAAATCAAAATCTTTTAAAAAAGATATACAATTGGTTAATGTGGATAAAAATTTTTATGTTGAGTATAAGAAAATTTAATTATTGAAAGGAAAAGATCAGTTTTATTTTAAATCGGACATCGAATGGCGCGCTTGGTTAGAGACCAATCACGCCATAAGTACTGGGGTACATCTAATTTTTTATAAAGTAGCCCACGAAAAGGATAGTATGCGTTGGGAAGATGCTGTAAAGGTTGCCCTGTGCTTTGGATGGATAGACAGTACGGTTAAAAGTCTTGGGGAGGGAAAACGACGACAATATTTTTGCCCTAGAAAACCAAAAAGCGTCTGGAGTAAATTAAACAAAGCCTATATAAAAGAACTCAAAGCTAAGGGGGAAATGCATCCAAGCGGACTGGCTAAAATTAAGGAGGCAAAAATAGATGGTTCCTGGAATGCCATGGACGATGTTGAAAATGGTGTTATCCCAGAGGACTTGCAAATTGCATTCGATGCGGAGCCAATAGCCTATGTTAACTTTCAGGGTTTTGCAGCCAGTTACAGAAAAAACTATCTTTATTGGCTTTACCAAGCCAAACGGGAAGAAACAAGGCAGAGGCGGATTGGAGAAATTATATCGCTTTGCAAAGAAAATAAAAAGGCCCGCGACCAATAAATGGTTAGCTTCGTAAAATTCTAAATCCAATAATTATTTAAAATGGACATAAATCTAGCAGTACTAATAGACGGTGATAATATTCCCTCGGCATATGTAAAGGAGATGATGGAGGAAATTGCCAAATACGGCAACCCTACCATAAAAAGGATATATGGGGACTGGACCAATCCCAAACTATCCAAATGGAAGAATTTGTTATTGGAAAACGCCATAACCCCAATTCAACAATATGCCTATACCACCGGTAAAAATGCAACCGACTCTGCGATGATCATTGATGCCATGGATATCCTGTATTCTAATAAGGTTAGTGGTTTTTGTATAGTTTCCAGTGATAGCGATTTCACCCGTTTGGCCACAAGGTTAAGGGAGGCAGGTATGAATGTGATTGGTATTGGGGAAAAGAAAACCCCCAACCCTTTTATTGTTGCTTGCGATAAATTTATTTATATTGAAATTCTGAAAAACCAATCGGAGGAAAGTTCTTCGGAAACTGCAGATAGCAAGAGGGACAAGAAGGACAATGTGGACAAGATTACCCAAAAGGAAATTAAACTTATAGCCTCTACTATTTCAGACCTTGCCGATGAGGATGGATGGGCCTTCTTGGGAGATGTGGGTAGCCTACTACAAAAGAAGCAGCCCAATTTTGATTCACGTAACTATGGTTTTCAAAAATTGACACCATTGATAAAGTCCATTAAGAACTTTGAAATAGATCAACGTGAAAATGTCAAGGGACGCTTTAAATTAATTTACGTTAGAAACAGGTAGATCCCTTTTTTTCAAGTTAGTTGAATAAATAGTTCAGGACAATTCAGGTTGTCCATATTGGTTAATCCCCCCTGTCACCAATACAGGCATAGTGTATTAACTTAAAACCTATATCAACATGAAAAAAATTAGTTTACTCATTTGTATTGTAACTTTTCTTTCCTGTTCCTCAAAAAAGAAAAGCATTAGTCCCACAGCCATATTGATAACAGATGTCAATATTGTTGATGTTAGTAATGGTGATATCCTAAAAAATAGACAGGTAGTAATCGACTCTGGGAAAATTAAAAAAATTGTAGAGTCGGTCGAAAACGCTGAGGAATACCCAAATAAAATTGAAGCTAAAGATAAATATATTATTCCCGGACTGGCAGAAATGCATGCGCATATCCCCCAGCCTCCTACTAGCGACACCCGCATTGAGGAAACTTTGTACCTATACCTTTCCAATGGTATTACCACTATTAGGGGAATGTTGGGTCATCCAACCCATCTGGTTTTAAGGGAAAAAGCCTTAAAGGGCGAGATTTTAAGCCCTCGTATTTTTACTTCCAGTCCTTCATTTAATGGCAATTCCGTAACCACCAAGGAAGAAGCTGTGCAGAAAGTTACCGCTTATAAGAATGAAGGATACGATTTTCTTAAAATACACCCTGGGATGCAGTTGGAAGTTTTTGATCAAATGGTGGAAACCGCCAATGAGCTTAACATTCCCTTTTCCGGCCATGTACCGGTAATGGTTGGTATTCGTCACGCCTTGGAAAGTAAATATGCTTCCATAGACCATGTAGATGGCTATTTGGAAGGACTTGTACCAGAATCTGAAGGTGTTGATCCTACTGCCAATGGGTTTTTTGGATTCTCTTTTACCCCTATGGCCGATACTACCAAAATTGATGAATTGGTGGCGCTGACCAAAAAGAACCAGGTATGGATTGTACCCACTCAAAGTTTATTTGAGAGGTGGTTTGCGCCGGTAAGCTCCGACGAATTGTTGAAGCAACCGGAGATGAAATATATGCCCGTTTCCACTTTGAAGGATTGGAAGAGACGAAAGGATGAATCTACAAAACCTGAAACCGGTTTTAACGAAGAGCAATGGAATAAGTTTACAGCCATAAGAAGACAATTGATTCGAAAATTAAAGGAGAATGGTCACGGGATGTTATTGGGATCGGATGCTCCACAATTATTCAACGTACCTGGCTTTTCCATTCATCATGAGGTTGCCGGGATGATAGAGGCCGGACTCACTCCTTTGGAGATTTTGCAATCGGGTACCATTAATCCAGCCATTTTCTTTGGCATGGAGGATACCTTTGGAAGCATAAAGGAAGGTTTGGATGCAGATTTGGTACTCTTAAATGGCAATCCTTTATTGGATATTTCGGCCTTAAAAGATATTTCTGGTGTCATGGTACACGGTAAATGGTTGTCCAAGGAATCTATAGCGGAGAAGTTGGAGCAAATAGCCACTAATGCCAAAAACAATTAATTTCCACTAATTCCATAAAAATCACTACTTGGATTTTGAAAATTTATTCATGATTTTGGATGTTTGATTCGAATCTGGAATCATGACGAAATCGAATGCTTTTGATTGGATATCCCCCAAAAAAAAGGTCATTTCTGTAGAAACTGTATTTTTGGGACTTGGGCGGCATATACTCGCTTAAAACGAAACTTAAATAATAGATATAAACACAAAAAAGAAACGCGTTAACATTATGAAGAAAATTTTAGGCTTACTTATCCTTATTTCAACCTTTACAATGAAAGCACAGGAAAATGGCGAAAACAAATTGGGATCTTGGCATATGTATTTCGGTACCAATAAGATAAGCAACAAACTAAGTATCCACACAGAAGCCCAGCTTCGCTATTATGAACAGGCCAAAAATTTCAACCAATTGCTTTTGAGAACCGGGTTAAACTATCATATTGATGCCAATGCATGGACCACATTTGGATATGGATATATTGTTACGGACGGCAGTTTCGAGGAATTCCCGGATGAAACGAACTCTATAGAGCATCGTATTTTTGAGCGATTTTTTCTTAAAAATAAGGTGTGGGAATTTAACTTTGAACACAGATATACCTTGGAACAACGCTTTTTGGATTTTGGGGATAGTAATGATGTACAACATAGGATGCGGTATCGTTTGCAGATGACCCTTCCCTTGACCAATACCTTTTTCCTTAATTTCTATGACGAAATCTTTATAAATCTTCAAGATGATGCCTTTGGTCAAAACCGCCTTTACGCTGCCCTTGGAATTAATGTGACCAATAATTTGAGCGTACAGGCGGGCTATTTAAAAAATCATTTTTCAGAGGCACATTATGACCGACTTCAGATAGGTGTTACCTATAATCCCGACTTAAGGGGTGTATTGAAGAAAAAATAGTATTATGAACCAGCAAAAAGTAAGTTTTAAAAATGCGGACGGAGAAACTTTGGTAGGGCGCTTGTCCCTTCCTGCCAACCAACATCCACATAATTTTGTACTATTTGCCCATTGTTTTACCTGTAACAAAAACTTCGCCGCCGTTAGGAATATTAGTAGGGCCCTAACTGCTGAAGGCTTTGGGGTTTTGCGATTCGATTTCACGGGTCTTGGTGAAAGTGAGGGTGAATTCTCAGATTCCAATTTTTCTGGAAATGTGGAGGATTTGTTGGAGGCGGCCAAATATTTGAAAATGCATTATTCCTCGCCAACATTGATTATAGGTCATTCCTTAGGTGGGGCCGCGGCCATTCTTGCCGCGCAAAAAATATCCTCTATAAGGGCCATTGCAACTATAGGTGCACCATCGAATCCTTTACATGTAAAACATATTTTTAAAAATGATATCGAAACCATTAAGGATCAAGGAAATGCCGAAGTAAATATTGGAGGAAGAAGCTTTACCATAAAAAATCAGTTTTTGGAGGATTTAAAATCACAATCCTACCAGGAAACCTTAAAGAATAATAGAAAATCTATTTTGATTCTTCACTCTCCCCAGGACAAAGTAGTTGAAATCAAAAATGCAGAGGAGATTTATATTGCCGTGCGCCATCCAAAAAGCTTTGTTTCCTTGGATGGGGCCGATCATTTGCTTGGTAATCCTCAAGACGCCACCTATACTGGAGAGATTATTGGAAAATGGTCTCAAAGGTACTTGGAGATGCCCGGTGCCATAGCTTTGGACACTGAAAAAGAAGTAGTGGCCAGTTTGGATAGTGCCGATGGATTTACAACTCAAATGAAGGTCGGGAGCCATTATATCACGGCCGATGAGCCTGTGTCATATGGGGGCAATAATTTTGGACCTTCCCCTTATGAATTGGTATCCGCTGGCCTGACTGCCTGCACTGTAATGACCGTTCAGATGTATGCCAAAAGAAAGAAATGGCCTTTGGAAAATGTGGAAGTGCATACCTCCTATCAAAAATTACATGCGGACGATTGTCAGAACTGTGATTCGAGCGAGGCAAAAATAGATACATTTCAGAGAGCCATAAAACTTACTGGTGACCTTGACGATAAACAAATTGCCAGAATAATGGAGATTGCGGATAAATGCCCGGTTCACAGAACCTTAAAAAGTGAAATAAATATAGTTACTACCCTATTGAGCAATTAATATTACCCATGAGGAGCGTTAAGATTGCATAGCATTAATAAAATATGATTATTTCATTTTAAAGAATAGTTCGACAACATTTTTTATGCTTAACTTTATGCCTATAATTTCAAAAAAAATAACATGAAAAAAATCGCTTTTGCATGCTTAAGTTTACTCTTAATTACCGGGATAAGCTGTAAAGATGCCAAAAAAGAACAAGATGGTGGGGCCGTTGAACTGGAGGCCGCCTCTACTGAAAAATTTAGCCTGGTCAAAGATTCAACCAAAGTAAGTTTTACGGCTTATAAGACTACCGAAAAATTACCGGTTGGTGGCAAGTTTACCAAAATTAATATTACAAATACTACGGAAGGAAGTACCGCTATGGAAGCCCTAAATGGTACCACTTTTAATATTCCCGTAAGCAGCCTGTTTACAAATGATGCTACAGGTACCAGGGATCCCAAGATTTTGGAATTCTTTTTTGGTGTTATGGATAATACTGAACTTATTTCAGGAGTATTTAAAGTTTCTGGCGATGATAAATGTAGCATAGATGTTACCATGAATGGAAAAACTGCCAATATTCCCCTAGAACATGAAATGTCCGGAGATAATGGACATTCCTTTAGCGGTGTAATGAATTTGGAGAATTGGGACGCCTTAAATGCGGTGACATCCATAAATAAAGCCTGTGAAGCATTGCATACTGGTAAGGATGGTGTTAGTAAGACGTGGAGCGAGGTTGCCGTTCATGCCGATGTCCTGTTGCAAAAAAAATAACTCTTAAATATTTAAGGAGAGTGCATTTTCCAAAATCCCTTTCCTTGGAATAAAACGGCTTATTAAAAACTCCCCGTATTTGTACTGAACAAATACGGGGAGTTTTTATTTATTGGCACCGCCAAAGGGTATAATACCCCGAGGCTTGTCTCGAAATTTAAAGTTCGTTTCCTTCGAATGCCTCGAGGGCTTGCCCCGAGGTAGCTTACTTAGACCAATTTTTAACTCAATTCAGTTATAAAATAACGCGTTTCCCTTCTAGGCTTGACATCCTTTTACAAAATTGGTAATTTCATGGGAACCTAAAAAAAAATGAAAGATGAGAAATATTCAAATATTGTCTTTGGTATTACTATTCCTCGGCTCCTATAGTTGCAAGGAAGCAAAAAAGGAAACCAAGGATACCATGGAAAATGTAGAGGCAATGGCCGAGGAAGTAATAGAGGAAGTTGAGGTTAGGACCCTTAAGTTTTCACTGGAACCTAAAAGTGACAGTAATGTTAAAGGAGAGGTAAGCTTTACTGAGGAAAATGGAACCGTAAGCATGAATGTTGGATTGTCCGGACTAACACCAGGAGAGCACGCAATTCATATTCATGAAAAAGCGGACTGTTCTTCGGCCGATGGGAAATCTACCGGAGGACATTGGAATCCAACCTTTGCCCCCCATGGTAAATGGGGTTCCCAAGAAGGTTATCATAGGGGAGATATTGGAAATTTTACAGCAGACGGGCAGGGTAACGCAACTGTTGATTTTTCTACGGACGAATGGTGTTTGGGATGTGGGGACGAGACCAAAAACTTAATAGGAAAAGCCGTGATAGTACATCAAGGTAAAGATGATTTTGTAACCCAACCCACTGGTGATGCGGGGGGAAGGATAAGTTGCGCTGGTATTATTGAATAATGATCAATTTGGAAAAATTATTAAGCTGCCTTTTTGGGCAGCTTTTTTTATCTTTAAAAAAATTCTTGAATGGAATTAGAAATAATTGTAGAACAATTTCAAAAAAGGGATGCTGTCGCTTTTCAAAAGCTGTACAATATGTATTCCGAAAATATTTGTGGGGTAATCAATACCATTGTCAAGGATACCAATGTTTCCGAAGAGATATGTCAGGATGTTTTTATGAAGGCTTGGAACAATGCCGAGAGCTATAATGCCTCCAAAGGGCGGTTCTTTACATGGATACTAAATATTGCTAGGAATGCAGCCATTGATGAAATACGCAGCAAGTCTTATAAAAACAGTAAAAAGAACCTTTCCGCTGATTACTTCGTAGGTATTTTAGAAAGTATGACCGATAGTGAAGAAGGTAAGGAAGATGTTGTTGGCTTAAAAAAACTATTGGTAAATTTAAAGGACAAATGTATCGAGATTATAGAGTTGCTTTATTTTAAAGGACTAACACAGAAAGAAGTATCAAAAGAATTGGACATTCCATTGGGAACGGTGAAGACAAGAAATAGAAGCTGTATTACCCAAATAAGGACCAACATGGCATTGTAATATGGATACAAAGGAATACATAGCATCAGGTATATTGGAACTTTATGTTGCCGGTACCCTATCCGAACTGGAAAATTTGGAAGTGTATCTCAATGCGCAAAAGTATCCTGAGATAAAGAAGGAAATAGAGGACATTGAAGCTTCCGTTCTGTCGTTGTCAAAATCCGTTTCCCCTGGGACAAAAGGATTTGGTGATATGCAGAACAGAATGGCCAAGTTAGGTGTCGCCAAAACCGAGCCGATCAGTAACAAAGTAAGTTGGACTGCCTATTTGGGCTGGGCCGCATCCTTGGTGTTTATGGGAGGTTTAATCTGGCTTTATCAACAAAACGATCAATTGAAATTGGATCTGGAAGTGGTATCCAAGGAAAATAATACCATGGAACAACAGATAGCCGATTCCCAAAATTCTTTGGAAAAAACCGAGGAATTATTGAATACCATTCGTGATAAGAATGTTACGGTAGTGGCACTTGGTGGACAGACCGTCTCCCCTACCTCCTACGCAAAGGCTTATTGGAACAAGGTAGAGAAGAAGGTGTTTATTGATGCTCAAGGCCTGCCCGATCCTCCGGATGGATTCGTATACCAAGTGTGGTCCCTGAAATTAAATCCGTTAACGCCTACCAGCATGGGGCTTTTGGAGGACTTTGTCAATGATGAAAATAAGGTGTTTGCTTTGACCAATCC
>TARA_R100001369_G_scaffold25630_1_pt1 | contig 15057 bp, 25 predicted proteins | sample TARA_R100001369 | Tara Oceans TARA_R100001369 (sample SAMEA2621528) | marine metagenome | biome: marine biome (ENVO:00000447); feature: surface water layer (ENVO:00002042); material: "saline water (ENVO:00002010), including plankton (ENVO:xxxxxxxx)" | depth 5 m | reverse complement strand
CATTGGGTCTACATCAGCAGGGTCATCAATGGTCATAATAATCTGATCATCATAAACAAGTAAATAACGAATTCCCTGATATACAAACTTTTGTCCTGTATGTTTACCATAACACACATAATCTCCTTCACTACACCATGATCCTGAAGGAAACTTACTAGTATCTTTATACGCTAAAGATCCAATCTTCACAACCCTGCCGACAGTTGTAAGATATTGAATATCATCTTTAAACTTATCCGGCATAATAATGCCGCCCTTTGTTTTTGATCTTATTGATAAAGGACGAACAAGAACATGATAACCGGGAACATTAGGTAGATTTTCAGGATCAGGCATTTCAACGTCCGTAATCCATTCATCATTCTGTGTAGAATTTAACATGTTAGGCTGAAGAACCATTTATTTATTACTCCGAATCTTTTTCAAGATCTTCCATAATGGAAGCATTGTAATCATTTATCACATGCACAGCCCTTGTCAACCCCTCTATCATCCCTGTTAGATGTTTATACTGCTTAAAGTCTTCACACATTCCTGTAGAAATTTGAGATGAAAGTTCTTCTATTTGGTTATTTAATAAAATTTTTATTTCTTCAATATCTGTAAACACTTAACACTTCCATCTTTTACGAGCTTGTCTTAAACGACTTTTAGGATTCTTAGCTGCTTTAGGAAACTTTTTCATTTGACCAGCTGATCTAGCACAATAACTCTTACGTCTTTTAGCTGACTTACTTCCGGGTTTTACTTTTCCTGTTACAGCAGTCTGTAACTTACTTCCGGGATTTTGTTTACGATATTTCTTTACACCTTTTTCTGTCAACCCTGCTCCTGATGCAGTAGAACGTTTTTCTCCACCGCCTATTGTCATTCCTTTCATGTTACTTTTTTTTCGAGGGGACATATGTTTTCCTATATTTTAATCTCATGTACTCACAAAAACTTAAAAACCAAGTATCCCAATCTGGATAAGAATCTTTATTTGGTTTCTGAACACTATAATCAATTAAAGTATAATCATCTTCCATGATTTAAAAAACTAAAGTTAATAAATATACAAATAAATCTACAAAAATTTTATACGCTTCCTTTATGCAATCAATTAGTTCTCGAAGAAAAAGCATTTATTAACCTATTACTTTTACAATATCAATAATACCTATGCTTATACCTATATAACTAACTATTGTGAATAATGCAATCATGTTTTTTTCTTTCTCATCTTTGAAAATGTCTTTGCTAGGCTTGCTTGTTTTTTAGTAAGAGGAGAAGCTTTTGATCCTTTTTTAAGAACCTTTTTAACATAAGAACCTGTACTTATGCCAGCATCTTTTGCTTTCTTTTTAAAAGCTCCGGGTCTTTTGACTGCTCCTTTAATCCAGTTTTTATTTGTCATAAGTTTGGGTGCTTTCCGTTATGCATATGCTCTACTGTTTTTAATCTAGATTTAATATCTTCAAGCTCAGAAATTAATCCACCTAATTCTCTATTACGTCTTTCTAAATTATCAGGACTTAATATATTTGATAACACGCTTATCTGTGTTGATTTAACTGCATCTCCTGCTTCTACTATATCTAACTTACTATATATCTCTTGAATGTTTTGTTTCATATCATCACGGCTTTTTATCAAGTTTTTTACTTGAGTTCTAACCAGCATCCATGCTCCTGATAAAGAAGCTAAAACCGCAGCTAACTGTAGTAGCATTCTGCTATCTAATGCGATAGGTTCCATTTAATTGTTTTCCCCTTTAACTTTTCTTTTTTTTCTTTCTTATTTTGTTTTGATGGATCTTCTAAGGTACAGTTTGAATAAGAAGATAAAATGGGAAATTTAATAGCAGAAGATTTTATTATCTGTGCGCCTCTTAGGTAACACTCTTCGATAGATGCATAAGGACCAAGTTCATCTTGTAACATAGTAGGACATGGTTGCGAGAATATACATATTATAACGAATGAATAAAACATTATGCGAGATTAAACAAGTTCCCTTCTGATGCTCTCCTTCTTACAAGCCCTTTAAGTGGTTTACCGTTTTGATTTACCCATCCATTTTCTTTTGAGAATGCTTGATTATGGAATTCTTCAAAGTCTCTGCTGTTCAAAGCTTTAAGTGCATTGCTTCGTTTGAAAGCTCCTATTCCTATATTATCTACAAGAGATATGATAGCTGTTCTTTCATTTTTTCTTAAAGACACATCAATAACATCTACCAACATTTTATCAAGGTCTGATAGTCTTTCTTTAAGATCTTCACGAGCTTCTTCTTCAGTTATGGTTTGTTTACCACATTGAGTATCACCATACCCTATTGTTAAAATGTTCTGTTTTTTTTCCCAGTCTGTTGCGTGGTAAGCTTTTGATTTAAAAGATTCAAACTCAGCTACGATATCAACAGGATCTATATTTTTATTATGTGTCATAATTTTTTTGATACTTTCCTGTTTTTAACATCTCAGCAACTTCTATAGTTCTTCCTTCAGTTTGTTTAATAAGCTCTGATGGACCATCATCGGATGAATTTCTAAGAAGCTGTCTAGCAGCCTCCTCAAAATCTCCATCTTTTAAAGCTTTGAATGAATTAGAAAATCCTTTTGTATATCCATCAAACCCTAGTTGAAATGTTAAACTTGATACGGCTGCTTTTTGAGCATCTGTTAAATCTTTAAACTTTACTTTAGAATTCTTCATTAACTTCCTAAGTTTTTTATCATTATCAGACATTATATCTGACAATACTTTATTACCTACTTCAGTTGGAAGATCTATTGTATTATTTTTTGTTGCCTTCTTTATAATATCTTGATATTTTTTAGGAAGTTGTTCAAAGTTTAAACCGGGACCAATAGACTGTCTTGGGTTATTTTTACTTGGATCTGTATATGCTCTTTTTTCATTTCCTTCTTTAGCAATCATAAAATTCATAATTTTTCTTTGTTGTTTATCTCTGTTTTGTCTAGCTTTTTCATCTATTAATTTCTGGTTTACAGGGAAAGGATTAGGCATTGGTGGTGCATATGCTTCAGTAGGAACACCATACTCACTATCACCTAAACCGTCTGAGAAATCTTCAGCTAATCTTTCATCTTTAGCTTCCTTTTGTTTCAGTTTCTCATCTCTCATCTTCTTATTATCTATAATAACTTTAGGTTTTAAAGATACAACAGGTTCATCTGCATCTAATATACTATCACCTATTTCAGTATCAACTTCTAATACAGGTTTTAATCTTTCTAATAAGTTTTTTGGTGGTTGTGTTTTTTCTTTAACAACAGCTTTAACCTCTTCAAAATTATTTTTGGATGGAGTTATTGGTTCTAATTGTGGTTCTCCTAAACCGTCTGAGAAATCTGCTGCAAGAAATTCATCTGCTTCATTAACTTTACTTAAACCAGAATCAATAGTTGGAGTAGTTGCTTCTTTTTCTTGTTCCATTTCTATTATCTTCTGATACTTTTCGTTATCACTTATAGACTCAGAATCTCTTAAATCAAACTTATAAGACTCATACGTATCACTTATCATTTCATCTTGTGTACGGGTTCTTCCTCCACCTATCTTAGCAAGAAGTTCCTCTAAAAAGCCACCTTCTTCAAAAGCTTCTTTACCGCCTCTACCTGCTAAGAACTCTTCAAAAAACTCACCACCTTGTGCAAGTCGTACTGTGCCACCAGATGCATAACGATCTTCATTCATACGTTTATCAATCATTAAGTCTCGTTCTTTAGCAAGATTCTTTAATGATTCTACTGTAAGTTTTGCATTAGTTGTTCGTATAGAACTTTGATCACGTATCTGTGCGTCTATTTTCTTTTGTTCACTTTCTGATACTTTTTCAGCAGCACTTAGTTGAACTCCCATTTCTTTAAGATCAAGTTCACGGTTCTTAATAGAAAGCTCTGCTGCATCCTTAGTTGCAGTCATCTGTAGTTTTTGTTGGTCAAGATCTAGTCTTGCACTTTCAAGAAGTAGATTCTGATTTTCAAGAGAATCTTCTGGACCTGTACCCATATTAGCTTCAAGTATTTGTTCAGCAGCATTAATAGATAACTGACTTAACACTTCTTCACCTACTTCTCCCGGTGGTGTTTCAGTCTTCATTAATCCTGACATTTGTTCTTGATACTGCATAACCATGTGTTGCTGTATATTAGCCTGTATAACAGGAACAGCAGGAGCCATCATTTCAGTCTTACCTAATGTTGGATCTTCTACAAAAGCTGTCTTGATTGCAATATGAGCAGCATGGTCCTGTTGTGGGAAAGCTTGTATAGGCATTCCTTTAACAACTAGATCAATATCTGTTATAGGATCGTGAGGTTCTGGTGGTGTCTGTGGCGTAAAGAACCTATCTGGATTCTGTATATTAGCTGCCTTTAAGATTGAGAGGTGGACTTGCTGGATGTTGTACATGCCTTGTGGGGCTTGGGAGGACAACTGTAAGACCATTTGTGCCATAGAAAGACGGTGAGCAGCAGAGGGAATATTAGGATCAGATACAGGAATAACATCGACACGCCCGTCAAAATCAGACTTAAATACAGAAGTAGTGATGTTAGGTACGTCATAAGGGTATTCATCAGGTAAAAACTCAAAGTTAATCTTAGAAAGAATACGGAACTCGTCACGTTGGCTTTTGTGTAAACGTTTGTGTATTGCACTAAAGAACTTAGCAGATGACTCTATAAGAGCCATTGTAGTCCCTACAGGACCATAGTTAGATGATTCATTAACTATCTGTTCAGTACTGTCTGCAAACTTCTGTCCTGCTCCTGTCATAAACGTAAGCATGTTAAAGAGAGTCTGTGATGGTTCTTTATACGGTAATGGAACAATTGACTTCTGAAGATCAAGACCAGTAGCTTCTACTTCACGGAATTCACCCGGAGCAATAGGATCATTGTTACCAACAATACGAACACCACGAGCTTTAAACCCACCCGGAAGATTAGAAAACTGACCTGCATCAACAAGACTACGAAGTGCAGATGTGGCACTCATCGTCATATTACCTAGTAGATGAATAAGACCAAGACCATAAAAACCAAATCCCGGTACAAACTTATAATGTGTAAAGTAAGTTTGTTTAGTTTTTGTTTCATCATCTTTAGCCCAGTTTCTACGTAGACCAATAACCTGTCTACTTTCTTTTTCAACTGTAACTACATAGGGAAGAGCAACACCATCTTCACTGTTAAACGGTTCAGGCAGATCAAGATAGCAATGCTGTTCAAGCAACACATATTGTTGGTCAAAGTTATCAGCAGGACTAATTCCCATAATAGAATCAATCTTACTTGTAAAAGAAGTAGGATCAGGAGTTGTAGGATCTTCTAACCCCACATCCATATACATACCACTTTGTATATCTCTTTCCATCTCTGTTCTACTACGATGGATTACTTGTGTATATCTTTCTGCTTTCTGTATGTCAGACGCATAGTACGATACATAGAATTGATCAATAGGAATAAACTCTGAACAAGGTCTGCGTAAAGCAGGATCGTAATACATCTTTTTAAAAGCACTACCTATTAAGGGTAGGTGAAACAACATTTTTTCGAACTCATCAAAATACTCACTAATCTGTTCAGTGAATTGATAGTTCATGAAATCTTGTACACGAGCAGCTTGTTCTTCTCGTTCCTTATCTACATCTCCTACAACTTGTGTACGGACAGGACCACCTGACGGAAACAGTTCAATAGTAGCTTTAGATTGGAACTTAACTGCTGCTTCTATTATTAAAGGAGAAACGGCAGTACATGAACCTTCAAATGGTTCTGATGTTTCTTGTAGTTTAAGACCAAGTAAATCAAAGCCACGCTCAAAGGTTGACTCCCATTCTTCTCTTGATTCTTTATCTGCTTGATACGACTCAACAACATCTGACGTAATGCTTTGGAGGTCTTCAGGATCTATTAGTTCTGATAGATTAAAGTAATGATCTTCCACAGCATCTTGTATTGCTAGTTCATCTTCAGCAGCAATCGCATCTAATCCTAACATCTCATCATTATCAGGATCTTCAATCTCAATTTCTAATTCTTCATTCTCTACATCAACTTCAGACTGAGGCACACTTGTACCGCCAACTAAACTTAATAAAGGATTCTTCTCAATTGCCATAAACTTTAGTTCCCTATATTTTACAAGTAGGAATTCTTAGAAAAATTCCAGTAACCTTTACGGGGTGGTTGATATATATCTTCATCTTCTACATACTCAGGATCGTCTTCATGAGAAACATACCACGAATCTCTCATATATAATATAGCCATTACCATTGCGTCAACTTGATCATCATACCTTGCATTTGGAAAACTGCAAGCCTCATCTATTAATTCTAAAGCCCATTGCTTATCTTCTGGTAACCAAATTCTTCCGCTTTCAAGAAAAGGAGTTGCAGCAGTTGCTCTACTCACCTTATCACGATCAGGAGTATACTCCAATACAGGTAATCCTGCTCTACGTAAATCCTGTAACAATGATTGACCTGAAGCTTTCTTTTCAATCATAATAGCATCAGGTTTATGTTTTTCATATTCTTGTTGCGCTGCTAGACGTAACTCTGGATATTCAAATCTTTTACGAAGACTACCAAGAAGAATTAAATTAGAAATCCACCGCTCTCTTCCTGTACTGTCTACTTCCATTCTTTCAAAGATACCCCATGTCTGCATAACAGAGTAATCAGCTGTTGTTTTTGCAGAGAAGGCTGTATCCATTGTTTGAATAACAAACTGACATTCAGGAGGTTCAGAGTGTTTCCAGCTCTTAAACCACCCTTTCTTTATTATACCGCCTTCATCTGGAGTTGGATCTTGCATATACAGAGATTGCCAGTAACGTGATCCATTATGACGTTTTATTTCTACTTCATCAATCTTTAATAAATTATCTGGTTTCCACTCAGGAAAATAACTTGACCCTACTGGAAGATTTAATAGTTTAGCAGCATCTTCATCAAGCCATGCAGGTATCTTAATAACCTCCCACGGATGAATGATTACGTCAGTCTCGTCTGCATTAGCTTCACTGTCCAATAACCAACCACATATATCATCTTCATGATAACGTGTGTTAATAATAACAATAGCTCCTGATGGCATTAAACGGGTACGTAGTCCAGCTGGATACCATTCTTTTATATATCTTCTTCCCGCTTCGCTAAAGGCATCTTCTTCAGACATAACGTCATCAAGCATAGCAACGTGTGCGCCACGACCAGCAATCTGTGTTCGGACCCCAGCTGCTACATACACACCATTCTGAGTAGTTTGCCACTTACCTGCTGATCGAACATCGCTTCTAAGTTTTACATTTGGAAAGACTGTACTAAACATTTCACTATTAATTAAGTCACGTACTGCTCTACCAAAGTCACTGGCAAGTTGGTCACTGTGAGATACACTTAATATTTCATGGTTAGGGTGTCTTCCCATATACCATGCAGGGAAAAGCTTTGAACATATAACTGATTTAGAAGAACGAGGAGGAAGAAAAACCATAAGACGTTTAACTTCACCGCTATCCACTTGTTGTAGTTTATGACATATTAACTCTATGTGTCTTCCCATTTGAAAGTCAGAAATCAAAAGAGGAGCCATTATCTTTACAAATGTAAGGAAATCACCATAAGAAGCATTAACTACATTCTCATACAACCGTTCACGTAGAGCTAGTTCACTAGTTGTTGCACCCATACCTTTAACTAAACCCACCTTGTCCGGGGAGTAAAGAAGATAATCCATTGTTAGGTTGCTGCTTATTAGGCTGTTGAGGCCCAGAAACGGAAGGTAACTGAGTAGGCATGTAGCCTGTAATAGTACTTGGTTGTATCTGGTTAGGCTGCATCAGTTGGCCTATATTATTAATAGCTTGATCAGGAGTATTATTCTGTATGTCAGAGATACGGGCATTCTGTTGGTGAACCATATAGTTCCCATATGTCTCTGGATTACGTCCTAATACAGGCGGCGCATTGTTACTTGCTAAACCACCACTGTTAGGGGCTGGTGCAAAACCTTGACCCACTAATCTTATCTTTTACTGTAATCGTAATTAGCAATACAGCCGTTTGCGTCAACTATACCACCTTTAGCCATATTAGCTGTACGTTGACCGATAGTCTGTGTACCAGCACGGGCTTCTTCTTGAGGATATAGACCCTGCTTATTCATTCCGTAATTTTTAGCAGCTGCCATTCCTTTTGGAGTATATGGAAACTCTTTACCACCTACATTCGGCATGATCTATTTCTCCGTTGTAAAAGGTTCTGGCTGTGAGTAGACTTCATCTACGACAACGTTTGTTTCTGGACCCAAGACACTTGGACCTTTACGTGCTGCACCGTAACCTTGTCCAGTTGGACGGCCCACGATTTTATCTAAATAAACACAATCTTCTGTTCTTTCCATAACTTAGTCTCCGTTAGTAATCATAACTATCTACAACAGGTCCACCCGAATTCATACGAACTGTTCCACCTTTAGCATTTCCATTACCAGCAAGCCTCTCAGTGTCCTTAAATAGTTTTTTCTTTGTCGTTATAGTTTCTAACTGAGGCTCACTCTTTCCTGTTAATGGATTTTTCCGTCTGCCGGGACCGGGCTTCTTTACTTTTTCCGTAGTAACTGAGTCCAGCTCATCAAGAGGTTTTCCACTACGGCCACGTGTGTTATACGATCTAGATTTAGGTGCATCTGTGCCGTACTCGTCTATAAGCTTACGATCTTTATAATTATCTTTAGAAATGTTCCTTCTACCTTTAGCCAGACTGTTACCAAAATCTGTTGAATCGTATCCCATAACTCCAGATTGCTTACTGTTCTTTTTCAAATCCTTTATTGCTGATGCAGTCCGTTTTCTTTTCAAAGCTTTTGCTTCGTCAGTCATTCTTTTTACCATACCTCAATGTACTCCTAATTTTGTGTATGAAGAATCTTCTAATGATCCTTCAAGGTTACGTTTAAACTGTATAGAACCTAATTCGTTGTATACTTTAAATAAACTATTAGCCGCTTCTACAAGAGAATCTCTTAGAGCATCTAACTCTTTATTAGGATTCTTAAAGGCAGGATGAGAACAAACATGACTGTGCCAATTCTCAATAGTAAATTCAACCCTATCCATAGCTTGATGATACCCCATTGTACCGGGAGCATAGTTTAATTCATTATAGGGTATTACTCCAGCGAATGACAAACGCTTGGTAGGTTCGTTTTTCTGTTCGTTACTTGTGTCAACAAACTCATAGAATTTCTTACTGTCCATGTTTATTTACCACCATCAATAACTTTAAAGCCAGCTATATCAGCAAGCCTCTCAATGTCCTTTTTAACGTCCTCGCTAGAATCGTTGTCACCTAATGCGCCCATCTTAATCTTTTGTTCAGATCTATCAACAAACATACCAAGATGTTTCGCTACGTTTTCAACGGAACGGTTCGCGTTTGTATAGTCTCCGTTCTGTAACGCATGTTGGTATACTTCGTCCAACCTTTGAAGCACATGGTCAGCACTCCACGCCATACGATCTATAGCTACTTCACGGAGATCATTGATGCGTTGTTCTATCTTAGGCTTTTTGAGGAGAGTGGAGGCCCGTCTACGGGTATCAGAGTGGCTCTTTCCGGGCGCATATCCTGCTGACTTATAGGCTATCAGACTATCACCCGTAGCAATATACTCCATACAGAACTTCTCTTGCTTTGGAGCCATACCTGCTATGAAGTTACCGGGTTTAAAGTTTTCACCTTTTTCAGCACGTTCTAACATTTCATCTTCAGTATACTTCTTTTTATTAACACGTACAAGACGAACATTGTTTCTTCTTTTTACTTCTTCTCTCATTTCTATGAGATCTCTACCAGCATTTGGTTTTTTACGATCTTTTGAAGTAACACAAATAAGAGAACGTAGTTCTTTGTTTTTTAGTTTTCCATAAATGATATGAGGTTTACTATCTATCTGTTTCATATTGTTACTATAGTTACTGTTAAGAACTTTTTAAAAACAAATAAAACAAAATAAATGAATATTTACACGTCTTTCTCTCTCTTGTTACAGATTGTATCAACTTGTAACTAGTTTGGCAACCCCCCTTTGTAACGCTTGGCCGAAAAAAAAACAGGAGCAGCTTCTTTTTCAAGGAGCCGCCCCTGTAAAACAAAGGAGATAAGTCTATTATAAACATATTAATAGAACGTTGTCAAGTTTTAGTTTGACACAAATATATTTTTTATTTATATTATCAATATGCAAAAGACAGCTTTAGTTACAGGTGTTACAGGTCAGGATGGTTCGTATCTTACAGATTTACTGTTACAGACACAGTACAAAGTATACGGATTAGTACGGCGTAGCAGTACACCAAATAAACAAAATATTAATAAGTACATTGACCATCCCAATTTTACTCCTTTCTATGGTGATTTAACAGATGTCAATAGTATCTTAACTGTAATTCAAGATACAAAGCCTGACGAGATATATAACTTAGGAGCGCAGTCTGATGTTAGAATTTCTTTTGATGTACCTGTCTCAACAGGGGATACCAATGCTTTAGGAGTAATGCGTATATTAGATGCGTTACAGTCTCTTAAAGTTAAATCCAAATTCTATCAAGCCAGTACCAGTGAGTTGTTTGGTAAGGTCCAAGAAACACCACAGAAAGAAACAACACCTTTTTATCCACGTAGTCCATACGGAGTAGCTAAACTGTATGCATATTGGGCTGTTAAGAACTATAGAGAATCTTATCCTGATTTCTTTGGCTGCAATGGGATACTCTTTAACCATGAATCTCCGTTACGTGGTGAGAACTTTGTAACACGTAAGATAACTAAAGCAGTTGGTAACAGGGCAGCATTTGAAAATACACGACACCCTCCAATTGAGTTAGGTAACCTAGATGCTAAAAGAGACTGGGGTCATGCTAAAGACTATGTTCGTGGTATGTGGCAGATGATGCAACAAGATGAACCAGATGATTACATATTAGCTACAGGCGAGACACATTCTATTCGTGAGTTAGTTGAATGTGCCTTTAACTATATCAATGAGAAGGTTATTTGGGGTGGATCTGGTATAAATGAGAAAGGTTATAACGATAAGGGAGAAATAATTGTTACTATTAATTCTGACTTCTACCGCCCAGCCGAAGTAGAATTATTACTTGGTGATCCTAGTAAGGCAGAGAAGAAACTGGGATGGAAAAGAGAATATAGCTTTGTTGATACTATTGAAGAGATGGTACAGAATGATATAGATATTATTGTTAATAAACATAAAGTGTAAAATTCTTAAATTTTTAAAATTAATTAGAGTCCCTATATCTATATAGACGCGCGATCCCATTTTTCCTCCCCCCACCCCCAAAAAAAGACCCCTGATAAAACAAGGGTCTAATTTCTGAGGCTGTTCGTTCACTAGGCTAGTGTGTCTACGCTAGTGACTGTGCCTTTCACTTCCGGGATAGATGGCTCTTTTCTTTTTACATCAATGTAGAAGTACTTGTCGCCTAAGAACATCCCAAGTAGAAAGCCTGACATAAAAGCTATACCTGCTACTGCTAGTAATACTAAGATTAAATCCATTCTTCTTACCCCTTTAATATGATGGTGCGAACATTATTAAGCCTATCATTGCAAATGCAAATATGCCTAGTACAGTTAGAAACTCCGCTAATATTATTAGCTTTGATCCTAGTTGTGAAAGCCTTGCCTTCTCTATCATTGTCTTTTCTTTATTGGATACTCTGTTCTTATATTTCACTTTAACTCTCCTTTTGTTATGCCATTGTGGCAAGTACATTCTACTGTATATAAGAGAGAGTGTATACCTATTTGTTTCTTGATTGATTGTGGTTATATCAGGAGCCGACACGGGGCTGCATCACAGTCCAATAAGGACGGGAGGGCTTCTGCCCCCCCTGAGTTAAACCCGTTACACGTCGATTGAAATTGAAGCCTCTCGTAAAACTTCTTTAACGAACTCCTCGATTTCATCTTGTGTCATAAACTTAGCTAGCATGTCAGTACCTGCTGGATCATCGCCTTCAAGATTGGCTTGCTGTTCCACCTCTCTAATATGATCCTCAAGTGCTTCTACTGTAGTTGTAAGCTCTTCGACCTTTATTTCTAAAGCTTCCAAATCCTCGATCTTTGCTTCTAGTTCTGAGGCGTCTACTTCTACTCGTATTAAGTTAGTCATTTTTAACTCTCCTTTGTTGTGTCATCCTTTTGACTTGTTAATAGTACTTCATCTATATATAAGTGTCTACCTGTTTGTTTTTAAATGATTATGTGTGTATATCAGGAGCCGACAGGCGAATAATGAGTCCGAACGCAGTGAGGTCCATAGTTCTTAGGAATTTTACCGATACGAAAAAAAACCCCCACCGTTTCCGGTGGAGGCCAAGTTTACGCTAGGGAGTTATGCGTTCGCGGCAGTAACGTTGATGTTAACGCCTACCATGCCAAACTCTTTGGTTGAGATTTTAGCGAAACCGCCAGTTGAGGAAACCACTTTTGTTTTGCCAGACTTTGACGTTGGACAAGCCGCCGCTGTCGAGGCATTAGTTCCCATTGTGATTACGAGATCGCCATTTTTTGAAACTACTATATCTTTTAACATTTTTTACTCTCCTATTGTTACGCCATTAGTGGCAACTCAATATTACTACATCTTAATTACATTGTCTACATTTATTTTATTTGGTTTTATTTATATATGATCCTGCACATGTGTGACAGACCGACCCGGTAGATTATGGTAGGTATCTGAGCCGACGCGCGCCGCCTTGTTTGATCCATTCTTGAGCCAAATAGTGCTTGACAGTGTCATTTATGTCACAGTCGCCCATGTCCCAGACATGTCTCAGCTGGTTCATGTCTGAACTGGTTTGTGTGACTAGCCAAACTAGAACCAGTTTAGGTTCAGACATGTAAAATTCTGTTACAACGGAATCAAGGGTTGATTCTGTGATGTTACCCACACAATACTGGGCCTAATACGTGTCTACACCTTATAGATGTCTGTTGTTCAACGTGTAATTTATCAATATCAAACAAGGGGCTGTGGCTTTTTTGCAACACCAACGGAAAAAAGCGACATTTCATGTCTGAGTCACGCTGAGTCAGTAAGGGACATGAACGCCGCAAATGAACACTTGACGAAAATTTCGAAATCGCGATAATGGGGCCATTGCAACAAACCAAAACGGAGAGAAATACACACTATGAATAATTTAAATATGCACCATGTTTCCAATATAGACGTTAGTGAGGTCACCACACTGGAGGACACTACTAACAAAGAGTTTTCATCATGGAGAGAAATTACATTTACTTGTCTTGATGACGGTAAACAAGAGGAGTTTAAAGTTTGTGTGTTTTCGAACACATCATCATCCATTTACAGGACCGTTGACGCTTTACAATTAACCATTAACGACGAAAACAAAGTAATCAAAAAAGGGGATAACTCATGATCAAATTTGATGACGAAAGATTCAGCCATTCCATGCATGATAACAAGGCTTATCCATTTGCTGGATGGGGTGATGTAAAGATGTTAACTGAACATCCTAACGGTAAGCTGTGGCAAGCAAGGGATGAATCTGGTGAGACTTTAGGATACTTTGATACATTCCACCATGCAATCATGTGTATTCGTGACAATGCACCAGTCGGAAGGATGCTTAATCATGGATAAGAATCAAAACTGTGACATCTGTAATCAAGAGTTAGATAACGAGTGGGGTAATAATGCATGGCCTATTTTACCGGATGGTACGTGCTGTGACACCTGCAACAATGATGTTATTTGGGTTCGGATTGCTCAGACTATGGACAAGTTCAGTAAGATGGACATCTTAGGCATGTGTGATGAAATACTTGTACGTGGAAGGATGTCAAAACATGTTTAATTCGTGGTCAATATTTGAAAAGGTAAAGAATGGATCTAAAAGTATCTTTTTCTCAGATGATACTGGTCATTTTTATCGTACTTTATCTGGAGCCAAACGGTGTTTGGTTTCTGATAGGATCAAACAGCCTAAAAAACTAAACAATAGGTGGAAGTATTTAGGTTTTGGTAAATGGAAAAAGGGGTTTAATCATGTTAGTTAAAGAAGCAAAAGAGATCATAGGATCATTAGGCAACCCTAGCAAAATGCCGGGGCTGTCTTATGGCTTACCAGCCGCTAAAGCATCATGGGTTCCTGAGTATTGCAAAGAGTTAAACTTGCCTTTACCTGTTGATTATGGGTGCAAAGTAGGCTCTAAATTGAGTGATATTCCTAACACTCCATGTTATAAATGTTACGCTGATAACAGGGGTAATTATACCTATAAATCTCTCAAACATGGGCAATTATTGCGCTTAATTGGCACGTATCACTCTAACTGGAAAGAGGCAATGATCATGCTTATTGATCGTTATATTGATTATGATGATCCATATTTTAGGTGGTTAGATTCTGGTGATATACCACATAAGAAAATGTTAGAGGACATTATTGTAATTGCTGAAGAATTACCTTTTGTTAATTTTTGGTTACCTACCCAAGAACGTAAACGACTACATGGATTAGATCAAAGAAATGATATACCATTCAATCTCTGTATTCGTGTTAGTCATATTAAACTTAATGACCATGATTATACCAAAAATACTTGGTACAATTCTTCGTCTGTTTCCACTACTGATGGACATAATTGTCCCTCAGACCAGCATTCAAACACTTGTGGACCGTGTCGCAAGTGTTGGGATAAGGCCAATCGGCACACTATTTACAACATACATTGAAAGGTTAAAACATGATTGCACTATTTTTAATACCATTATTCTTTGGCATCACGAATGCTGATGCTTTAGACACGTTTAAAAAAGAACAGGACAAAGGTGCAGAATGGCACTATGTGGATGGACAACCACTTGATCCTAAATCTGTTCAAGTATTTGACATCAATGGTGATGTTTATTGGAAATTAAAATATAAAAAGGGGGTTAAATAACCACAAAATGTCTGAAAAAATCAAGGA
>TARA_R100001369_G_scaffold37724_1_pt1 | contig 15144 bp, 13 predicted proteins | sample TARA_R100001369 | Tara Oceans TARA_R100001369 (sample SAMEA2621528) | marine metagenome | biome: marine biome (ENVO:00000447); feature: surface water layer (ENVO:00002042); material: "saline water (ENVO:00002010), including plankton (ENVO:xxxxxxxx)" | depth 5 m | reverse complement strand
CCCCCAATGCAATTGCCGCAATAGCTATTTTTATTATTGGTGCAGATATACTAATTTTATGCTCTTTACCTGTAACCAGGCGTTTGGCAATAAAAAATTCTAAATTCAATTTATGGCAGTTTTTTCCGTTTTCAAAAATACAGTTTTATTATTGTTTTTTACACTTTCTGCTTGTGGAAACCACACCAAAACCAATAATAAGGAGCTTAAATCCGTGGTAGCACGGGATACCGTTGCTACGGATCTACCCATAATCATAGCTGCCAACAGAACCGAGACTTACCTGCCTTTCCTTGAGGGAAAAAGAGTCGGAATTGTAGCCAATCAGACCAGTGTAATCTTTAAGGATACCCAACCCTTGTCCTACACCCATATTGTGGATTCCCTTTTGGCCAAGGGCATCAATATTAAACTAGTATTTGCTCCTGAACACGGATTTCGGGGAGAAGCCGATGCCGGGGAAAAGGTAAGCGATGGAAAGGATGAAAAAACCGGACTTCCCATAATTTCCCTCTACGGAAAAAACCGTAAACCTTCCAAAGCTCAATTGCAGGATATTGATGTTATTCTGTTCGACATCCAAGATGTGGGGGTACGTTTCTACACCTATATTGCTACCATGCAATTGGTCATGGAGGCTAGTGCAGAAAACAATATTCCGGTAATTGTCTTGGACAGACCCAATCCCAATGGACACTACGTGGATGGGCCTACCATGGAAACCGAACACAGAGGATTTTTAGGAATGACCAATATTCCCTTGGTCTATGGAATGACCATTGGGGAATATGCCAATATGATCAACAAAGAAGGTTGGTTGGAAAACAAAGTTGTTGCGGACCTGACCGTAATCCCGATGGAAAATTACAATCACCATAAAGATTACATATTACCTATTAGGCCCTCCCCCAACCTTCCCAACAACACCTCCATTTATCTATACCCCAGTTTGGGATTGTTTGAAGGGACCAACGTAAATGCAGGTCGTGGAACAGAGTTTCAGTTTCAGCGTTACGGCGCCTCCTTTATGGACAGTACAAAATACAATTTTAAATATACCCCTGCTCCCAATTTTGGATCGAAGGACCCGAAACAGAATGGCAAAATTTGTTATGGAAAGGACCTCTCCAAAACCCCTAAAATGAATACCGTGAATTTGGAGTACCTATTGGATGCTTACAAAAACACCAAGGACAAAAGCCTGTTTTTTAATACAAGTGGCTTTACCAGACATGCCGGTACCACAAACTTACAAAAGCAGATCGAGGCCGGACTTTCCCAAGAGGAAATAAAGAAAACCTGGCAAAAAGATATTGATCAATTCCAAAAAATAAGGGCCAAATATCTGATTTACAATTGACCCGTGGATTTTACATCCATTTTTTCAGGGGATTTATAAGGCTTAAACGGAATTTTCAATAAAGCCCCTATGTCTGAATTTTCCTTTTCATTGGGATAGATATCCACGCCATAGACAATTTCACTATTGGGCAATTTCATAAAGGTTCCAAGTAGCCTATCCCAAATAGAAAATATATTCCCATAATTGCTGTCCGTATAGGGTAATTTATAGTGGTGGTGCACTTTGTGCATATCTGGAGAAACAATGACCCAACTCAACACTTCATCCACCTTTTTGGGCAGTGAAATATTGGCATGGTTAAATTGTGATAAAATAACCGACAGGGCCTGATATATCATAATGATGGCTATAGGTGCCCCAACCACAAAAGTACCGAAACATGTAAAAATAAACCGCACCACACTTTCTCCAGGATGGTGCCGATTGGCAGTAGTAGTATCCACTTCATGATCGGTATGATGAATAAGATGAAAGCCCCAAAGCACCTTTACCTTATGCTCTACCCAATGGGCCAACCAGGCACTAAGAAAATCCAGCATCATTACCCCCAACAAAATTTTTAACCATAAAGGCATTACTGGTAACCACTGTAGGATCCCAAAATTATTGGCTATGGTCCAATCACTGGTTTTTAACAATAAAAAAGCCAAGGGGAAATTTACAAGGATGGTGGTCAGGGTGAAAAAAATATTGATGCCAGCATGTCTTAGCTTGCTATATTTTAACTGAAAAAGGGGAATGATATACTCCAGTATCCAAAAAAAAGCAATCCCTGAAACCAATATGATACTTCGGTGTGCAGGAGGGATAGTTTCAAAATAATTGTAAATGGCTTCCATTCTCTAAATTTACAAAATAGTTGTATGTAAATAAATACCCAACAAAAAAGTAATTTATAGTTACCCTTTGATAATCAGGGTTAATTTTGGAAATGAGCTACTTTAGCTTAATTGCTTTTTTCATTTCTTCCACTATATTATATGCAGCTGGACAAATGGCCACATTCTTTAATGTGAGGCTACTTATTTTCTGAAATTTTTTCCTATCCGTATGTGGAAATTCACGGCAGGCCTTGGGCCTTACCTCATAAATGGAACAGTAATTATCGGCACCCAAAAACGTACAGGGCACACTTTGAAGTACATAGTCATTATCCTCGTCCACCCTTAAAAATTGATCGATAAATTTCTGTGGTTTCATTCGGAAATGTTTGGCAATACGCTCTATATCGGCATTGGTAAACAACGGGCCCGTTGTCTTGCAACAATTGGCACATTTTAAACAATCGGTTTTCCTAAACTCCGCCTCGTGCAGATCTTGCATTACATAGTCCAAATCCTTTGGTGGTTTTTTCCGAAGTTTGCCAAAGAATTTCTTATTCTCACTATGTTTTTCCTGCGCCAGCTTGGGAAGTTGCTTTATTACCTCATCCATTATGGAATAAACTTTTAAAAGTTGGTTAAAAGTCCCACATTTGCATGTAAATAACAAATTTAAATGGCTAAGGACATACTGGGCAAGGCACTTTTGGATTACCAATCCGGTAAATATTCTGAAGATATAAAGACCTATTCGTCATTGGATGAGGAGGATATAATACCCATTCCCTACCTCTTTAGGGACTTTAAGAAAATGCCCCCTTTGGAACAAAAGGCACTAAAGCTTTGCAAGGGCAACATCCTGGATATTGGCTGTGGAGCAGGTAGCCATTCCCTCTATTTGCAGAAAAAGGGCTTTGCCGTTACAGCCTTGGACCAATCTCCAGGAGCCATTGAAACCTGTAAACTAAGGGGTATAGAACACACTGTATTACAAGATATTCAGGATTTTAAGCTTCAAAAATACGACACCCTGTTAATGCTCATGAACGGAATTGGGATAGTGGGAAAATTAAAGAACATAGACCAATTCTTCACTCATTTAAAAACGCTCTTAAAATCTAAGGGGCAGATACTCCTGGATTCAAGCGATATCATATATATGTACGATGAAGATGAGGATGGGGGCTATTGGATTCCGGATAACCAAAACTACTACGGGGAAGTTACCTTTGAAATGGAATATAGGGGAGAGAAAAGTGAACCCTTGGATTGGTTATATTTGGATTATAATACCTTGCAACGTGCGGCAAACGCAAATAATTTAACTTGTGAGCTTGTAAGCAAAGGAAAACATTACGACTATTTAGCCAGACTTACCCTTTTGGAGTAATACCGTGCCATATTTGTCGTTATCATAATAGTATCAGTCCTTTAATAAAAACTGACAATAATGAAAAAATTATCCCTAGGGCTTTTGTTGGCCTTTATCTTTTTCCTAGGTTGTTCCAAAGACTCCAGCGACAGCGATACCTTAACGGTTGATAAAACGGCCAATCTAAAAGGTCCGGGCGATTCTGCAAACGACTTACTGTCCGACTCCAAATTTAAAAACTTGGTCATCGAAATTGCCTATGTCACCAATTATGCGCCTACTGAAACTGCCGTTTCCAATTTTGTAGCGCTTTTAAACGAACGTTCCTACAAGGACGACATAAGTATTATATACCAAGAATTGGACTCTCCTAAAAAGGATAGTCTGTCCATTGAAGAAATATTTGATTTGGAAAAAGAAAACAGAACTGTATACAATAACGGTGACACCTTAGGGCTGTACATCTATTTTACAGATGCCACTGCCAGTGATGACAATCCAGATGAGGATCTTGTAACCCTAGGGGCCGTATACCGCAACACCTCCATGGTGATTTATGAAGCCACCATTAGAAATTTGGCCTCCAAAAGTTCGTTGATCAGCACATCTACGGTGGAAGCAGCTACCTTAAACCACGAGGCCGGACATTTATTTGGATTGGTAAACCTGGGAACACCACCTGTAAACGAACACGAAGACCCTGATGCCAAAAGCCATTGTAACGAACAGAATTGCCTTATGCGGGCAGAACTCCAATTTGGATGGGGAATGGCCAAAATGTTAACGGCAAAAAACGGGGCAATCCCCAGTTTTGGACCTGAGTGTCTCCTTGATCTACAAGCCAACGGAGGCAAATAATTCTAATACGAAAACCTATTATAAACAAATGAAAAAAATAATTACCACCACAAACGCGCCTGCTCCGATAGGACCTTACAACCAAGCCGTACTGGCAGGGAACACCCTGTATATCTCAGGGCAAATTCCTATAGACCCAAAAACTGGAGATTTGGTGTCAGGGGATATAAAAAAGGAAACCGAGCAATCCATGCAAAACTTAAAAGCCATTCTTACCGAGGCAGGAATGACTTTTGAAAATGTTGTTAAATCATCGATTTTCGTAAAGGATATGCATCAGTTTTCACAAATAAACGAGGTATATGGCGCCTATTTTGATGCAGATACCGCTCCGGCAAGGGAAACTGTTGAAGTTGCCAATCTTCCCAAATTTGTAAATGTTGAAATATCTATGATAGCTATTAAATAGAGCCTTTGTGAAATTCAACCAGACCTTCAATGGGTCTTTGTCTAATTACACCTAGGATAAGATCATTTCTTTCTACCACTGTAGCCAGTTCTTCACGTAGGTAATATGCAATACTGCCCACAAAACTTACAGGAACTTTTGTGGCCAACTCAAACTGCATAATGTAATTGTTCACAAACTGCTGAAAGCCTTTATCTATCACCCCTCTACAATAGGGGTGGTTTTTATTTTCTACAATAAATCTGGCAAAAGTGGCCAAATAAGTATTTGGATTGGGTTGTTTGTAAAGATTTTCCTTGATTACATCGGCATCCAAATTATATTCCTTGGCAAATTTTGTAGCCAAGTCCATTGGGATTTTATTAAAGTAATAATCCCTTATCAATTTCCTTCCAAAAAAGTTACCACTACCGTCATCCATAGGAATATAGCCCAAGGAGGTAACCTTTTGATGCAATTTCTCACCATCATAATAGCTGCAATTGGAACCCGTACCTAAAATACAAACAATTCCGTGCTGCCCTATTTTTGTTGTGGCAAATATGGCCGCATAGGTATCTTCCTTAACCTCTGCCTTGGCATTGGGGAAAAAATCATTAAAAATCTCCGTTAAAAACTTTTTCATCCTATCGGTACCACAACCGGCACCGTAAAAATACAGGTGGGTAACAGCCTCCCTATTCTTTGAAAGCTCAAAATTATTGGCCAAACGGTCTTCGATTACAGGACGCGTCAACACTTCAGGACTTAATCCCAAAGTTTGTGTCATGAACAACTGGTTACCCTTCTCATCCAAGGCAATCCAATCCGATTTTGTTGCACCACTATCTACAATCAATATCATATAACAAGATTATTAATAAAGAATCCTGAAAATAAGCAAAAATTTACTTAATCTCAGGATTCTTTTAATTATTACCCTTTAAGACTATAATTTATGGATGTATTGCGCTAAGTCTACCAATTTATTGGAATATCCAGACTCGTTATCATACCAAGAAACTACTTTAAAGAATTTCGAATTCAATTCAATTCCAGCTCCAGCATCAAAAATACTGGTTCTGGCATCCCCGATAAAATCTTGGGAAACAACCGCCTCGTCCGTATATCCTAAAATTCCTTTCAATTCTCCTTCAGAAGCCTTTTTAAACGCTTTTTTAATCTCCTCATAAGAAGTCTCCTTCTCCAAACGTACCGTTAAATCCACTACAGACACATCTGCTGTTGGAACACGGAAAGCCATTCCTGTTAATTTACCTTGTAATGCTGGAATAACCTTGGTTACCGCCTTAGCTGCACCTGTTGAAGCTGGAATAATGTTCAATAGGGCACTTCTACCACCTCTCCAATCTTTTTTGGAAGGACCATCAACCGTCATTTGAGTAGCAGTTGTTGCGTGAACCGTAGTCATTAAAGCCTCTTCTATACCAAAACTATCGTTCAATACTTTTGCCATAGGAGCCAAACAGTTGGTAGTACAGGAGGCGTTTGATACAATCTTATCGGATGCCTTAACTTCCTTATGGTTTACCCCCATTACAAACATAGGCGCATTGCTGGAAGGAGCTGAAATAACCACTTTCTTGGCACCACCATCTATGTGATATTGTGCAGTTTCCAAAGTAGTGAAAATACCGGTACATTCAGCAACGATATCGGCACCAACCTCATCCCACTTCAAATTCTTTGGATCTCTTTCAGCAGTAATCCTAACCGTTTTACCGTTTACTACCAAATTACCATCCTTTACTTCAACGGTACCATTGAATTTTCCATGAACCGAATCATATTCCAACAAATAAGCAAGATGTTCTACATCCAGCAAATCGTTAATAGCAACTACATCTACATTATCCCTTTCTACGGTAGCTCTGAAGACCAATCTTCCTATTCTACCGAAACCGTTAATCCCTATTTTCAAGTTTGACATTTTTATTGTTTTTAATGTTTAAAATTATGTTGTCATGATATCGGAAACCCTCATAAGCTCCTTATCAATTTTTGTATGCCCCTTTATTGCCTTACTGATCGGCGTAAGGGTAATTGTATTATCCTGTATACCAACCATTAAGTTGGTCTTTCCTTCCAATAATGCCTCTACTGCCTTAACACCCATTCTACTGGCCAATACACGATCAAAACAGGATGGTGCCCCTCCTCTTTGCATATGCCCCAAAACGGATACACGTACATCATAAATGGGCAGATGTTCTTCTACATATTCCTTTAGCTCGAAAACATTTTTACCAGTTTTGTCGCCTTCCGCTACCACCACAATACTTGATGATTTTCCGGATTGCTTACTGCGCTTCAAAGATTCCAACAATCTTTCAAGGCCCAAATTTTCCTCAGGAATCAAAATCTCTTCCGCTCCTGCGCCTACACCTGCATTTAAGGCGATGTGGCCAACATCCCGACCCATAACCTCTACAAAGAACAGCCTATTGTGCGAACTGGCGGTATCCCTAATCTTATCTATACATTCAACAGCGGTATTCAAGGCCGTGTCAAATCCTAAGGTATAGGTAGTGCCAAAAATATCGTTGTCTATAGTACCAGGGATTCCGATTACAGGGAAATCAAATTCCTTATTAAAGGTCAATGCACCCGTAAAGCTACCATCTCCCCCAATTACTACAAATGCATCTATGCCTGCTTTTTTTAATTGGTCGTAAGCGACTTGCCGACCTTCCTTGGTCCTAAAAGGCAAACAACGGGCAGATTTAAGTATGGTACCTCCCTTGTTAATAATGTTGTTTACACTACGTGCATCCATTACCTTAAAATCACCCTCCATCATGCCTTCATATCCTCTATAGATACCAACGCATTCAACTTTTAAATAGGCACATGTACGTACTACTGCCCTAATAGCAGCATTCATTCCCGGTGAGTCTCCTCCTGATGTAAAAACACCAATCTTTTTTATTGCTGAAGCCATAAAAATTTTAAAAAAACAAAACTAGCAAACTTATTTCAATAATTACCCGACTTTGGCTTTAATTTGACAACAACGGACCACTCCAACGTTTTCGTTGAATAATTTCTTGGAAATTGTTAAATTCATAATCAATTATTCATGAAAAGTGATTATTTCGAAATTACCCAAAACAACCAAAAATAGCCAAAATCGGCCCTTATTTCTTGCCTAAAATTTTGCGTAACAACTCTTTAAAGCTATCGAAGTCTACTTGATAGGAAAGTCCAACACCTTGTGTATATCCCTGACGATCTGCCAGAAATTGCTGGATTTCATTTTCCCGATTGAAAATTTTGGCACTTAGGGTGCCTTCTTCGTTCAACAAAATCTGAACTTCCACATCTCCTGCAACCACAGTTTCAGATACTCCACCCACCGGGACCCCTACCCTTCCATTAAGCAAGACCCTGTCGCTGATCTGGGTAGACAAGGTTACCCCTAACCTATTCTCTGTCTGAATATCCGTGCTCCTATCCAAAATACCTTGCTCATAAGACAATCCAAAATTTAATTTGTCATTGTCGCCAGCCAATAAGGAGTTGAGTATTCCAGAGGCAGATTGAAGTAGGTTTCCTGTAACGGCCTGTTGGTTTATACTAGTCTGTTCATTTACAAAGGAGCCTTGTGCCAATAGAAAAAGGGCATTTTTTTCGGCAATGGTGGGATCCTGCAATCTGTATTCCAATTCGGATTTAACAATGGAATTGGTACCTGGGAACTCTATCCTCCAATCTATAACCGGACTTTCCAGCTCTCCGGTCAGCCTTACCACTACATCGGTAGGTATACGTCTTGTATATCCCGGATTATCCAAAAGCGGAGCGGGGTTTGCGTTTAAGGAATAAACGGCTTCCATATTTAACTGTGCCGCCAAGGGCTCCCTTTCCCAAGTAATGTTACCTCCAGGCTTCACTTTAAAGGTCTTGTCCACAATGCCACCAAACTTATAGCGAAACTGTCCAGTCACTACCACAAAGTCCCCGTACATGTTAAATTTACCATTGGTATTGATTTCAATAAACAAAATTCCCGCACCTGTCCCCTTTAAGGAACTGCCTGTTTTGGTATCTACAACAATTTCAACCTCCGCATCAGGGGTAACATCCAGGTTAAAGGCCAGCTCAAGACCCTCCACTTCCTTTAAAACCCTTTGGCCCTTTTCCGTTTCCTCGACTTTCTTACCTACAAAATTGATAAATGAAAAATCCCCAACGCTAACTACATCACTTATTGGGATTTTTAAGGAAGTACCGCGTGCCGTCTCCCCATCTACATTGATGGTAAGGGCATTGGTAGGTCCAAATATTCTTCCCGTACCATTTAAATAACCGGCACCATAGTACAATACCTCTTCCTTAAATGGCGTATTAAGTATTAAAAAACGATCATTGTTGGTATCCACATCCAAATCCAAACTCCAATTCCTAAATAGCCTATGCGTTATAGTACCATCCAAGGTTGCCTTGGTATTCATGGCCACATCGGTAAGTTTGATCTGCTGAAAATTAAAGGTCTGGTCGGATAGTTTTACTCTAGAATATGGCGCAAAACTATAATCTACATTTAAATAAGGAATGGCGATACCGGCTTCATTTAAAGAGAGTACACCGCTCCAATTAGGATTATTTATTGGCCCCTTAAGAATGGCACTACCCTGTAACAAGCCCCTAATATTGGTGATGACACCCTCGCCCAACGGGCTAAATGGCTCTAAATTAAACTTATTGAAATCCACTATGAGATTTGCCTGGGGAATCTCTTCCCTATTGGAGATATTCCCGACCACACTGAGCTTCTCAGCACCCTTATCCACCAAGGTAGTGTTCACCACAAAATCTGTCAAATCCCTATTGCCCACTATACCAATGGCCAAATCTCCCAGGGTTATATTGTTGATCCCGAAGTTTTTGATATTCAAATTGGAAGAAGGCAGGTAAACATTGTCTTTCTGTAAAACGTTCAAGGTACCGTTCACCTCCCCATGCAACTTAAGACTATCTATGGCGGGTGTAATCTTGCCCAGGGTTACTATTTTAAACTGAAGCTCAACATCCTTATAAGTAGAATCGGCCAATTGCCCTCTTAATCGAATCTGCTCCTGTTCATTATTGTTCATTACCACTTCCTCAATAGTAATGCTATCCAATGTTTTATTGAGGATTACCTTATTCTTATTGTTCCCATCCTTATTGAGTATCCATTTATTTCCTTTAAAACTAATATCGGAAGTTTTTAGACCAATAACAGATTTGTTCTCCTTGTTGAAGGTATGGTAGAAATTGAGGTTGTAACTGTCATTATATTCACTACCCCCTTTAAATTCCGTTCTAAAAAACAGGGTATCCTTTAAGGTCGTATTGATCAGATTAAAATCTTTCACATCATAGTAAGGGGTTGCCAGATCCCCAATGGAAACGTAGGTATTGAATAATGGGTTTTTGTTGTCTATCTTAACGTCTATACTATCCAATTCATTACCGTAGGCAACTATACTGGGCGATTTAAACGTTAGTTTAAAATCCCCTTCATCGGCAATGATATTGCCCCTAATAAAAGTATTGGGATCAAACTTCACCTCTGGAAAAAACACATCCACAATCTTGTTGTAGATTTTGAAATTGAATGCCAGTCGCTGATTTGCCGATATATTGAACGGTCTATAATTGGTGTAAATACTACCCAAGGAATTTTGCAGCAACTTGCCGAGCTCCTTGACTTTAAAATTACCTTTCAAATAACCGGTAATAATATCGGGCGAATTAATATCGATAATTCGGGTACTGTCGTTTTCAAAGGTAGACGAGACCTTAAAATCCTCAAAGTAGTAGGTCTCGTTCTTGTTCTGGTAATTGGTTTTGGTAAATTTTATATCCCCCACAATATTGTCCAAGGAATTACCACTAATATCCATATTTATATCCCCCTTGAAAATGGATACACTATCATTTATAAAGTTTATCTTTTTAAGATCTGCATAGTCTACCGAAGCGATAAAATTGAAATTATTCCTGTTTTCCGCAAAATCGGCCAATCCCTTAAAACTAAATTGAATATTTTCATCACTACATAGCAGGGAACCATCAAAAAGCTGCTCTTTAATTATACCAGACACGTTGATATCCTTATAGTCGTAGCCATTAAAATTTATGGAATACACCTGCCCTATTACCTCGGTGTTCAAATATTCCATGACCATCCCCTTGCCTTCCACATTAAAATCCAGATTTGTAACACCCACCTTATCGGCTTCGATTAAATTTCCAAGATCAAAATCGATCAAAGACACAAAACCCTTGTAAGAGGCGTCGTCTATATGATCTATATCCGTAAGTTCCAGGTCCACATAACTACTTCCAATAAGGGTATTGATGTTGGCCTTGGTATTTATTGAAGATTCCGTGATAAGGGCATCTCCCCTAACCGTAAACTGACCCAATTTTTGAATCGAGGATGGCAACACGTCCAAAATATTGGGGAGCAAGGCCCTGAGTTCATAGTAACTGGAGGTAACGTTCTTCATATTGGCCTCTAGCACAAAGCCGACATCCTTCGTAAATAAGTTCTTGAAATTAAAATCCCCACGGATTCCCGTATTATCGGTTGTCAAAAACAGATCGTTCGTATTCAGATCGTTCAGCACGCCATCAACCATGGTGGAGAATGAAACAATAATATCACTCCCAAATTCATTATATAACAAGTTCACTTCATTTAAGGCCACCGTAGATTCCACGAATTCGGCATCAATTTTTACCTTATTCAAAAAGTCCTTAAAATCTTCCCTTTCATAATTGAATATCACCTTGCCCAATAAATGGGATTGAGGGGTTTTGATGCTCAGGGAATCAAAACGCATCTGCTGTTTGGTATATTTGAATTCGGTGGCCATTTCATTTACTACCACCCCCCTTTTACTATTAAAGGACATTTTTTCAATATTGGACGTAACATCCGGACCAACAATGGTAAAATCTGAAGCGGAAATATTAAGGTCCGTAAAATTCAACATTTCGGTAGTCTCCCTATTTTCGTCTATGAGCCTAAATTTACTATCGCTTATTTCTACATCTGAGGAAGAAAAATAAAAGGGAGGCGTACCCGGGGCCCTGGGCTTTTTATCATCCAACTTATCAATAAACACCTCAAGATTGGTATTCTTGTCATCCTGATAGGTCCTAAGCTTAAAATTGAGTCGCTCAATAGCTATATCGCCAAACTCCAATTTACCGTTCACCAAATTGCGCACGTTAAGGATAGAGGTGCTTAAATTGTCTATATAGAACAGGGTATCCTGTTTGTAATCCTCAATATAAACACCCTTAAGTGAGGTATCCCAGGAAATGAGGGAAATCCTTAGGCGATCTATATTAATATTGGTGCCAAATTCCTTATTGATCTCTGTTGTGGCGTACTTGGCAAAACGGGTCTGGACAAATGGCAAGGAAAGTATAACACTGCCCAAAACGCAAATAAGAACGAGCACCAAAAATACTCTGACCAGAATTTTTCTTAATTTTTTGATAGGGCTTTATGTTTTACCTTTGTACATTCAAATTTTATTCCAAACAAAGTGGATAATAAAACTATTTATATTTTAGCCATTGAATCCTCGTGCGATGACACTTCTGCAGCAGTATTGTGCGGCAATAGGACACTTAGCAATATTGTGGCCACGCAAAAAATACATGAGGAATATGGCGGGGTTGTTCCCGAACTTGCCTCACGGGCACACCAACAAAATATTGTACCTGTGGTGCACCAAGCATTAGCCAAAGCAAATATCGATAAAAAACAGTTATCCGCCATAGCTTTTACACGCGGACCAGGACTTATGGGATCTTTATTGGTAGGAACCTCATTTGCCAAATCCCTATCCTTGGGATTGGGCATTCCTTTAATTCAGGTAAACCATATGCAAGCCCATATTTTATCGCACTTTATTGAGGAAGAAAATTACAAAATGCCCTCCTTCCCCTTTTTGGCAATGACCATTAGTGGAGGACATACGCAAATAGTACTGGTAAAAGATTACTTCGACATGGAAATTTTGGGCGAATCCTTGGATGATGCAGTAGGTGAAGCCTATGACAAGAGTGCAAAAATATTGGGACTACCTTATCCAGGTGGACCCTTGGTAGACAAATATGCACAGTTGGGAAACCCCAGGGCCTTCCCATTTCCGAAACCCAAGGTGGATGGATTAAACTTTAGTTTTAGTGGCCTAAAGACGAGTATTCTGTACTTCATTCAGCGAGAAACTAAAAATAACCCCAATTTTATTGCTGAAAATTTGAACGATATCTGCGCCTCTATCCAATATACCATCATCAACATTCTAATGGATAAAATAAAGAAGGCCGCAAAGCAGACTGGAATAACACAAATAGCCATTGGGGGCGGAGTTTCCGCAAATTCGGGCATAAGACAGGCCCTTAAAAAAGCAGAGGAGAAATGGGGATGGAATACCTACATCCCGAAATTTGAATATTGCACGGATAATGCAGCGATGATCGGCATTGTAGGATATTTGAAATACAAAGAAATGGACTTTGTAGATCAAAGTATTACTGCCAAGGCGAGATATGTAATCCAATAAAAATGTAGGCATTCCAGAGGCTTACTGATTACTTGATTCAATTTTCCGATTAATCCAGAATCCGGATCAAGCATTTTTGGAATTCGTATCTTGAAAATTTATAATACTATGGCATACGACGAACAATTTGCACAAAGAATCAGGGCCAGCTTTGAATTGCAGCCGCAAGCCGTCCGAACAAATATTACCGAAAAGAAAATGTTTGGAGGAATTGCCTTTTTGTACTGTGGTAAAATGACCGTAGGTATTATAAAAGAGAATCTTATGGTAAGAGTCGTCTCCAGTAAAATGGATAGGATCCTAAGTACAGAACATGTAAGGCCCATGGATTTTGCAAAACGCCCCATGAAGGAATTTGTTTATGTTTCCCAAGAGGGAATTGCCACAGAGGAGCAATTATTAAATTACATTGAATTAGGACTGGAACACGCCAAACAAAAATTGAACGAACTGTAAATTTCACTACCAGCGCATGCAACTTTTCTACCATCCCGAATTAGAAGCCAAGACCGAACAATTTATTTTTCCACCCGATGAAAGTCGGCATATTTCCAAAGTTTTGCGAAAAAGATCGGGCGATATTTTGCAGATCACCAATGGAAAAGGGCTTTGGTTTGAAGCCGAAATACTTGTTCCCGACCATAAAAAATGTAGGGCAAAAATAATTTCACAAACCCAGGTACCGCCAAAACCATATCAACTGCATATGGCAGTGGCTCCAACAAAACTTAACGACCGATTTGAGTGGTTTTTGGAGAAAGCTACGGAAATTGGAGTTCATCAAATTACTCCCATTATTTGTGACCATTCCGAAAGAAAGGTCATTAAAATGGACAGAATGGAGAAGGTGATCCAAGCCGCCATGAAGCAATCGCTCCAATCCTATTTTCCTCAGTTAAATCCCGCCATTTCCTTCAAAGAATACATGGCCCTACCCAAGAATGGGGAATTGTACATAGCACATTGCGAGGAAGACAAAAAAAAGGAACTGTCCCATTGTGCAGTAGCCAAGAAAAATACTACCATATTAATTGGCCCTGAAGGCGATTTCTCTCCGGAAGAGATACAGTTGGCCTTGGACAACGGATTTCAAGCGGTTGCTTTGGGAAATACAAGGCTGCGTACAGAAACCGCGGCCATAGTAGCCTGTACCACCATTGCCCTAATTAATCTATAAGACACTGTTAGCACATATCTCGGTAAGGCATACTACTATTTAAATTATTTTTTTACCAAAACAAGGAATGTTATCCACAGCCCTTTTAGTTTTTTAACTGGTTAATATTCTTAAATTTGAATACCCTAATAGTCCGAGTGCATATGAAGCAGCTAGTAATAATATTATTGATATTCAATTTTTATTTGTCAGAAAGTACATATGCTCAGGAAATTGCCACTTTAAAATATGGGGGTGGCGGTGATTGGTATGCCAACCCAACAGGACTTCCCAACCTAATAAAATTCTGCAACCAACAACTTAGGACTACCATTGACCCCAAGCCGCAAACAGTAGAGGTAGGCAGCTCCAATATTTTTCAATATCCATTTATACATATGACCGGACATGGAAACATATTTTTTTCCGAGGAGGAAGCTGAAAACCTAAGAACCTATTTATTGGCAGGAGGTTTTTTACACATAGATGATAATTATGGAATGGAACCCTACCTGCGCAAAGAACTCGCCAAAGTATTTCCGGACAGGGAACTCACGGAATTAGGTGCGGACCACCCCATATTTAGTCA
>TARA_R100001369_G_scaffold91479_1_pt1 | contig 15151 bp, 14 predicted proteins | sample TARA_R100001369 | Tara Oceans TARA_R100001369 (sample SAMEA2621528) | marine metagenome | biome: marine biome (ENVO:00000447); feature: surface water layer (ENVO:00002042); material: "saline water (ENVO:00002010), including plankton (ENVO:xxxxxxxx)" | depth 5 m | reverse complement strand
TTCAAAACGACTATTTTTGTTAAAAACAGAAAAACATGCTAAAAGTTGGTGTTCTAGGTGCTGGTCACCTTGGTAAAATTCATTTAAGACTACTCAACCAATCCGATAAATATGAACTGGTAGGTTTCTATGATGCTGATGCTGAAAATGCAAAACGTGTAGTTGAAGAATTTGGATATAAATACTTTGATACAATTGAAGCATTAGTAAATGCTGTTGCTGTTGTTGATATTGTAACTCCTACACTTTCACATTACGATTGTGCAAAACAAGCTATTAAAAAAGGGAAGCATATTTTTATAGAAAAACCGATTACAAATACTGTTGAAGAAGCTGAAACTATAAGAGCTTTAGTAGTTGAACATGGTGTTAAAGGGCAAGTTGGACATGTAGAGCGATTTAATCCTGCTTTTACTGGAGTTAAAGATAAGATTGAAAACCCAATGTTTATTGAATGTCATCGTTTAGCAGAATTTAACCCTCGTGGTACTGATGTCCCAGTAGTTTTAGATTTAATGATTCATGATATTGATATTATTTTGAGTGTAGTTAATTCGCCTGTAAAGCATATTTCCGCAAGTGGAGTTTCTGTAGTTAGTGATACACCAGATATTGCAAACGCGCGTATAGAATTTAAAAATGGCTGCGTAGCCAACTTAACTGCAAGTCGTATTTCTTTGAAGAACATGCGTAAAACTCGTTTCTTTCAAAAAGACGCTTACATCTCTGTAGACTTCTTAGAGAAAAAGTGCGAAGTTGTAAAGATGAAAGATGCACCAGAAAACCCTGGTGATTTTGATATGATTCTTCAAAACGCAGAAGGGATTAAAAAACAAATCTATTTTGATAATCCTGAAATAGAAAACAATAATGCCATTTTAGACGAACTAGAAACATTTGCTGATGCCATTAATAATAACACTACACCAATAGTAACATTGCATGATGGCACTGAAGCTTTACGTGTTGCTACAATGATTATTAATCAGTTTTAGATAAATAAATAAATTTTTCAACCTAAATAATAATGAAAAACATAGCAGTTATAGGTGCAGGTACAATGGGTAACGGAATTGCCCACACGTTTGCACAATCCGGATTTAAAGTTCAACTTATAGATATTAGTGAAGCTTCTCTAAAACGAGGTTTAGATACTATTGCTAAGAACTTAGATCGTATGGTCGCTAAAGAAAGAATCACTGAAGCAGAAAAAACCCAAACTTTAGAAAACATAACGCTTCATACAGATATTAAAGAAGGTGTTGCAAAAGCAAGTTTAGTGGTTGAGGCGGCAACAGAAAATGTAGACTTAAAGTTGAACATATTTAAACAACTCGATGAAGCATGTGGTGACGACACTATTTTGGCTACAAACACATCTTCGATATCAATTACTCAGATTGGTGCCGTAACATCGCGACCAGATAAAGTTATTGGTATGCACTTTATGAATCCTGTACCAATTATGAAATTAGTAGAAATCATTAGAGGTTATAATACTAGTGACGAAGTAACACGTATAATTATGGAACTATCTAAAACCTTAGGAAAAACACCTACTGAGGTTAATGATTATCCAGGCTTTGTTGCTAACCGTATATTAATGCCCATGATTAATGAATCTATTGAGACATTATATAATGGCGTAGCTGGTGTTGAAGAAATTGATACGGTTATGAAATTAGGAATGGCACACCCAATGGGACCATTACAATTGGCAGATTTTATTGGGTTAGATGTATGTTTATCTATTCTAAATGTAATGCATGATGGTTTTAAAAATCCAAAATATGCTCCTTGTCCATTATTAGTAAATATGGTTAGAGCTGGTAAACTTGGTATAAAATCTAAGGAAGGTTTTTATGACTATTCTGAAAGTCGTAAAGCTGAGCAAGTTTCTAAACAATTTTTATAGAACAAAGTGATTAGGAATTAGTAATAAGACACTAATGCCTTTTTTTACTAATTACTAATTTTATGGCAGAAATAATTCCATTTAAAGCAGTAAGACCAACACGAGCTATTGTTGGTCTTGTTGCTGCACGCCCTTATCAAAGTTATACAGTAAATGAGCGTGAATCCCGTATGGATTACAATCCATTCAGTTTCTTACACATCGTTAATCCTGGTTATAAATACGATCAGGAGGTTACAGGCACCGAGCGCTACAATCTGGTTAAAAATCGTTATTTAGAATTTAAAGAAGATGGTATTTTTATCCAAGATGAAAAGCCTTCATTTTATGTTTATAAAATAGTGAATAGACTTGGACAAGCATTTAATGGCATAATAGCCGCTACAAGTGCTGAGGACTATGAAAAAGACATTATTAAAAAACATGAAGACACCTTAGCTAAACGCGAAGAAACTTTTAAAAGCTATATACAAACTGTTGGTTTTAACGCGGAACCTGTACTTCTTACCTACCCTGACAACCCAATTATTTCTAAAATAATAGAAGAAGCTCAAAAGGGTTATGCTGAATTTGAATTTACCATGACCTATAGAGATACGCATTATTTATGGAAAATAGATGATGAAGATACGATTGCAACCATACAAACCGAATTTAAAACTATGCAGACCATATATATAGCTGATGGTCATCATAGGTCTTCTTCTTCATATTTATTATATAAAGATGAAAAAGAAAAAAACTCAAAACATAATGGAAGTGAATCTTACAACTTCTTTATGTCTTACCTTATTCCTGAATCAAATTTGGTTATACAAGAATTTAACCGACTAATTAAAGATTTAAACGGACTAACCAAAGAAGTATTTTTAATTAAATTAGACGGTTTTTTTCGGATTGAAAATAGAGGTCTAATGCCATATTCCCCATCTAAACCACATCATTTTAGCATGTATTTAGATGGGGAATTTTATTCTTTGTATTTACGTAAAACAAATTATGAGTTTAATACATCTTTAGATGAACTTGATGCGCAATTACTTTACAAAACTATATTGAAACCAATTCTTGGAATTGAAGATTTAAGGACTGATAATAGAATTGAATACGTTAATGGTAAGCACGAAATGATTACGATTAAAAGTAGTGTAGACAGTGGTAAGTTTAAAGTAGGGTTTGGTATGTGCCCAGCTACTATTACTCAAATGAAGCAGATTGCAAATGAAGGTTTAAAAATGCCTCCTAAAAGCACTTATATATTACCAAAACTAAGAAGTGGAATAACCATTTACGAATACTAACACTTATATATGAAAAAACATTATTCTATTTTATTATTTATATTATTCATCAGCTTAGATGCTTTTGCACATACAGAAACAATTGGTATTAATAATACTGTAGTTAAAAGTGGTATTGGCCTTGGCAGTGTATTAGCTGTTGTCACATCTTGGGATAGAAACAAATCTATATTACTAGCTATTATTCACGGTGTTTTTAGTTGGTTATATGTTATTTACTTTGCATTAACACAAAAATAATTTATGAGTATAAAAGAAAATCTTACAAAAATAAAATCTAGCTTACCAAAACATGTTTCACTAGTCGCAGTTTCTAAAACAAAACCTATTAGTGATTTAATGGAAGCTTACGATATAGGTCAGCGCATTTTTGGGGAAAACAAAATCCAAGAAATGGCAGGGAAGTTCACCGAAATGCCAAAAGATATTCAATGGCATATGATTGGTCATGTGCAGCGTAATAAAGTAAAATACATGGCCGAATTTGTAAACTTAATTCATGGTGTAGATAGTTTCAAATTATTAAACGAAATTAATAAGCAAGCTAAAAAACACAATCGAATAATTGATTGCTTACTTCAGATTAAGATCGCAGAAGAGGATAGTAAATTCGGGATGTCTAAAGAAGAGGCTACTTCACTACTCCAATCTGAGGAATTTTTAGCATTAGAGAATACAAATATCGTTGGACTTATGGGCATGGCTACTTTCACAGAAGATATGACACAGGTTGAAAAAGAATTTAACTACTTAAAATCAACTTTTAAAGATCTCAAAACTCTTAACTCAAAACTCATAACCATTAGTATGGGAATGAGCGGTGACTTCAATTTAGCAATTGATTGTGGAAGTACAATGATTCGTGTAGGAAGTAGTATCTTTGGAGCTCGAAATTATAATAATTAATTATAAGTCGTAAGCATTAATGTTACCTTCGACTTAATAATAAATATCTTAAACAATTTACACAATACTAGACATAGAAACCACTGGTGGCAAATTTAACGAAGAAGGCATTACAGAAATTGCTATCTATCAGTTTGATGGACATAAAGTCACAGATCAATTTATTTCTTTAGTAAATCCCGAGCGAGAAATTCAGCCTTTTGTTGTTAATCTTACTGGTATTAATTCTAAAATGCTTAGAACCGCTCCTAAATTTTATGAGGTAGCAAAGCGCATTGTAGAAATTACGGAAGACTGTATTCTTGTTGCTCACAATGCAGATTTTGATTATAGAATTCTTAAAACAGAATTTAAACGTCTTGGTTTCCCTTTTAAACGCAAAACACTATGTACTGTAGAGCTATCTAAACAACTTATACCAGATATGGAATCTTACAGCTTGGGCAAACTAGCCAGAGCATTGGGTATTCCTGTAAGTGATAGACATCGCGCTAATGGAGATGCTATGGCTACTGTAAAGCTGTTTAAAATGTTATTGCATAAAGATTTAGACAAAGTCATTATTAGAGCTGCTGTAAAATCAGAGCAGCAGTCTAAAATAGCACCAAAACTTACAGAAATAATTGAAGAATTACCAAGCGACACTGGTGTTTATTATATACACGATGCTAATGGTAATATAATTTATATTGGTAAAAGCAATAACATTAGAAAACGCATTACGCAACATTTCACTAATACCAATTCCAAATCAAAAAAAATTCAACTACAAGTTGCAGCAGTAACTTATGAAAAAACAGGAAGCGAATTAGTTGCGCTTTTAAAAGAAAATGAGGAGATTAAGACCAATAAGCCTATTCATAACCGTGCATTAAAGCGTAATATATTTTCACAAGGTTTATATAGTTTTATAGATGCAGATGGTTACCTAAATTTAAAAATTAGTCCACTTAAAAAAGACGAAAAGCCTATTACCACTTTTACAAATAGACAAGGTGCAATAGCCTTTATGAATAGAATGGTTGAGACTTATGAGTTATGTGAAAAATTTAGTGGTTTATCAAAATCTAAATCAGGTTGCTTTAGATATAGTATTAAAGAATGTCATGGAGCTTGCATTAAAGAAGAAACTCCTTTAGACTATAATAAGCGTGCTCTTAATGTTATTGAACAAAACAGCTACCAAAACAGAGACATGATTCTTATAGATCGTGGCAGAGCTATAGATGAAAAAAGTGTCATTCTTATTGAAGGGGGAATATTTAAAGGTATTGGTTTTTTTAATTTAAATCATCAAATTAACAACAGAGATATACTGTCTAATCTAATTACTCCGATGGAAAATAATAGAGACACACAACATATTATACAAAGCTATATGAGACGAAACAAGAGACTTAAAATTGTTGAATTAAAAAATAATAAATGAAAATAAAATTAACCCTATTTACACTTATCATTCCCTTTTTAGTTTTTTCTCAAGGTTTTAATCCAGGAATGCCTGTTTCAAAAAGCGATTTAGAACTAACTTCTTATGCCAAAGATTCAACAGCAAGTGCGGTTGTTATATATGATTATGGCAATAGTTTTATTGATAAAGAAACATTTTGGCTTAGAGTGCAAATGCAACAAAAGATAAAAATATTAAGAACAGAAGGTATAGAAAGAGGTGAATTTGAAATAAAACTCTATAAAGGAAAATCTTCAAAAGAAAAAATTCTAAATATTAGAGGGACAACTTACAATTTAGAGAACGACAATATTGTGAAAACAAAAATGGACTCTAAAGCTGTTTTTGAAGAGGAAAATGAAGATTATACACTCGTAAAATTTATTTTACCTAATGTAAAAGTTGGAAGTGTTATTACTGTGAGTTACGAAACCCAATCTCGTTTTATGTCAAAGTTTCAACCGTGGTATTTTCAAGGTCCAGATCCCGTAATTTATAGTGAATATAATACAAGTATTCCTGGTAATTATGAATACAACATAAAACTGGTAGGATCAATCCCCCTTGAAACTCATGATACACACATTGAAAAAAATTGTATTATAATAAATGGGGATGTAGGTGCCGATTGTTCTGAAGCAAAATATGTAATGAAGGATGTACCTGCATATAAGCCTGAAGGGTTTACAACCACTGCTTTAAACTATACTGCTAGAATAGAATACGAATTAAGTGTAATACAAGGTTTTGATGGCAGCATTGATAAACTAACCAAAACTTGGAAAATTGTTGACAAAGAACTTAATACAAACTCGGACTTTGGCAAGCAATTAAGCAAAAAAAGTCTTGCAAAAAATGTTTTACCAAAAAGTATCACATCGCTTGATGAAGACTTAGATAAAGCAAAAGCTATACATCAATTCATACTCGATAATTACAAATGGAATGGTAAATCTGAACGCTATGATGTTTCAGTAAAAACTTTGAATAAGGAAAAAACTGGTAGTACTTTTGAAATTAACTTATTGTTAGAAAATCTACTAACAAATGAAGGGTTTAAAGTATTTCCTATATTAATGTCTACACGTGCCAATGGCTTAGCAACAAAAATATACCCTGTACTCACGGATTTTAATTACGTTATTTTAAAAACTACAATAGGTGACAAAGATTATTTCTTAGATGCAACTGATCCTTATTTATCATTTGGTGAATTACCTTTTAAATGCCTCAACCAATATGGTAGATTAATTGACTTTGAAGATGGCAGCTATTGGCAAAATATAACAGTTTCTGAGAATTCATTAAGACAACATAAAGTATTAATAGACACTTTTGAGAACGACATGTTTAAAGGTGAAATAGAAAGCAAATTCACTGGATATCATTCGCACAATCTCAAACGTAGTTTTAATGAAAATAGTGAAAGTTATAAAGAGAAGAAAGCGAATAACTATTCCGATTTTGAGATAGATGAACATGAGGTTGTAGATTTTAATAAAAACAAGTACGAATTTAACGAGAAAATCAAACTATCTCTTGAGCCTGAATATTTAGGTAATAAAATATATTTGAATCCATTTTTGATAAAGTTTTTTACCGAAAACCCTTTTAAGCTTCAGCAAAGAACTTACCCAATAGACTTTGGTTATAAAGATACTTACTCCTATATACTACTTATAGATATAAAGGATAATCTGAAAATAATTGAGACTCCACAAGATTTTACTTATAGATTACCTGATAAATCAGGTAGTTTTATATTTAACACAAAACTTCAAGACAATCAACTCACATTGCACTTTAAAGTTAATTTTGATAAAGCCATTTATGATCCAAAATTTTATCAGAGTTTGAAAAATTTCATGAATAAGATAGTAGAAACACAAAAAAATACAGTTATAGTATTCGAAAAGCAATAGTTTTACTTTTTGTACATTTAAAACATGGAATCGAATAATAAACATACCTGGAAAACTAAACTTCATGAAATTATTTATGAAGCAGATACACCTATTGGGAAAGTATTTGACGTTCTATTATTAGTCTTTATTTTACTAAGTATTGTTTTAGTAATGCTAGAAAGTGTTAATAGTATAGACAAAAAATACCATGAACTCTTATATATTGGTGAATGGGTTGTTACAATATTATTCTCGCTAGAATACATTTTAAGAATCGTTAGTGTTAAAAAACCACTAAAATACATTTTTAGCTTTTTTGGCATTATAGATTTTCTTTCTACTATACCAATGTATTTAGCCTTCTTTTTTGCAGGTTCACAAGCTTTAGTAACCTTAAGAGCCTTAAGATTACTCAGAGTTTTTAGAATTTTAAAATTAGCGCGTTATTTAGGAGCATCAAATCAATTAAAGGATTCTATTATTGCAAGTCGTCTAAAAATCATGGTTTTCCTATTTGCAATAATGATTTCCTCAGTTATTTTCGGAACTATTATGTATTTAGTTGAAGGTGAGGCCAACGGTTTTGATAACATCCCAAAAAGTGTCTATTGGTGTGTTGTAACGCTGACTACTGTAGGGTTTGGAGATATTGCACCACAAACAGCCTTAGGACAATTAATAACAACTTTCATCATGATTTTAGGTTACGGAATCATAGCCGTACCAACGGGAATAGTATCTGCTGAGTATGTTAGAAGTAGCCAAAAAGCTGATAAAGAAAATGAGGATTTAAAGAATGAAAATCTTAATAAGCAGGTTGATAGTAATATTGCAATTCATCTTAATTCTCAACATTGTGACAATTGCAATGTTTCAAACCACAGAGATAATTCAGATTTCTGCTATAATTGCGGCCATCAACTCCATCATTAAAGCGTAGATTTATTAATGGATAAGATATCCCCAAATTATGTAATCGCAATTGTAGGACCAACAGCAATTGGCAAAACCACATTAAGTATAAAATTGGCGAAGCATTTTAATTCTGAAATTGTATCTGCCGACTCGCGTCAGTTCTATAAAGAAATGTCTATTGGTACAGCAATACCTTCTGAAGAAGAACTCACTAGTGCTCCACATCATTTTATTCAGCATAAATCAATTCAAGATCATTTTAATGTTGGTGATTTTGAACGTGTTTCAATTTCTAAAATAAAAGAGCTACATCAAAAAAGTTCTGTCGTAGTTATGGTTGGTGGTTCTGGCTTATATGTAAAAGCTCTCACTAAAGGCTTAGATTATTTTCCTGAGGTTGATCCGAATATTAGAACCCAACTCAATAAAAAAATCGAAGACGAAGGCCTAAATACACTACAAGAGCAGCTTAAGAATTTAGATTTTGAAGGTTATAAAACCATTGCGATAGATAATCCACAACGCGTTATTAGAGCCTTAGAGATTTGTATTGGCACTGGTAAGCCATATTCATCTTTTCTCACAAATCCTGAAAAAAAACGTCCATTCAAAACCATAACTATTGGTTTGGAGGCAGAAAGACCTGTTATATATGATAGAATTAACCAGCGTGTAGATATAATGCTTGAGAATGGATTACTTGAAGAGGCCAAGAGTTTGTATAAGTATAAAGATTTAAATGCACTAAATACAGTCGGTTATAAAGAGCTCTTTAAATATTTTAATGATGAGTACACCTTAGATTTCGCCATTTCTGAAATAAAAAAAAACACAAGACGATTTGCAAAACGTCAGTTAACTTGGTTTAGAAAAGACACCTCTATTAAATGGTTTAATTATAAATGTGACACTAGTGACATCGTAAACTTTATAGAAAAAGTAATAAAAAAAAATCCAACTAATTAAAGTTGGATTTTACATTAATATCATTAAGTAATTAATTACTTATTGTTTATCACTAGTCTAAAACCTTCACCATGTATATTCAAAATTTCTACTTCCGGGTCTGGTTTTAAATACTTACGTAGCTTGGCTATATAAACATCCATACTACGAGATGTAAAATAATTATCATCTCTCCAAATTTTAGTCAATGCAAGCTCTCTAGGCATTAAATCATTTTCATGCAAAGCTAAAAGACGTAATAATTCGTTCTCTTTAGGAGATAATTTTGACGGATCACCACCATCAAATTTTAAAAAACGTAGTTTAGAATTTAATTCGAAACGACCAATTGTAAATTCAAATTGTTTACTATCTGCTAATGTATCTGTAGCTTTACGCTGTATTATAGCTTTAATCTTCATTAAAAGAACTTCACTATCAAATGGCTTATTCAGATAATCGTCAGCACCAACTTTGTAACCTTTAAGGACATCTTCTTTCATGGCTTTAGCCGTTAAAAAAACGATTGGCACATCGGTATTTTTTTCTCTTATTTCCTTCGCTAATGTAAACCCGTCTTTATAAGGCATCATTACATCTAAAATACAAAGGTCATAATCGTCTTTTTTGAACTTCTCAAAACCTTCCATTCCATTCTTGGCATGGACAACGTCATAATCGTTCATCATTAAATAATCTTTTAAAACGGTTCCAAAATTGGGATCATCTTCTACCAAAAGAATTTTTTTGTTTTGTTCTTCCATAATTCGTTTTTATGATATTAATGGCATTTTTATAATAAAAGTACTGCCTTTTCCTTTTTCACTTTCTACTGAGATATGACCTTGATGGTCATCTATTATTCGTTTTACATAAGCTAAACCAAGCCCATGACCTTTTACGTTGTGTACATTACCTGTGTGTTCTCTGTAAAACTTCTCAAACACACGTTTTACTACTTGTTTAGACATTCCGTTACCATGGTCTACTATTTTTACAATAATACTGTTACCAACGTTTTCTGTATAAATATCAATCTTTGGTTTATCATCCGAATACTTAATCGCATTATCTAAAACATTAACAATCACATTTGTAAAATGTGTTTCGTTAGCTAAAATTGATGATTTATCAGCATCTAAATGGCACTTTAATTCACCTTGTCTATCTTCTACAATTAACTCTACATGAGTCATTGCATCTTCTATTATGTCGTGTAACTCTAAGCTTTCCTTACTTATATTGAGCTCATTTTTTTCTAATTTAGAGATACGTAATACGTTCTCTACCTGAGCATGCATCCGTTTATTTTCCTCTTTAATCATTCTTAAATACCGCATTACCTTTTCTTGATCACCAATTATCTTTGGATTCTTAATAGAATCTAAGGCCAAGTTTATGGTTGCTATAGGCGTCTTAAACTCGTGCGTCATATTATTAATAAAATCAGTTTTTATCTGAGATATTTGACGTTGCTTAATTAGCTGATAAATAGCACTAGAATAAGCAACAATAATAATGCCAGTAAAAACGATAGAAAGTACGACCATCCATAATATTGAGGATAACAAGTATTTTTTTCTATTCGGAAAATCTACATATAAACTATAGCTACTTTCGTTATTGTTATCCAAAAAAACAAGAACACCTGTTGTACTTTCTGGGTTTTTTTGAAAATTCACAGTTTGTACTGTGGTTGCTAAATCAGTATCATATATAGAAAACTCAAAATCTAAATCTATACCTTCTCCTTTTAGCTCTCTTTCTAATAAAGTTTCTACCTGTTGTTTTGTAACTCTTTTATAAATAGGTACTCTTTTTAACAAGTCTTTAAATGATTCTTCGTAAGTCTGTTTATCTATTTTAGACATTGAAGAAATCTCAACTAAACGCTGCTTTGGTTTAATAGACCGATCACCATCTATTTGAGAATTAGTATAAATTTCAGTAACACGTTCTTTAGTACGTTTACTAACATTTATACTGTCTGCATCAATTTCAAAGAACAATGATGGTACTTTAAACCTCTCTTCTACACTTGTATTTCGGTGTACTATCGTTTCATCAGTAATATCATCTTCAGCAGTAATATAGAGCTTTTTAATAATCGTTGTATCTGGCTCTTTTTGTTGTGCTAATAAAGGTCTTATTAAACTAATATACTTTTTGAGTTCAAGATCTTCTATATCTCTAGACACAAAACTCAAAGCTCTTGTTACACTTAAAGTAAAAGTTTCTTCCTTATTTTTTAAACTATTATTAATAAAAAATGACTGAACAAAGATGATACCTACAAGCGATAAACTCATTAATACCACTAATAAGACGAATATCTTCTTACCCATTATTCAAATTTAACATTTTAACATTTAGACAAATTATGTTTAACCTTACATTAACACAAGAGCGTTATATCTTTTATTGTAATACTGCTGTAAGTTTATTGTGAATTTCCAATACTTTCACCTTAGCTGATTCTAAATTCTCATTAATAATAACGAAGTCTGATTTTTTTATTTTTTCAGAATCTGGTAATTGATTATTTATAATGGACTTAATTTTATCTTTAGACGTATCATCTCTTTTTAATACTCGCGCTACTCTTATCGCTTCATCTGCAACCACAGTAATAATAAAATCGTATTGAGATTCTAAGTTGTTTTCAAATATAATTGCGACCTCTTTTATAATATATGACGCCTTTTGCTTTTTTAACCAACGTCTAAAGTGCGATGCTACTTTAGGGTGTACTATTGCATTCATTTTTTGAAGTAAATCTTTATCTGCAAAAATTTGTGACGCTAAAAACGGTCTATTTAATTCACCCTCAATATATGCAGCGTCACCAAATAGCTCTTTCAATTTTCTTTTAATGACTTTAGAGCGGTTCATTAATGCTTTTGCTTCTTTATCTGCAATATAAATTGGCACACCCAAAGATTTAAAGTAATTCGCAATAGTCGTCTTACCACTGCCTATACCACCTGTTAATCCAACAATTTTCATCTTATAGTTTTATAAAATCAATTCGTTTTTGCTTCATATTTATACGCTTAACTACATCTGGTTTTTTAATTATTTTAGGCACTAAATATGTTTGGTTTTCACTGATATCTAAATAATCACATTCTACTATAAAATCATTAGCCTTTATTGAGCTATATGCTTCTAAAGCAGCATAAAATGATAGTGTAACCGTTTTAGGGAAGTGATTAATTTCTATGGTTTTTGGTTTATTAATTATCGTTACAGGTACATTAACTTTTCCTTCTGTAAAACGTGTTACTATAGCGCTAACATTAACAGATTTAGGGAATACCTCTATTCCGCTATACTGAGAAACATCTATATTAACCTGTTCATTTATATTAGCATTTATACCTTTAAGACTTAAGAGCTCAGTTGTCATTGACATAAGTTTATTTACTTCCTTAGCTGAGCCTACAACTTTTAAACTATCTACATCTAACTTATAATCCCCTTTTACATCATAACCTATAGCAAAATTTATATCGCTCTTTAAAACTATTGGAATTAATTTGGACGCTCTTTTTGAATACTTTAAAAGTATTGAATCTGGTTTAACCGAAAGTAGCTTGTACGATTCGCCTAGTTGATTCTCGATTAAGAATTTATTCTTTTGTACATCAAAAATAAAATAACCTTGTTTAGATACTAGATCAGTCTTTGCATCTAAGATAATATCCTTGTAGTTTTTAAAAAGTAAAGGCACAAAAGCAAAACCTTTAGCCTCTATAAAAGCGTTTATCGTATTTAAGGAATCATTTTGAAGAATAATCTCATCTTCTACGTTGACTAAGTTTAATTTAAGTTTTATTGTTTGCTTATAGTCGTTAGAAAGTTTAGAGAAAATTAAAAAAACAAAAGCAATTATAAAAAAGAGGCTAAAACGTTTTACATTCTTCCTTTTTAAATAATCTGTTATGTTTACTCTTTTCTTAGAATTCATCTTACTTAAAAAATAAATGAGGAAATGCGTCTTCTGGATTTTTACGTAATACAATTAAATTAAACGTTGATTTTATAAACCCGAAGCCGTAGCCAAAAAACTGAATTAAAATTGCCAACATAGCTTGTATCGCAACTGTTATATTCTTGTTAGATAATAATGCTACAACAAATGCAATTGTAAAATACACAAGGTATATAAAAATTGCTTGTGGAATATTTAGAAACAATAAAATCACAGAAACAATAAAACCAAAGCTAAATAATGTAGGAAACCAGTACACTAAACTCTTAGATTTAGGATGCCACTGGTTAAGAATTGGTCTTACCATACCAAATTTGTGGACTTGTTTATAAAACTTAGACCACGATATACGACGTTTATGATATACAAAAGCTGTTTCTATTAATGTTGTTTTGAAACCTAATTTATGAAGTCTTAAAGATAAATCTGGATCTTCACCTGGGTGAATCTTACCAAAACCACCAGACGCTAAAAAAGCATCCTTAGACATACCCATATTAAAACTTCTAGGCTGAAAATCATTAACCTGCTGTTTTCCTCCCCTTATGCCACCTGTTGTAATAAAAGAGGTCATTGCAAAGTTAATAGCCTTTTGAAGATCTGTAAATGAGCTATGCGCAGCATCTGGACCACCAAAGCAATCGTAGTAGGAGTTACTCAAAAACATAATGACTTCTTTTAAATAATTTGAAGGCAAAATAACATCCGAGTCTAATATAATAAAGTAGTTGCCTTTTGCTTTTTGCATGCCGTAATTTCTAGAATCACCAGGTCCTGAATTAGATTTAAAATAATAAGATATTTGAAGTTGATCTTTAAACGTATTAATTACAGCTTCTGAAGTCTCTGTAGAGCCATCTTCTGCAATTACAATTTCATAATCAGTATTACCCTCTAAATTAATAAAACTCTCTAGAAGCTCTTTAATCTCATTAGGTCTATTAAAAACGGGAATAATAAATGAAAATTGTAAATCCTTCATAATTACAAATGTAATTAAACCAAAAAAGAAAAAGCCACCCAATGGGTGGCTTTTACTAATTATATAAGTTGTAAGCTTACTGCTTAATAACTCTGATTGTTTTAGTAACGTTTGCTATAGTTACTTTAACAAAATAAGTACCTGTTTGTAAATTAGACATATCTAATTCACTATCTACAGTATTAGGAGTCGCTCTTAATACTTCTTGACCTAGCATATTGTACATAGTAACATTCTCAATGCTATTTTGAGCATTTAATGTTAATGTATTTTTAACTGGGTTAGGGAAATATGTAAATGCAGCTTGGTTTTCTAAAGTATCAACACTTAATGAAGCACTGAATGCAGAGATTGAAAAAGGCTCAAATTCATCATCACCAAATCCCCATACTCTTATGTATAAAGTCTCACCAGCAGTTAAACCTGTTAGCTCCATAAAAGAGTATGCTCCAGTTGCAGCATCATCATCGTCACATTCTACAGATGTAAATACGCCTGTACAATCAGTATCACTTGTATAAACTTCCATAGCAGTATCATTACCAGTTGTGCCAGTTGCAACATCTGCACCAGTTTCTATAGTAAGATCGCCTGAAGCAGGAACTACTACAGTATACCAAACATCATTTGTCCATGCACCACCACAAGAGTTTGTGAAACCAGAATCAGTAGCACCAACTAATGTACCATCAGAAGGATTATCAGTATAAAGAGCGCCTGGTGTTAATGCCACTGCACTTGCACAATCGTCGTTTGCAGGTGGTGGTGGTGGACATGTAAACGTAAATGTGCCGACTGTGAAATCACAAGCTGCGTCTGGCCCCGTAAGTTCTACTGTT
>TARA_R100001369_G_scaffold35887_1_pt1 | contig 15207 bp, 21 predicted proteins | sample TARA_R100001369 | Tara Oceans TARA_R100001369 (sample SAMEA2621528) | marine metagenome | biome: marine biome (ENVO:00000447); feature: surface water layer (ENVO:00002042); material: "saline water (ENVO:00002010), including plankton (ENVO:xxxxxxxx)" | depth 5 m | reverse complement strand
CCTTCACCGAGGACAACGACCCGTATCGCGATCACACTTTTGGGGTCGCCAATGCCGCGCCTTCGCAGATGTACACGGGATTGGAGACAGGCCTCTGGGCTTCGTCCGACGCTGGCGTAAATTGGTCGCTGGTATCACCGACGACCGTCACCGCACTGGCTGTCGATCCACAAGACCCCCTGCACCTCGTGGCCGCCCGGACTCATGCCGTCGAGGAAACGCGCGATGGCGGCAAGACTTGGTCCTCCCTCACCCTCACACAGGAAAATTGACATGAACCGCGGATATCTTTTGGGTTCCGCCCTCTCAGTTGTCGCTATGCTCGCGGGCCTGCGCCCGACGACCTCAACCGCGCAGCAAGGTGCCCCAGCCAATGGCACAACAGCTCTCCCGGATGCGGTACCCGCAAACCGGCGCATGACGATCTGGCGGGATCCGTCCTGCGGATGCTGCGATGTCTACGCCGACTACATGGAAGACAACGGTTTCGCTGTGACCCGCATCGACGACCGGTACTTCGACAAGCGCTCGATTGCGGCAGGCGTGCCCGCGGAGGGGCTGGGCTGACATCTGTCAGAGGTTGACGGCTATTACATCAGTGGCCTTGTGCCTTTCGAGATCATCGACCGTCTGACGGCAGAACGTCCCGACGTAATCGGCATTACCCTGCCGGGGATGCCGCAGAACGCACCCGGCATGGCGGGCAAAAGCGGAGCCCTGAAAATCTACGCCTTTAGCGCGAACGGCGTTTTCGTCTACTCAAATGAGTGAGTTTCAAATGACTGACATGATGAATGGTCCGATGACCGGCATGATGATGGCAGGGTGCGGCGTCCTTATGCTTGTTGTGGGTACCGTGCTGGTCCTGAGCGTCATGGCGCTGATCAAATATTTGCGGCGGCCCGCATGAAGCCGGCCCTTTGTTCCGCAGCGACAAGCACCGCAATGACACTCGTGGCGTTCGCAGCGGTGGCACAGGCCCCGGACAACGCTGTGATGTCAAATGATGCAATCCTGTCTGCGTCGGTAGGCGCAGACAGGATTGCGCAGGGAAAAGTCATCTATGAGACGAACTGCGCCTCTTGCCACGGTGTCAGCCTGGAAGGTCAGCCTGACTGACGTCGCCGGCTGGACACCGGTCGCATGCCGGCACCCCCGCATGACGAAACCGGCCATACGTGGCACCATCCCGATGCGGACCTTGTCAAGATCATCAAGTCGGGGCTGGATGCGGTGGTCCCGGGCTATGAAAGCGACATGCCGGCGTTCGGAAGCACCCTGAGCGATACCAAAATTACGGACGTTCTGGCGTATATGAAGAGCACCTGGCCAGACCGGCAACGTGATTTTCAAGCGGAGGTGACCGCCAACGATACGACAAACCCGTAGTGAACGTGGCAGCGCTGCGCCAGATTTCAATGACACAATGTTCCGGCACATAGGAACTGCAGACCAATTTTTGGTCTTGAACCTACAGTGGCTATAGCAATTACAAGGCCAGTACTGGTCGACCGCTGCGAGTCGACACGTATAAGTTTTTGTCGTGAATAAAGGTGATCTGATTTGTCTAACGCTTGGATTTACACCCTTGCCCCGGCTCTGGTGGCAGTGATCGCTGCAATCATCGCAGTCAACCTGCGTCCTGGACCTGTTATTGTCAGCGCAATTCAGCATTTCGCAGCTGGTGTCGTCTTTGCTGCTGCAGCCGGGGAAATTCTGCCTGACGTCATGCATGGCGGATCGCCTGTCGCAACTCTTGTCGGCGGCACGATTGGCGTCATTGTCATGCTGATGGTCCGGCAACTTGAGAATCTTATTAAAGGTCCTCTCGGCCTTATGACAATGATCAGTATAGATGTGCTGGTCGATGGCCTTGTTCTCGGTATTGCTTTCGCCGCAGGGGGGGCACAGGCGGGTCTCCTGCTCACCGTTGCACTGACCCTCGAAGTCGCATTCCTGGCGCTCGCCCTCGTAACCGAATTAAGCACGGCGAATTGGACACGTATCCGGATCGTTGGCATCACTGCAGCCATCATGCTGTTGTTGCCGTTCGGCGCAGTTCTTGCAACGCCGGTTGCAACGATGCCGGATGCGATCGTCACAGGGTTCCTGTCCTTCGGACTGATCGCATTGCTTTATCTGGTGACAGAAGAACTGCTGGTCGAAGCGCATGAAACACCGGACCGCCCATGGGTCACCGCTATGTTTTTTGCCGGTTTCCTGCTGCTTTTGTCACTTGAAGAGTTTTTGGCCTGAGCAAAAAATCCACAAGTTCTGAGAAAGAGAAGTTATGTCTCACGATCATGGCCACGCTCATATTGATCCGGCATCAGGCGACAAACGTGTTGCCATTGCCATCTGGGCAAATGGAATTCTGACCGTTGCGCAAATTGCTGGCGGCATCTTTGCGGGGAGCCTCGCGCTGATCGCGGACGCCCTGCACAACTTTTCCGATATGGCGTCGCTGATCATTGCCTTTGCGGCCCGCAAGATTGCCCGACGCCCCGCAGACGCGCGCATGACCTTCGGTTACGGTCGGATCGAGATCGTCGCTGCATTGATCAATTACACCACGCTCATCGTCATTGGCCTTTACCTGATCTACGAAGGCGGCATGCGGATGATCGATCCTCCCGAGGTCCGTGGATGGTGGGTCGTGATCCTTGGCGGCATCGCATTGTTTATCGATACTCTGACAGCCTTGCTGACCTATTCGATGCAGAAGGGCAGTGTGAATATCCGCGCGTTGTTTCTGCACAACCTTAGCGATGCGCTTGCCTCGGTCGCCGTGATCGTGGGTGGTGTTCTCATCATCCTTTACGATATTCGCTGGGTTGACCCTGCAATTACGATCCTCATCGCGCTCTACATCCTGTATCTCGCCCTCACCGAAATCGGCGGCCCTATCCGCACACTGATGCAGGGCAGTCCACCTGACCTTGATTGCTCCGATGTCATTGATGCGATGCACGGCGTCGACGGCGTCACGGAGGTTCATCACGTCCACGTGTGGCAGATGCAGGAGCATGAGATCGGACTCGAATGCCATGTCGTTCTGAATGAAGACGCCTGGTCGGACATCGAAGCAATCAAGTCGACGATCAAAAAGACATTGAAAGAGCGGTTCGGCATCGCTCATTCAAGTCTGGAATTCGAACACGTCGACCGCGCACATCGGAATGCTGATCTTTATGGCCATGGCTCGCTGCAAAGCGAGAGCGGCCATTCAGATTGAGCATCGAAACGCCCAGTCTTTGCTAACCCGTCATGAAGGAATTTATGATTTTGCGCTTCACTGTTGCAACACTTGCCATGGCGGCATCGCTTGCGTCTGGAATGGCTTACGCGGACGAGACTTTCGATGTTCACGTGCCGCTTGGCTCTGTTCAAATGACGAAGAAAACAGCAAGTTCGCCGCTTGTCTTGTCGGTCGATTCCGACGAGTTGGTTCTGGAAAGTGCCTACTTTCCAAGAGTGGAAACATTTTCGGGGAATTCTTTTCTGATCTTTCTATCTTCCGAAACACACGCATGTGCAGGGTATTATACATGGGTCACATTAGATGAATTAGGCCTGCGAGCATCACCGCAGTTTGGCAACTGTTCCGACCGCGGGAAGGTGATGTTTACGCCGCAAGGGCCTGTTCTTTCCTTGCCGCCGACCAAGGACGCCAGCGAGGCGGTATTCTCATTGAATAAGGATGGCACGGTCACAAAAAGCGGCAATGAATGAGCGAAGGACTCATGCTTGTGCCTCACGCTTCTGAATTTGATCTTCAGAAACCCTTGTGAGGCTGTTCTGAACGACATTTGCCTGCCGCAAGCGTCGTTCGCGTCCGGTCACGATCCCGTCAGTTGGGTGTGGGCGCGCAGTTCGGTATAGAATGTTCTAGGGTCTAGTCAGGAAATTTTCGATAAATGCAGAAATTCAATCGCCGCTTCGCTTCTCTTTCCATTCTGGCTGCTCTGGCCGCTTGTGGAAAATCCGAACCGCTTGCTAGGCCTGCCCCACAGTTCAAACGATATTTCGGCCCCCCCGTGACACAGGTAGCTGTTTATAAGGCGAAACGTCGTATGCATCTCCTCAACGGTAAAACCGTTTTGAAATCGTACGACTTTGGGCTGGGCAATCAGCCCGTGGGCCACAAGCAGTTCGAGGGAGATGGGAAGACGCCCGAAGGCCTCTATTTCATCGACCGTTTCAACCCCCGCAGCCGCTATCACCTCTCGGTCGGCATCTCCTATCCAAACGAGCGCGATAAAGCCTATGCCGCGCAATTCGGCCGCAGCGCGGGTGGGGACATCATGTTTCACGGTCGTGGACCTGAAGGGAACCTTCTCGCGCCTGCCGAGTGGGATTGGACGGCCGGGTGTATCACCGTGACGGATGAGGAGAGCGAGGATATTTACGCGATGCTCAAAATAGGGACTCCGGTCTGGCTCCATGCGTAGGTATCTGTCGGAACTGATTTCGAGCCTTCCAGCACATTTAACCTGCTTGAAAACTTTATGAGTGTCCGGCTTGCGCATTGTTCCGATCACTCTTGCGGCGCAAGCCGATCCAGCGCGGTACCGAGGCTGCATAGCGATGATATTCAAGTCCCAACGCCAGCTGAAGGGATGCCTCTTCTGATCGAACCTGCGTTTTTGCCGACCACATGAACAGTAGCGTAGCCATAAAAGTCGGGATCGCAGGAATAGCCAATGCGATGCCTGCCAGCAGCATGAACTGGCCAACGAATGTTGGATTGCGGCTGAACTGATAGAGCCCGCCGTCAACCAGCTCACCGATCGCATCTCCTGAAACGCCGACACGCCATGATGCCCCCATCGATATCTGCGCGGCAAATGCCACCATCGCTCCGACACTTGCTATGAACATGCCGATGATGCCAAGGAGGGCAACTTGCCCTTCAGTCCAGAGCGGATCGATCTTGTGCAACCGTGGCAAAACCAGCCAGATCAGAGGGCCAAAGAAGGCAAGCCCGAACGCGGCACAAAAGCCGATCGCTGCAAGGCGATTGCGACCTGTGGCACGGTTAAACAGCCAGACCGTTTCATCCGCAGCCTTTCTACTCACGGTATTGCCCCAAGCGAAAAGGCCTAGGTAGCCGAAGAGGATGGCGAGGGCACCCCACCCGAAGCCGGCGATCATCCGTCAGGCCTCGCGTTCTGGATCGAACCTGAGCAGGCGCAGTGCGTTCAGTGTGACCAGAACCGTCGCTCCAGTATCGGCCATGATTGCGATCCACAGTCCCGTCAGTCCAAAGACGGTCGTGACCAGAAACACGGCTTTGAGCCCCAGTGCGAGAGTGACGTTCTGCCGGATATTGGCCATGGCCGCACGTGACAGCCGGATCGTGGCGGGAATGTCGGTTACGCGGTCACGCAGGATCGCCGCGTCGGCCGTTTCTAGTGCCACGTCGGTACCCGATCCCATCGCCACACCGACACTTGCCTGCTTTAATGCGGGGGCATCGTTGATCCCGTCGCCGATCATCATGACGCCACCCTGCTCACTCATCGTGCGGATGGCTGCGAGCTTGTCCTCGGGCATCATGTTCGCCTGGAATTGCATTCCAAGGCTGCCTGCGATGGCCGCCGCCGTGCGGGGGTTGTCGCCAGTCAAAATCACCGGCGTGATCCCCATGGCCGAAAGCTGGCGCACCGCGTCAGCTGCATCGGCGCGTGGTTCGTCACGCATCGCGATCAAGCCGAGTGGCTGGTTTTCCCGGTAGATGGCAACCGCTGTTTTGCCTTCTTCCTCAAAGGCCGTCGCTTTTTCTAGGTTCTCCGCGTCGAGACCGCCGTTGTCTGTCGCGTAGCGAGGCGAGGTGACCCAGGCCAGCGCGTCATCCACTGAGGCGACGACGCCACTACCCGGCAGAGCCTTTGCATCCCTAGCCGCTAGTGGTTTGACCCCGGCTGCTTCTGCCTTGTTCAGGATTGCTTTGGCCAAGGGATGGCTGGACCCGGTTTCCACACCTGCGGCGACGGCCAAGAGCTCGGCTTGTGTTGTCGCACCAAAAGTCACGATGTCGGTAACCCGCGGCCGTCCGTGGGTCAGGGTGCCTGTCTTATCGAACGCGATGTGACTGACCTGTGCCGCAGCTTCAATCACGGCACCGCCTTTCATCAGAAGACCGCGCCGGGCCCCCGTGGACATGGCGGATGCAATCGAAGCTGGCACCGATATGACCAGGGCACAGGGGCATCCGATGAGCAGGAGCGCCAACCCGCGGTAGATCCACGTGTCCCAAGCCTGACCCAAGGCCAGAGGTGGTACCACGATGACCAGCGCTGCGATGGCGACGATGGCCGGCATATACCAGCGGCTGAAGCGGTCGATGAAGCGCTCGGTTGGCGCACGTGCCTCCTCCGCCTCTTCCACAAGGCGAATGATGCGAGAAATCGTATTGTCCTCTGCGGCTTTCGTCACCGTGACCCGCAGCACTGCCCCAGTGTTAATAGAGCCCGCAAAGACCCCCTCGCCAGGGCCACGCGTCACCGGCATGCTCTCACCGGTAACCGGGCTTTCGTCTATGCCACTGGTACCGTCGACAATTTCACCGTCAGCTGGGATGCGGTCGCCGGGACGGACAAGAACGATCTGGCCCACAGCAAGGCTTGCGGCGGGCACTTCACGGGTGACGCCGTCTGTGTCCAGCAGAGCTGTTTTTGGGACTAGGTTTGCAAGGGCGCGGATCCCGTCACGGGCCTTGCCTGCGGCAACACCTTCCAAGACCTCGCCCACAGCAAAGAGAAAGACGACCAATGCGGCTTCTTCGGCGGCACCGATAAATAGCGCACCGACTGCAGCGATGGTCATCAAGCTTTCGATGGTGAATGGCTGACCGACGCGCAGAGCCGCAATGGCACGTCGTGCGACGGGCGCGACACCGATCAGGCAGGCCGCAACGAAAGCCCAACTGCCAATTTGGGGCGCAATCAGTTCCACGCTCCAGGCTGCTGCCAGCAAAAGAGCCGTAAAGATAACCAACTGACCCTTCCCCGTTCTGTACCAAGCTTTGCCACGATCGGCGGGATCGTCGTGCACGTGGCTAGGGCTGCCATGACCGGTGGCAGCGGGAGCAGAAGTTTCAGCCTCCGAGACATGGTTGTGCCCCGTATGATCGCCATCACCGTGGGATTCTTTGCCGTCGCTCGGGATTACGAATTGCTTTTTGGCCGCGTCAGTCCGAGAGGAGATGCCATAGCCAAGCGAGCGCACGGTCTTTTCGACTTTGTCACGCGGGGTCTGCGTTTCATCGAGCGTGAGGCGCAGCCGTTCGGTCATGATGCCAACCTCGACATCGCTGACACCTGGCAAACGGGTCACTGCTGATCTGACCTTGGTCGCACAGGACCCGCAGTCCATGCCGGATACTGTCCAGTCACAGGCTGTCGCACCGTCGATTTCCGTTTGTGTCATCGTGTTCCTCTTGCCCGGCACGGGCCGTTGCCTTCATCGAATCATACATTTAATGTCTCTAGCAACTATAGCTTCAAGAGGTATTTGATGTTGACCATAGGGAAACTTGGGGCGGCGGCCGGGGTAAAGGTTCCGACGATCCGCTATTACGAGCAGATCGGTCTGCTGCCCGAGGCCGACCGGAGTGCCGGAAACCAGCGCCTTTACGGACAGGCGACACTCGACCGTCTCGCCTTCATCCGTCATGCGCGCGACCTGGGCTTTAGGTTGGAAGCTATCCGCGATCTGCTGAGCTTGTCTGACAACCCTGACCAATCATGCGCCGCTGCCGACACAATTGCACGTGCACAACTGGCTGAGGTCGAAAGCCGCATCGTGCGACTGGCGGCCCTGAAAGCCGAACTGGAGCGCATGGTTGTGCAATGCTCGGGCGGGCGCATTGCGAATTGCCGCGTCATCGAAGTGTTGGGTGACCATTCACTATGTGCGACGGATGATCATCATCATCCCCAAATAGAGGCGATGTCATAATCACCGCTATGACAATCACCGTCTTTGCCTTTGCCGCTGTGGCAGAGATCGCAGGCTGTTTTGCCGGCTGGATGTGGATGCGCCACGAAGCGAGCAGCTTGTGGCTGGTCCCTGCCCTGATCAGTTTAGGTGTATTTGCATGGCTGCTGACTCTCGCCCCGTCGGAATTCGCCGGTCGGTCCTACGCCGCCTATGGTGGAGTCTACATCGCATCATCGTTGGCCTGGCTGTGGATCATCGAGAAGCAGCGCCCTGATCCGTGGGAATTGACCGGTGCTGCGATCTGCCTAATCGGCGCGGGGATCATCCTTCTTGGACCGCGACCCATCTGAAACCAACAAGCGTTTTGCACATCGCCTAAGCGGCTAAAGCGCGAGCGGCGGATACGTGACCGAGAAAGTCGCCAGTGTGGGGAGGATTTCGACCTCCAAAGCATCTGGGTGTCGGGTTTCATAATGCGAACCCATTCACGTTGTTTCACAGGGGAGTGATCCTGCGGATATAATTACAATAAAGGCTTGAAGCTCAAGTGGCTGGAGGTTGTATCAGCCTCAAGAAATAAGAATCTTCGGCAGGCCATCCGCATTGAAACTGACATCTCTTCAAAAAATTCTCTGGGCGCTGGTGGGCGTTGCCGCGGCAACAGTCATGGCGTTTCAGATATGGGGCTCTGATCCGACTGAGACGGCAGCGCTAGAGGATTCCGCCTTTCAGGCCGTGTTCGAACTGACGGACCATACCGGAATGATCCGCACACAGGATGACTTTGCAGGCAAGTGGATGCTGGTTTTTTTCGGCTTCACGAATTGTCCGGACGTGTGCCCGACGACGCTGGCAGAGGTGGCCGCCGTGATGGACGGTCTGGGGCGTGACGCTTCCTTTGTTCAACCGCTCTTCATCTCAATCGACTCGGAACGTGACAAACCGCAGGCGTTGGCAGAGTTCGTGCCACAGTTTAACGCCGGCATCATCGGCCTGACGGGCACGCCCGAACAGATCGAGCGGACAGCTAATGATTTCTACATTTTCTATGAAAAGGTCACGGAGGCCGCCGCACCCGGTGGATACACGATGGGCCACTCCTCGCAGTTGTTTCTGTTCGGCCCCGAGGGCGACTTCCTGACGACCTACCCGTACGGCACCCCGGCGGAAGACATTCTTGCCGACCTGACCGGTCGCCTGCGCAAATGATGGTGCGCATGACCGGAGAGGCGGCGCTGATCTGCGCATGGGTTGTGTCGCTCTGCGCATCGTTGGCCGTATTGTTCATCGGCGAAGTGCTGGGTCAGATGCCGTGCCTGCTCTGCTGGTATCAACGGGCCTTCATGTTCCCGCTCGCAATCATACTTGGTCTTGGCCTGTGGTGGGGCGACACCCGTATCGGGCGGTATGGCGTGGCTCTCAGCCTTGGCGGCGGGGCCATCGCACTTTGGCATGTGGGCCTATACGCAGGGATCATCCCCGAACCGATCCAGCCTTGCACGGCAACTGGCCCGTCCTGTACCGGCGACAACCAGGTGATCGTCGGCATACCAATCCCACTGCTGTCGCTTCTGGCCTTCGCCCTGACAGCGATCCTCTCCGCTCTCTCTTTGAAGGACCCTGGTCATGAACCGTAAGCCACTTCTGTTGTCCGTTCTTGCGGGAGCGATCGTGCTCTTTGCCGCTGCAAGCTGGTTTGTGGGCCGCTCTGAGCCCCTGACTGACGTGGCAACGGTGCCACCTGAACAGGTCGAGGCTCTGCTGCGTCCTTACTCGCCGATCCTTGGACCTCAGGATGCCCCCGTGACCATCGTCGAATTTTTCGATCCCGCCTGCGAAGCCTGCCGCGCTTACTATCCGGTAGTGAAAGACATCATGGCCGAACACGGCAGCGCAGTGCGCGTCGCGATCCGCTACACCGCATTTCATGGTGCAGGGTCTGACGAAGCAATCCGCATTCTGGAAGCCGCGCGGATGCAGGACGTCTTTGAACCGGTATTGGAAGCGATCCTGACCGAACAGCCGCGATGGGCATCTCATGGTGCGCCGGAGCCCGGAATGATCCTGCAAATCGCAGGTTCCGCCGGGCTCGATGTCGCCGCCGCACAATCGCAGATGCTGATGCCGGACGTGGTTGCCGTCATGAATCAGGACCGCACTGACGTCGAGACCATGGGCATCCGGCAGACCCCGACGTTTTTTGTAAACGGCAAACCAGTCGACCCGTTCGGTGAGGCGGAACTGCGGGCCCTCGTTGCGGCAGAGGTTGCGGCGGCTGACTCATGAACAAAACAATGTTTCACACCTCGAGGCCCCACATCATGACACGCCTGACACTTTCGGCACTTGCCGCATGCGCCGCCATCATTTCAATCCCCGGGACTGCCTTTGCGGGATCTGACGACGTCGTCGTGGAAAGCCCCTGGGCCCGCGCCGCGATCGGGACCACGCGCCCTGGTGCGGCCTACCTGATTGTCCGCAACACAGGTACTGAAGTAGTGACGCTGACAGGCATCGCTACCCCCCTGGCTATGATGGCTGAGATACACCAATCAACACTGAGTGCAGATGGCGTTAGTTCGATGGCACCTGCTGGACAGATCGAGATTGCACCCGGAGATAGCGCTGTGCTGGAACCGGGCGGCCTGCATGCGATGCTCATGATGCTGCAAGGTCCGATGGTCGAAGGCGAAACCTTCCCACTCACACTGACATTTAACGACGGGGGCGAAATTGCTGTCGAGGTTCCGATCCTTGGCGTGGCCGCCCGCGGTCCCGCCAGTTGATGCAACGTCGCGCGTTTCTGACATACGGTGCAGCGGGTCTGAGTGCGCTCGGGCTGACACTCTTTGCCGGGTGGTGGCGCGTCGATGGCCCTGGCGCGGCAGAAGCAGTCGCACAGCGACCGGCACCACTGACTTCCATGGATTTTCAACTGACCGACCACGAAGGACGCACGGTCGGGCCGGACAATCTGATTGGCCGCGCTTCATTGATATTTTTCGGGTTCACCTTCTGCCCCGACGTTTGCCCTACCACCTTGTCGGATATCTCCAGCTGGCTTGATGATCTTGGGGCAGACGCCGCGCGGCTGAATGTGGTGTTCATCACCGTCGATCCTGACCGCGACACGGTGGAGGCCATGGCTGAATATATCGGCTATTTTCACCCCGCAATTCGCGGCTGGACTGGCACTGCGGATCAGATCGCACGCGCGGCTGATGGTTTCCGCGTGCGTTATGATAAGGTCCCAACCGATAGCGGTAACTACACGATAAACCATACGGCGACCGTGTTTAGTTTCGCGGCAACCGGTGCATTTTCCGGCACCATCGACTATCACGAACCGAGAGAGTTTGCGGTGCCCAAGATCCGCCGCGCTTTGGACAACGAGACGGGGGACACCACATGAAACTCAGATACTTGGCCGCAGGCCTTGTTCTGGCGGGCGGGGCATCGTCTGCAGCGATCGTACTGTCGAACGCTATGGCGAGGGAAGCCGTTCCCGTCGCACTGACTGGCATTGGTCGTTGGGAGCCTGACACCGTGGCACCCCTGCCATTCGATGACATGGTCGATATGGCTTCCATTGTCTCGCGGTCGGACGAAATACCGATTCTGGTGACACCTGCCGCATTGAGCATCGCGCCGATCCCAATTGCCCTGCCCGCCCTTCAACCCTCACTTACGACATGGTCCCGCGAGATCGCCACCGGTGAGACTTTGGACGCGGTTTTGGCCGAGGCAGGACTTTCCGCCACCGATCGAGCAGAAATCGCCCTGGCGCTTGGAGTAGAGTTCGATTTGAGACGGTTGCGTCCAGGTCATTCACTGACCGTCGTCGCAGCGGCTGATGGCAGCCCGCAACGCGTGTCTCTCGACGTGGACGACGGCGTCCAGATTGAAGCCGTCTTCGGAGACCGTGTCGCAACGCGTGTCGTTACCCCCGCACCGGATGTCGTGACCCTTGCAGGCGAGACCGTCATCGATAGTTCGATTTTCGCAGCGCTTGAGGATGCAGGGATACCCGCGCGATTTGCGGTAGATCTGGCTCAGATGCTGGGCGGTACCGTGGATTTCCGTCGCGATCTGTCCGGTGGTGAAACACTGAAAGTGATGTGGCGTGAGGCCCAGGTCGGCGATGCAGTCATTGGCGGACCGGACATGACGTTTGCGGCACTTGACCTTGGGGATGCGATCTTCGAAATCGTCTGGCCAGAGGATGGATCAGGCAGAGCTGTAATCTACCGCGATGGTGCCGTGATGCGGACCTTTGCGCAGCCGGTTGAGGGCGCGCGCCTGAGTTCGGTCTACGGTCAGCGCAAGCATCCGGTCTTCGGGAACACCCGAATGCATACGGGTATTGATTTCGCTGCGGCCCGCGGCACACCAGTGCAGGCAACCGCCCCTGGACGTATCAGCTTCATTGGAACCCGCGGCGGCTATGGTCGAACCGTAGAAATCGCGCATGGATCAGACACCATGACCCGATATGCACACCTGAGTGCCGTACCCGAAGGGCTTTCCATCGGCGACCGCGTCACAGCAGGCGATGTCATCGGCAATGTTGGTGCCACTGGCACGGCCACCGGCCCAAATTTGCATTACGAAGTGCGCGTAAACGGTCGTCCCACAGATCCACTCTCCGACGACCGGCTTAATGAGGCTTTGGAAGCCAAAGGCGATGATGCCGCGAACCTTGTGCAACTGGCCTCCGCACGGTCTGGTCTGGAGCGAAGTCTGGCCAGCGCGCACGTCACAGAAACAAACGGAAGGCTTTGAAACATGAAACCACGTATTGCCGCTCTGATTGGCACCCTCGCACTCTTTTCGGCCACGCAGGCCGTTGCAGAAGCGACTCCAATCAATGTGCAGAAAACCAATGGTTGCGGTTGCTGCCTCGCCTGGATGGAGCATCTCAAAGCCAATGGTTTTGCGCCAACGGGCGAAGATGTGAATGGCGGACTGCTCATTCGATACAAGATGGAAAATGGGGTCCCGCAGAATATGATGTCCTGCCACACTGCCATGGTTGATGGTTATATCATCGAAGGACATGTTCCCGCTGCCGACATCCGTCGCATTTTGCAGGATCGTCCGGATGCGGTTGGACTTGCCGTGCCGGATATGCCGCTCGGGTCGCCAGGTATGGATCAGGGGCGACGTGCAGACGCCTACGACGTCTTTCTCCTCAACGACGACGGATCTACGAACGTCTTTGCTAGCTATCCGGGAAATTGATTCATGCATCTTGCAACTCACCCAACGCAAACCGGTCAAACGAGTAAAAACCTGACGATAACACCTCAGACAGGTGGTCGGCGCACACGGAAATGGCCTAAATTCACTAGTATCGGATTGGCGCTCATCACCGTTGCAGGCTGTGCCAGGCCGTTACCACCTGTTCCGGCAGAACCACCGTTCTTTCTCACCGAGGTGCCAGCGGAGGTTGTCTCGATGGCAGCACCTTACCAAAACTTGCAATTGGTGCGGTTAAAGCCGGAAGATGGCTGTTACTGGTATCAACATGCAGGACAGGTCGAGACAACTCTTCTGCCATTACGCACATCCGAGGGTCGCCCAATCTGCTTGCAGCGTGAGGTTACGTCGCAGATCTCGGGATGAATGGGAAATCTTGGGTTATGCCCTACCGGCCCTGTCGTTTAATCTCAGCCTGTATGCGCCGTCATCGGGCCATCGCCTTCGGCCGGATAGAGGTAAGCGGTAACGTCGGTATTCACCTGTTCGTAAAGATCGTTGATGTGCGGCATGACCATACGTACGCAGCCGGAACTTGCACGGCTCCCAATCGACCACGGTTGCGGTGTGCCGTGGATGCGCAGATAGGTGTCCCGATCTCCGATATAGAGATAGAGGGCCCGCGATCCCAACGCGTTGCTCGGACCGGGTTCCTGGCCGTCGGCAAACTGTGCGTAGGTGTCCGGCGATCGTTCGATCATCGATGCGGTCGGGGTCCAGTGGGGCCATTCGACCTTGCGCTTGATGGTGTAGGTTCCCGGCTCATAAAGGCCGTCGCGACCGATGGCTACGCCGTAGCGCATAGCAGTTCCACCCTCTTCGATATGGTAGAGATAACGCGCCACGGCATCGACATGAATGTCACCGGGCAGAAGACCGGGCCGCGCCTCGACCCGCTGCGGCAACAGGCGCGGATGCAGGTCCCAAGGGTTCGACGTGGTCGGATTGTACCCTGGTGGGGTAACTTGTGCATCCCAGGCAGCTTTTTCCGCGCCGGTCGGCCACGTGTTCGCGAAGGCGGGCCCCGCAAGCGGAGCGGAGAACATGGCTGCGGTCGTCGCGATGAAATGGCGTCTGGTCAACATGTGGAATTGTCCCGGGCAAGAAATATGACGGTCATGCCTTTGACAGCAATCAGGATAAACTATCCAAAAGAGAAGACGTCATCAATGTCCAGTCAAGTGACCGTGAAGCGAAAGGGTCCTAATTTGCCGAGTAAACCTACGGGGGAGGCCATCGTTTGCAAGCATTGAACTCTCAGCGCGCGGGGCTGATCGCGATTTGCGCGGCTTTGGTGGCCGACCAATTTTCAAAAACCATTGTCGCGATGTATGTTGATCGCCTCTCGGATGGCCTGCCGGTGTTCCCAGGGTTCAATCTGACATTCCTGCGCAACGACGGCGTTACATTTGGCTTATTGGGCGACGTCCCATGGTGGGCCTTGACCCTTATTGCATTTGCCGTCTGTGGCGTGCTTGCAGTGATGCTGTGGCGCACAACAAGGTGTGTCGAGGCGGTCGCTTACGGTCTCATTATCGGAGGCGCATTTGGCAATATCGTCGACCGGCTTCGGTTTGGAGCGGTTACGGACTTTCTGGATTTCTATGTTGGCAACACCCATTGGCCGGCGTTCAATATCGCTGATGTTGCGATCGTGTCAGGGGCCGCCCTTTTGTTTGTGCCTGAGAAATTTTCGAGACGGGCGCAGACGTGATCATGCAGCAGATCGAAATCTTCACTTTAATGGGTACTCGTTCGACACAGCATTTCGGTACCCGACAAGCTATTGCAACGCCTAGGGGGCTCAGATGATCTCAATGTCACCCATCTTGCTTGGATTTCTGGGAAGTCTCGCTGCCGGTTCGCTGACTGCGATTGGTGCGATTCCAGTTTTGTTTGGACGCATCCCGTCTCGCGCGACGCGAGATCTGTCACTCGGGTTTGCCGCTGGCGTCATGTTGGCTGCATCCTTTTTCTCTTTGATCATCCCCGCACTCGATGCGG
>TARA_R100001369_G_scaffold2282_1_pt1 | contig 15289 bp, 18 predicted proteins | sample TARA_R100001369 | Tara Oceans TARA_R100001369 (sample SAMEA2621528) | marine metagenome | biome: marine biome (ENVO:00000447); feature: surface water layer (ENVO:00002042); material: "saline water (ENVO:00002010), including plankton (ENVO:xxxxxxxx)" | depth 5 m | reverse complement strand
CGTAAATCATTTCCTTCATTACGTGCTACTGTTATGAGGGATTTTATAACTATTCTACAAGAATACAAATGCTACTCAGAAACCTTCCATAATAAATCTAATTCTGAATATAATCTATTTGGAAACCTTGTTGAATTTATATCTTTAGACCAGCCACAAAAAGTAAGGGGTCGTAAAAGAGATTTGCTATTTGTAAATGAAGGTAATGAATTGTATTATGAAGATATGCAGCAATTACTATTTAGAACACAATATAGAATTATACTTGATTTTAATCCATCAGATGAATACCATTGGATATATGATAAGTTAATACCTAGAGATGATTGTGCTTTTTTTAAAACAACTTACATAGATAACCCATTTATTGAAGATAGCATTAAAAGGGAAATAGAACTGCTTAAAGACACCGATGAACAATATTGGCAGATATATGGCTTAGGAGAAAGAGCAGCCAGTAGAAGCACTATATTTAAGTATGTTGAGGTTAATCAAATACCACAAGAAGCTAACTTAATTGCTTATGGAATGGATTTTGGATATACTAATGACCCTACAACCTTTGTAGCAGTTTATAGTGAAAGTCATAATCTTTATATCCAAGAGCATCTTTACAGAACACAAATGACCACCAATGATATTAATGTATTTTTAAGGGATTTAAAACTTACAAGCAACCCTATCTATGCTGATAGTGCTGAACCTCGTTTAATTAGTGAACTGCGAAAGATGGGGCATAATATATTTCCAAGTATAAAAGGAAAGGATTCAGTTAATGCTGGTATTGATTTACTTAAAAGATATAAGATACATATAATGGCAACCTCAACAAATGCCATAAGTGAATTTAGAAACTATAAATGGAAGGAAGATAAAGCTGGTATGCTAACCAATACACCTGAAGATAAAAACAATCATATTATTGACCCTTGTAGGTATGCAACTTATTCAATTTTAAGCAGACCAAACTTTGGTAAATACGCACTCCATTAAAAATAAATAAAATAAAAGTTATTAAAAGTATTGTTTATAAGTAAAAAGGTTTTATATTTGTTTAACATTAACAAACAAAAACAGAAATTATGAGAGCATCAGAAATTAATAAAGGTTTAATAGGTAAAAAAGTTAGTTGTGTAAATTTAGGAGAAAAAGTAACTGGAATTATAATAGACATATTTGAAGATGTTGAACATATAGGTGTTAGAATCAAACATAATCCTGTTCAATGGGGTGCTGATACATTTACAACTTTATTGTCTTGTGCTTGTAAAGGAACTGAATTAATGGAAGCAACAGAAGGAAATTTAAAAAACACTAAATTAATATAACATAAATTATGAGAGCATTAAAACTATTTTACGAGCAAAGATTAATCAGTCATAACATAAAGCCTTATAAGGTTGTTAAATTACCAACTGGTATAAAAGCAGAACATTATATTAATGGAGATATTAAAATTGTAAAAATATGAGTTGGGATGATTTTTTAAACCCACACGAACAAGCAGAATATGAATGTTACGAATGTGGTGCAGATATGCAAGAAGATAAACAATACTGTTGTACCAAATGTTTTGAAAGCAGTATGCGATAAGTTAGTAGTTTAAGTTGATGGTTAATTAAGGTATGCAGAAATGTATGCCTTTTTTTTATTATCTTTACTATTATAAAAAACCCAATTAAAAACGTTATATAGTTATGAAACTAAATATTAAAATACCTTCATCATTAAATGAAATTACTTTAAGACAATATAAAAGGTTCTTAAAAATACAAGAATCAGAAAAAAACACAAGGTTTTTAAATGCTAAAATGATTGAAATATTTTGTGGTTTAAGCCTTAAAGATGTAATGCTTTTAAAAGTTAGTGATGCAGAAGAAATATCTAATATATTAACGGAATTATTTGAGGGCAAACCAAGTCTTGTAACGAAGTTTAAAATAGGAAAGGTAGAGTATGGTTTTCAACCTCAACTTGATAATATGTCATTAGGGGAATACATTGACTTGGATACTTTTATTGGAGATTGGGAGAATATGGAAAAAGCAATGGGTGTTTTATATAGACCAATAATTTTAAAGCTAAAGGGAAAATATAACATTGAAGAATACAAAGTAGGTACTGAAGAAAATTTATTGGATATGCCAATGGATGCAGTTTTATCGTCTATATTTTTTTTTTGGAATTTAGGACTGGACTTATCGACAACTATGATGAACTATTTGGAGGGGGAGGAAGTGGAAGCCTTGATGCAGGAGCAAACTTCTCAAAAAAATGGGGATGGTATCAAAGTATCTTTGGACTCGCTCAAGGAGATATTACAAGATTTGAAAATATCACTAAATTAGGAATGCACGAATGCTTTACAATGCTATCATTTATGAAAGATAAAAATGAATTAGAAGCCAAACAAATTAAAAAGAATTTTAAATGAGCAATCAAGGAATAAGAGGTTTTTATCAATTAACAGAAACAATAAAACAAGAACTGTTACAAGATAAAAATATTAATACAGTTACAACTGGAGATATTAGCGATATAAACCTCAACAAACAAGATATATTTCCTTTAGGACATATCATTATAAATAACGTAATAGCAGATGAACAGGTATTAACATTTAATATAAGTGTATTGGCTTGTGATATGGTAGATGAATCAAAAGATGAAACGGAAGATAGATTCAGGGGTAATAACAACGTGCAAGACATTTTAAACACACAACTATCTGTTTTAAATAGATTAGTGCAAAGGTTAAGAATGGGCGATTTACATACAGATATGTACCAATTAAATGGAACTGCAAATTTATCCCCATTTTATGATAGGTTTGAAAACCAATTAGCAGGTTGGACAGCAACGATGGATGTACAAATATACAATGACATATATATTTGCTGATGAATGGTTATAAAAATTTAAACGGTGTTCTAAATGAATATGCAAAATATGTTATTCAGCAATCCAAAACAAACCTAACTAAAGATAAAAAAGGTAATGGGGATTTATACAATTCTTTAAGCTATGATATTTTAGTAAACAACGAAAATTTTTTAGTTGATTTTCTAATGGAAGATTATGGAATTTTTGTAGATAAAGGAGTAAAAGGAAAGACAAGCACATATCCTGAAACACAAGCAGCATTATCTCAGTTTCAATATGGAAGCGGTACTGGACTAAAAGGAGGTTTAACAAGAGGAATTAGGCAATGGCTTGGTAAGAAAAAATTTCAATGGAAAGATAAAAAGACTGGTAGGTTTATGTCTTATGAAAGTATGACTTATATTATAGCAAGAAGCATCTATAATAAAGGATTAAAAGCAAACCTATTTTTTACAAGGCCATTTGAAAAAGGATTAGAAAAATTACCCCAAGAATTATACAACGCCTTTGTTGACGATGTAGATAGTACAATAATAATAAGCCCAAATAAATAAGATATGGCAACACCTTTAATAGCTTTACGAAGCCCACAATTTAAACAAATACAAATACCATTCGCTGGTGTTGCATCTGCAAAATGTGTAATAAATATTGATGGAGATGATAGATATACATTAATAACAAACACAACAAAAAGCACAACTCAAAATTTTGATATATCAGAACTTGCAAGAGATTATTTAGATATAACTTATGCAGCTGATTACGTTCCCCAAACAATTGCTATCATTACAACATTAACAACACACGCAGCATTAGATGGTATTGGTGCAGCAGTTAGTACGGTAATTTTTACAGATACTGGTATTGAAGCCTATGGAGAATTTGAACAAGGAGCAAACCCTACATTACCATCAGCTGCTTATTTAATTTCTAACAACCCGACAACTTCTAATGATTCTGTTGATATATACTATCCAAACAGTATTGCTGGAATAGTTGCCTACACTGGTAAAGTTCCATACACTACAATTTCAGGTGGTGGGGTTGTTTCAATAGCTGTGCAAAGTTTTGGGCAAAGTGCAACTGCAATAGGAGCATCATATCCATCAACAATATCAAGAATAGATTGCACAAAATATGGGCGGGGAAGAAAGATTATATTTATCAATAAGTTTGGAGTGCAGCAAGATTTATGGTTCTTCTTAAAAAAAACAAAAACATTAGCAAGAAAAAATGAAGGGTTTAAATCTAACACAATAACATATCCAAACACAAATAATCCAGCTACATATTCTATAAGTGATGCACCTAATAAAGTATTTAATACAACTGCAAAACAAAATTTTACTTTAAGTAGTGGCTATTATCCTGAACAAGCAAATCAATTCTTTGAGCAGCTTCTTTTATCTGAATATGTTTGGTTGGAAAGACCAAATAAAATAGACCCATCTGTTAACGAAGTTGTGCCTGTAAAGGTAAAAACCTCAACTATGAAATTTAAAACATCTGTAAATGATAGGCTAATTGAATACACAATAGATTTTGAAGAAGCGTTTGATTATATAAACAACATTAGATAGATGCAAAAATTACAATTATTTATTGGTACTGATAGAGTTGAATTATTTAAAGATGAAACTGTTTCACTTACACAAACAATTCAAAATGTTAGGGATATAAAGAAAATATTTACAGAGTTTACAAAAACCTTTTCTGTACCTGCTTCAAAAAAGAATAACATTATATTCGAACATTATTACAATTTTCATATTGAGAATGGGTATGATGCAAGAATAAAAAAAGAGGCTTCTATTGAGTTAAATAGTTTGCCTTTTAAAATTGGTAAAATAAAACTTGATGGTGTTGACTTAAAAAACAATATAGCACATACTTATAGAATTACTTTCTTTGGTAATACGGTAGACTTAAAGGACATACTTGGGGATAATAATTTAAGTTCATTATCTTCTTTGTCCCAATATAACTTGGATTATAATAATGCTTCTGTAAGGGATAAGTTGAGGTTTAATACTGGCGCAGCAATAATTGCTCCATTGATAACGCACACAGACCAATTAAATTATAATAGTTCAGCAGGTGCAGGGGCAGCAGGAAACCTTTATTATGGAACAAGTAGTGACTATCAAAATAATGGAGTTGAATGGAATCAATTAAAATACGCTATAAAAATAAATGCTGTAATACAAGCAATTCAAGACAATTATGATATTACTTTTTCAACTGATTTTTTCAATAATATAGCGATTGACAAATTCAATGAATTGTTTCTGTGGTTGCATAGAAAAAAAGGGAATGTAACTCCTACTGAAGAAGTACCTATTGTTTGGACTACTGTAAACTCATTTAGTAATATAACAAGTTCAGGTTCAGGCATACCCGAATTTATTACACAAAACAATGGCATTGTTAGTGTGAATCAAGTGGGTGTAGAGCCTGTATCTAATACATTAACAATAACTCCTACCACAAGTGCAGTATATACAGTTAGATTAATGTCTAATAATAATGGAGAGGTAAACAGATTAACCGATGTTACTGGTCCACAAGATTTAATACCTGCTGATTTAATTCTTGTAGTTGACACTTACTGGGTCCAAGTTTATTCTTTGGCAGGTATTTCCTTTGCCATAGATAATATGGTATGGAGATTTGATGCCATATGGAGACCTGCTGGTTCGCCAATTAATATATTTAGAGAACTTAAAAACAATAATAGTTTTACATCAACAACAGATATTGAGTTTAATATAGTTGAGCAAATACCACAGATAAAAATAATAGATTTTCTTACTGGTATTTTTCAAATGTTTAATCTAACAGCTTATGTTGAAAATGGTATTATAGTAGTTAAAACTTTAGACAGCTATTATGCTTCAAGTTCTTCAGTTATTAATATTGACAGATATTTAGATACTAAAAAATCAACTGTTAATCTTGCATTGCCATTTAAAAGCGTTTCTTTTGGTTATAAAGGGATAAATACTTTATTAGCTAAAAAGTTTAATCAATTATTTAATAAAAACTGGGGTTCTGAACATTATTCATTAGATGATGAAATATTTGACACACCATCTGAAAGTTACAAAATAGAAGTTCCATTTGAACATATGCAATTTGAAAGACTTTTTGACCAAAATAGTGTTGGTACTCCAACCTCAACTACTGCACAATATGGATGGTTTGTAGATGACAATAGAGAATCTTATTATGGGTTGCCTTTATTGTTTTACCCTGTGTTCTTTGGGGTTGGAGATGCAACACCTATTGCTCTTCGGAATATCACTACAAAGTTTAGAGTTGCTTCTTATTTTATACCATCAAATTCACTTTCAATAACTGAATTAGGGAGTAAAGAAAATATAAATTTTGGTAATTATTTAAATGAATTTTTAGCAAACGAGCAAGGAGAAGCAGCATCTACATTTACAGATACGTTGTTTGAAACTGAATACAAAACTTATATTCAAGATGTATTTAATATAAGAAGAAGATTAACAATAGTAACTGCATACTTACCAATGAAGATATTTTTAAATCTAAAACTAAATGATTTAATACAATTAGGTCAAAATAATTATAAGATTAATTCATTAACAACAGATTTAACCACAGGTAAAACAAAGTTTGAATTATTAAATACAGTAATATGATAAAAAACATAATAGATTTACTTCAAGTTGCTAAAGGAGAAACTGAAAATATAAGAATTGCACAGGGAAAAAATGCTTTGCCTAAAACCTTAAAGCAGGGTTTAAAAAATATTAAAAACACAATTAAATGGCAATAGAAAAAGAATATACTTTAAAGCTAAGTACAGAGCAAGCGCAAGCTAATATAGATGAACTTAATCAATCGTTAAAATTACAAGAAGATTTAATTGAGGATATTGAAAAAGAAATACGTGATTACGAAAAACAAATAAATAAAACATCTGCACGTGATTTAGCCCAACGTAAAAGTTTAAATGATAAAATACAAAAAACCAAAGAAAGGTTAAAAGACGAAAAGGTTGCCTTAAAATCTGTAAATAAAGACAGGAAAGAAGCTAATGCAACAATGAAAGATTCAACTGCAAACGCTAAAGATTATAGCGGTGTTCTTGGAATCATTGACCAAAAAACTGGGGGTGCAATATCTGGATTTACTAACCTTACAGGTTCAGTAGGAGGTGCGACAAAGGGTTTTAACTTTTTAAAGATAGCTATTATAGGTACAGGTATTGGTGCTTTATTGATAGCTATTACAGCAGTAACAGCAGCGTTTACATCATCAGAAGAAGGACAAAATAAGTTCGCTAAAATACTTGCAGTTGTTGGTTCAGTAGTTGGTAACCTTGTAACTATGTTATCTGATTTAGGTGAAGGTATAATATCTGTTTTTGAAAATCCTAAACAAGCAATAATTGATTTAAAGAATTTAATAATTGAAAACATTACCAATAGGATAACAAGTTTAATTGATACATTTGGTTTTTTAGGTAGTGCAATTAAAAAAGTATTTAGTGGCGATTTTGCAGGTGCTATGGATGATGCTAAATCCGCAGGAAGTTCTTACATAGATACTATGACTGGCGTAAAAGACACTATTAATAAAGTTAGTGGTGCAGTAAAAGAATTGGTTGAAGAAATAGTAAAGGAGGGTAATATTGCAGCGGGAATAGCAGACCAACGAGCAACCGCAGATAAATTAGAAAGAAGTTTACTTGTTGAACGAGCAAAAGCAAATAGAGATAGGGCAGATTTATTAGAACAAGCAGTAAATAAAGAAAAATTTAATTTACAAGAACGTATTGGGTTCTTAACAGAGGCAGGTAGAATAGAAGATGAAATAACTGCAAAAGAAATTATAGCTGCACAATTAAGACTAACCGCAAAGCAACAAGAAAATGCTTTAGCCAATTCCACTAAAGAAGATTTATTGGAAGAAGCACAATTAAAAGCTAATTTAATAAATTTAGAAACTGCTAAATTAACAAAAGCAAAATTAGTTACATCACAAATAAATGCTTTAAGAATACAAACAGCTGCTGAAATTCAAGCAGAAATAGATGCTCAAAAATTAAAGGATGATGAAGCAGATGCAGCAGAACAATTAAAGGTAACTGAATTAGAAGCATTAAAAAAACAAATACGTGAAGCAGAGGCAGTAACAGAAGATGAACGTAGGGCTTTAGAAATAGAAAAGGTAACAGCACATTATGATACTTTAATTGCATTAGCCACAGCAGCAGGTCTATCAACAGTAGATTTAACAGCATCAAAAGCGGATGCTTTAGATAAAATTTCAAAAGATACATCTGATAATGAAGTTGAATTTGCAGAATTGTCATTAGATGCAAAATTAGATTTAGCAGAACAAGGTCTTAATAATTTAGCAACCATATTAGGTAAAGAATCAGCAGCAGGAAAAGCAGCAGCTATTGGAGCAGCAACCATAGCAACATATCAGTCAGCAGTTAGTTCATATAATTCGCTATCAGGTATTCCAGTAGTGGGTCCAGTATTGGGTGGATTAGCAGCAGGAGCAGCAGTTGTAGCAGGTATAGCTAATGTTAAAAAAATATTGGCAGTTAAAACACCTGGCCCATCAGTAAGCGCACCACTGCCATTAGGGGGTTCAGCACCTTTATTACCTGCGATACCTCCAGCATTTAATATAGTAGGCCAATCAGATACAAACCAATTAGCAGATGCAATAGGAGGACAATCACAACAACCAGTACAGGCATTTGTTGTTGCTAATGAAATAACTACTGCTCAAGAATTAGAGCGTAACATAATTGATGGTGCTACAATAGGATAAATGCAAATTTAAAAATTAAAAACGTTATATAGTTATGAAAATAATAGAACTAATATTAGATGAAGAACAAGACGAAATTGGAGTAGATGCAATTTCTATTGTAGAAAGCCCCGCCATTGAATCTGACTTTGTTGCATTAAAGAATGAAGAAATAAAACTTGCAGAAGTAGACAAGGAAAAAAGAATATTAATGGGTGCTTTATTAATACCAAATAAACCTATTTATAGAAATGGAGAAGAAGGAGAATATTATATTTATTTTTCAAAAGATACAATAGTAAAAGCATCACAATTATTTCTACAAAATGGTAATCAAAGCAATTCAACATTAGAACACTCAAAAGCACTTAATGGCTTAACTTTAGTTGAAAGTTGGATAGTAGAAAGTGAACAAGATAAGTCAAGACATTATGGTTTAAATGTACCAGTAGGAACTTGGATGGGTTCAGTAAAAGTTAATAATTCTAAAATATGGGAAGAATATGTCAAAACAAACAAAGTTAAAGGATTCAGTATCGAAGGGTACTTCGCAGACAAAATGGAGCAAACTAAAAAGTTGGCTAAAGAAGATATGGAGGAAAATATTTCCGAAGAAATAATAAGCCAAATAAAAGGCATATTAAATTCTTAGTATGGGACAAAACAATAACAACAAAAACTATATACCTAGTAGAACATCTCCTGATGGAGGTTCACGTGCTTGTTTATGTTGGGATACCAATACGTATTCGATAAGCTGTTGCGATGGAGATATAAGGGCGCAAGGCATAGGAGTAATAACAAGAACGGATTGAAAATGCAAAATATAAATTAATAATCGTTATATATATAATTATGAAACAAAGTGAAATGTTAAATCAAATTAAAACACTTCTTAATATCGAGGTAAAACTTGAAGATATGAAGTTAGAAAACGGTACTGTTGTATCTGCTGAATCTTTTGAAAAAGGTAAAGAACTATTTATTGTTACAGACGATGAGAAAGTAGCAATGCCAGTAGGGGAATATTTACTTGAAGATGGTCGATTAGTAGTAGTTGAAGAAGAAGGTCTTATTGCAGATGTTAGAGAAGTATCTGATGAAGTACCAGCTAAAGAAACTGAAGAAGATAAAGAAATTACATCTGACTTAGAAGAAAAAGAAATGGCAGAAGTTGGAGATTGGGAAGGAATGGAAAAAAGAATCCAAAACCTTGAAGATGCTATTGCAGATTTAAAAGGAGATAAGAAAGATAAAATGGAAGATGCCGAAGAAGTTAAGGAAGAAGAAATGTCCGATGATTCTCAAGCACCTTTAAAATCACGAACAGTAAAAGAAGAATTTTCAGAAGCATCTGCGAAACCAATTAAGCACAATCCTGAAGCTGAAACAAAACAAATTAAAAAAGTAGAATTTGGCAAAGGAAAGTTTAACACAACTTTAGATAGAGTATTAAATAAATTAAACAAATAAAAAAATGAGTAATCAAAGAAACGTAAATTTGGCAACAACTACTAACATAACTACAACTTATGCTGGAGAATTTGCTGGGGAATACATTGCAGCAGCTTTATTGTCTGCATCTACCATTGATGACGGTGGATTAACTGTAAAGGCGAACATCGCTTTTAAAGAAGTAATTAAGAAATTAGCAACAAATGCTTTAGTGACTGCTGCTGGATGTGATTTTAGTCCAACATCAACTATTACATTAACTGAAAGAATTATACAGCCAGTTGAACTACAAGTAAACTTACAATTATGTAAGTACGATTTTGTAAACGATTGGGAAGCACAATCTATGGGTTATGGTTTAGGACAAACTTTACCTCCTAAATTTTCTGACTTTATGATTGCTCACGTAGCAGCAGAAGTTGCTCAGAATACAGAATTTTGTATTTGGCAAGGAGATACAACAGCAGGAACAAATAATTCTTTTGATGGATTTGAAAAACTAATTGCAGCTTCAGCAGCAGCAGGAGATATTCCAGCAGGTCAGCAAGTAGCAGCAGTTGGTGGTGGTGTAAATGCAGCAAATGTAATCGCAGAATTATCTAAAGCAGTGGATGCTATTCCATCAACACTATATGGTAAGGAAGATTTATTCCTTTATGTACCAAGTTCAATTGCTAAATTTTATGTGCAAGCATTAGGTGGATTTGCAGCAGCTGGATTAGGAGCAAATGGTGTAAACAATATGGGAACGCAATGGTGGAACAACGGAAGCTTAACGGTTAACGGTGTAAAAATCTTTGTATGTCCAGGAATGTCTGACAACAAAATGTACGCAGCACAACGTTCAAATCTTTATTTTGGAACTGGATTATTAAATTCAACTCAAGAAGTGAAGGTTTTAGATATGGCAGATTTAGATGCCTCAAACAATGTTAGAATGGTAATGCGATTTACTTCAGGAGTGCAATTTGGTATTGCTTCTGATTTAGTTGAATACGCTTAAAATTAATAATTAATCAATATAAAAAGGTAGGTGGTTAATCTGCTTACCTTTTTTTTTAAAAAAAAATAAAACGATGGCTTGTAGCATAACAACAGGGAGAAAAATTCCTTGCAAATCCGCTTTTGGCGGAATAAAACGAGTATATTTTGCCGACTTTGGAGGTATTGAAAGCGTAACAGTAGCAGGTGTAACAGGAGTAGCAACTATTGTAAACGCATCAACTCCACCAGTTTGGTTTCAATATGATGTAAAAGGAAATTCCAGTTTAGAAACGACCGTTACGTCATCTAGAGAAAACGGGACTACATTTTACACTCAAACATTAAATTTAACATTAACATATTTAGATGCACTAACTCAACAGGAATTGCAAATATTAGCTGTTGGGCGACCAAACATCGTGGTAGAGGACTACTACGGTAACAGCTTCTTATGTGGCTTTGAAAATGGAATGGAATGTACTGGAGGCACAGTTGTAACTGGAGCAAGTGCTGGAGACTTAAGCGGATTCACTTTAACATTTGAAGGAATGGAAGAAACTGCACCTTATTTCTTAAATGCTGCACCAACAGCAAGTTCAGATCAGATTGTACCAACTGGAGTATAATTTATTATTTAGTTAGAATTAAAGCATCCTTTAGAGGGTGCTTTTTTTTTGCTTAATTGATTTTACAAAATAATAGTTTTAATACGTTATATAGTTAATGATTATACTAAAAACATCTGCAACTGCACAAGCCCTTTCTGTAATACCAAGAGATTACCTTAGCACCTTTACAATGGATGTTAGAGATGATAGCACTAATATAACAAAGGCTTATGCAATAACAACAGCAGTAACATCAGGTAATTATTTGAATTTTAATAATATATTTAATCCAGCATTAATTGAAAATCATTTTTACGATTTATATTTATATATAGATTATAATTTTTGGAATAGTAACAATAGCTTTTGGAATTTATATGATATATTTTGGCAAACAGATTCAGATTATAAAGAAGATATTTATAGGGACAGAATATTTTGTACTGACCAAGATATTGACCAATTAAATGACAATGACCATTACCAATTAAATAAAGGTCAATACACAAGCTATAATGGTTATGATAATACGTATATTGTAATATGAAAAGACAAAGAAATAGTAAAGGACAATTTAAAAGTGCATCTAAAGTTTCAGAATTTGGATTTGTTAACCTAAGTACATATACAAGTCCTGAAATAAAAGAAGTAAGTGGAAAAGATTGGATTGAATACGGAGCAGATAATAACTACTTTCAATTCCTAATAGATAGATATAATGGTTCACCTACTAATAATGCTGCTATTAATGGCATTAGTCAAGCTATTTATGGGAAAGGATTAAATGCTACTAACTCAAATAAAAAGCCAAATGAATATGCTCAAATGGTTTCATTATTTAAAAAAGATGTAGTAAGAAAATTGTGCTATGATTTAAAATTAATGGGTCAATGTGCAATGCAAATTATCTATTCTAAAGATAGAAAGACTATTGCTCAAATAGAGCATATGCCTATTGAAACTTTACGTGCAGAAAAATGCGATGATGATGGAGAAATACCAGCTTATTATTACTATAAAGATTGGGCAAATATTAAAAGAACTGATAATCCTTTAAGAATACCAGCTTATGGAATGTCAAAAGAGAATATAGAGATATTTTATATAAAACCTTATAAAAGTGGGTTCTATTACTATTCTCCAGTCGACTATCAAGGAGGATTACAGTATGCAGAACTTGAAGAAGAAGTATCTAACTACCACCTCAACAACATAATGAACGGTCTGAGTCCGAGTATGTTAATTAATTTTAATAATGGTACTCCAAACCAACAAGAAAGACAATTAATTGAAAATAAAATTGCTGCTAAATTCAGCGGAAGCAGCAACGCTGGCAAGTTCATACTTGCTTTTAACGACAATAAAGAATCACAAGCAGAAATAACACCCGTACAATTATCAGATGCGCATAATCAATACCAATTTTTAAGTGAAGAAAGTACATCTAAAATAATGGTTGCACATCGTATTGTTTCCCCTATGTTATTAGGTATAAAAGATGGAAGTGGTTTAGGAAATAATGCAGAAGAAATAAAGACAGCTTCGCTTTTAATGGATAACACCGTTATAAGGCCGTTTCAGGAACTTTTAATTGATTCCTTTGATAAACTACTTGCATACAATAATATTAGCTTAAAACTATATTTTACGACCTTACAGCCTTTAGAATTTACTGAAGTAGATAAGTCAATACAAGACAAAGAAACTATTGAAGAAGAAACTGGTGTTGAAATGCAGAAATTTAATCTAAAAATGATTGATGGAAAAGAAGCATATAAAACAATAGAGGAAGCAGAAGTAAAAGCAATAGAAAAAGATTGTAAAGGTTACCACGAACACATAGAAAACGATGAGGTTTGGTATATGCCTTGTGAATCACACGAAGTTGTAAGTTTAGAAAGTTTTGGAGAAGATGAAGATTTAGAAAATTGGACTTTAATAGATGAACGTAAAGTTGATTATGATAATGAAGAAGCGTTAGATTATCAGATTGGTGAATTAAATAAAAAAAAGGATAAAAGTACATTGAGTAAAATTTGGGAATTTGTATCAACTGGAACTGCAAGACCAAATAGTAAATCTGAACAAGATGAGGACTTTAATAAACTTAAATTTAAGGTTCGCTATCAATATGCACCATTAACAACACAAGCAGATAGTAGAGAGTTTTGTGATAAAATGGTAAAGGCTGCAAAGATATATAGGAAAGAGGATATAATTTCAATGGATAGCGTAAAGTTAAATTTCGGTTGGGCAGAAAAAGGAAAGCAAGAACAAGGATATTCCATTTGGTTTTATAAAGGCGGAGGTGCTTGTCACCATTACTGGTCGAGAAAGACTTATATGTACACACCAAAAGACAAAAGAATAGATGTTAAAAGTCCAACTGCACCAAAAATTAGTGTTGCAGAAGCTAAAAGGAAAGGTTTTAGACCCCAAATAAATAATCCGTTAGTAGGAACGAAACCAATTAATATGCCCAACGAGGGATTTGTAAACAGATAAATATGGCTACAACACTTTTTATAAATAGAACTGATTTGGTACGTAATTCCATTATGGATGGGAATATCAATACTGACAAATTTATACAGTTCATAAAGATTGCGCAACAAATTGACGTTCAGCAACTTATGGGTACAAAATTATATGAAGGATTAACTGTTGCAATACCTAATATTGATTTGGCGGCTAATGCAAGATGGAAAACTTTACTAGATGATTATATAGTGGATATGTTAATATGGTATGCGCAAGCAAATTACTATCCTTTCGCTGCTTATCAAGTTAAGAACGGTGGAGTCTTTAAACACACTTCTGAAAACTCTATAAGTGTAGATAAAAACGAAATAGATTTTTTAGTTGAAAAGGCAAGAACAAATGCAGAATGGTATTCAAGAAGATTTATTGATTTTATGGCTTTTAACCAAACAACATATCCTGAATATACAAACAATATTAATGATGACATTTACCCAAGTAATGACGCAACATTTAACGGATGGGTATTATGAGTTATAAACCAAAAAAAAAGAACATAGAAAAATTAAAAGTTTTTTTAAAAAACAAAATAAATAAAAATAAAAAGTATGGCAACCTTATTTAATACTAAAATATCAGCAACGTACGAGGGTCTATTAAAGACTATCGACAATGCAGCTATATCTGCAACACTTAAAGAATTAACGGATGGTTCAGGTAATCAATCAGGGCTTTATTTAAACACAGCAGGAGACTTTAAGGTTACTTCCATACTTGAATGGGGTTCTTTAAAAGATACTGGAACAGGAGTTACAATAACGCAATTTGTAACAGCAGCTAATGGCATTGAAAATTTTAATAATGATACTACACTACCAACAAGTGCAGCAGTTAAATTATATGTAGATACTAAATTTTCCATTACAGATACTTTAACAGAGGTTTTAGGATTTGGAAACACAACAAGCGGAAAAGACATTGCTATTTCAGCAGGTGATGATATTACTTTTACAGATACTTCTAAAATATTAATGGGTGCATCTAGTGATTTACAAATCTATCACGATGGCTCA
>TARA_R100001369_G_scaffold69347_3_pt1 | contig 15299 bp, 16 predicted proteins | sample TARA_R100001369 | Tara Oceans TARA_R100001369 (sample SAMEA2621528) | marine metagenome | biome: marine biome (ENVO:00000447); feature: surface water layer (ENVO:00002042); material: "saline water (ENVO:00002010), including plankton (ENVO:xxxxxxxx)" | depth 5 m | reverse complement strand
GCCAAGGGCCAAAAACGATTGTTCAATTTTATAGAAAACCTATCCACGCCGGTCATTGCGGCGGTCAACGGATTTGCTTTGGGAGGTGGATTGGAATTGGCCATGGCCTGTCATTTTAGGGTGGCCAGTCATAATGCCAGAATGGGCCTTCCCGAAGTTTCCCTAGGGGTTATACCAGGTTATGGGGGAACACAGAGACTACCACAGCTTATAGGAAGGGGTAGGGCCATGGAAATGATCTTAACAGCTGGCATGATAGATGCAGCCAAAGCATTGGAGTTCGGTTTGGTCAACTATGTGGTGGAGCAGGAACATCTTATGGACCTTTGCAAGAAATTTGCAGGTAAGATATCGAATAATTCACCTGTAGCCATTAGTTATGCAATAAAAGCCATAAATGCTGGTTTTAACAATAGTATTAACGGGTACGAAACGGAAATAGCGGCTTTTGGCAGTTGTTTTGGTACTTCAGATTTTAAGGAGGGAACCACTGCTTTTTTGGAAAAAAGAAAGGCCAATTTTCCGGGTGCTTAGAAAGATACCCTAAATAGTTTGTTATGAATATTGGGAAAAACCTTGTATTGCCGTGTTTCTTTTTATGCTTTTTTTTCCTTACCCAGGCCCAGCAATTGCCTGTAAAATATAGCTTTGGAGAAAAATATAATGATAGGTATAAATATTCCAATTTGTTGGAAATTTCGGATGACGGAATGGGGGGCTCTATTTTGGTGCGTTCCTATTACACCGGTATAATCCTGAAGCCCAAAGGTTATTATATTGAGCATTACAATAAGGATTTGGAACTGGTAGGAGAGTATAATTATAAGTTAAAGGGCCTCGACTTTGTAAATGCCTTTGTAAAGAACGGACAACTTAATATCCTGTTCTTGGATTATAATCTTGGCAAGGGGGCCTATGATTATGTGGTGCATAGAAGTCCATTGGACAATTTTAATTTTACCCAGGAGACCATTCTTTCCATACCCTCTCAGCCAGTAAATGATCCTCTGGACCACAATTACTATAGAAGGAATTTTTCATCAGGTTTTACTACTACGGCTTTTCTCAATGAGGATAAAACCGCAATCGCTATCAGTACCCACTATAAAAAAGGGAAAGAGGAAAAACACTTTGTATATCTATTCAACAGTAGCTTGACCAAACTTATAGAATATGATTTTTCCGCAGAAATAGAAGAAAAGAACTATGCCTTTGAAAACATGGTTACTTCAAAAGATTTAAACCAAGTCTATCTGGTTGGTAAGGCGTATTATAAAAAGAAGCGTTTCGCGGCTACGGAACGCAAATTTCAATATGAATTATTGAAGGTTGCCAAGAACGGGGCCATTACACAGACTTTTGATGACCCTGGTAAATTTTCAGAAGCCTTAAAACCCATCATTGTAAACGATAAATTGATCTGCGTTGGATTTTATGCGGACAGAAAGGACAACAGATATAATGGTTTGGCCTATTTTGAACTGGATAGAAACTCCCTAGGCATCAAAACCAAAAAGTATAATGCCTTTTCTCAACAGTTTATGGAGGATAAGTTTGGCAGGGAAGACGACACGGAAATTAAAAATCTGGTCTTTAAGAATGTCAGTGTTACCAAGGATAATTCCATTCTTTTTAATGCGGAGGAATATTTTGTTACCTCCAGTGTGCAGCAGGATCCAACCGGTTCCAGGGTAAAAATAGAAAGGTTTCATTACAACGATATTGTTAGTGCCAAGTTAAATCCGGATGGAGATATTGTATGGGCAAGAAATATTAATAAGTCGGAGGTAACCCAAGGGGACGGTGCATATGCCTCTTACAGTTCTTGCGCCAGTGGAGATAACACCTATTATCTGATCAGCACGGCTGCAGAAAACCCACAATTGTTAAGTGGTGAAAGATTGGTTTTTAAACAGGGTCTTAGTCGCAACAGAAACGTATTTATGATCCAATTGGACAAGGAAGGCAAGATAAGTTATGAAAAGGTAATAGACGATCATGAAGCACGCCTTCCGTTAATGGTTTCCATGCCGCTAATAGACAAGGAAAACAGTAATATGCTTTATTATGCCAAAAGGGGATCTAAAAAGCAATTGGTAAAAGTGGAAATTAACACTCCATAACACCTTAAGATCAGGGTTGTCCTCCCGATTAGTAAATGCTATGGTTCTTTCAAGGTCATTGGTTTATTGCCAAAACTGGAGTAACGCTTTGCGCCAGGCGGCAAGGGGCCTCTAATTTGTTGCCAATAGTCTGTTCCGTATTCCTTATCTATGCCCAAGTATAAACTATCCAGTTGTTCACCGGTAGGTTTGGTGGCTCCGAGTTTTCTGTAAAAATCACCAATCTTTTTTGCTATCTGTCCTTCTTGCGATTGCTGGTAAGCGGCCATTTCTGCGACCGACTTTTCAAATTCGGCTTTGGTCATGGGCATTAAAGGTGGTTGGGAAAGGCGTTTGGCCAATTCAGGATTTGTGTCCATCAACGACGGATTTATGGAATCCCTTGGGTGTAATATAATGCTGCCTTCCAATAAGTTGTATTTGTCAATAATAGCTTGTGCCTCTTCTATGGTAAAACTAATATCATTATCCCTTTCCTTTTCTTGTTGGGCATATAAACCATAAGCTGTGGAAATAAATAATAATATTATAAATCTGGTTGATCTAAAGTTCATCTGTACAAAATATATTACAACAATATAGCTATTATTATAATTTGCATTTAGCAAGCGACTAATATTAAGAATTTCTTGCAGGATTAAATTCCATTTCGAAGTGTATAAATTATTGTTTTTTGGATTAGTTATTGGATAAATTCCATAAATTTGGACAAAGTCCAAATATTGTGAAACTAAATGAATATATCAAAGGTCGAGGAGCCCAAAAAAACACTGACAATAGGTTTGCCCAATTCTCCAATGAATTAAGGGACGATTTTTTGGAATTCTGCCGTATTGAAGGGGAAATATCGGATCGCAATAAGACGCAGTACCTTCCCATCTTTCCAAAGACGATTGTAAACAAAGTAGATAGTCCCGATGTGGGCATGAATTATTCCCTCAATCCTTATCAGGGTTGCGAACATGGATGTATTTATTGTTATGCTAGAAATACCCACGAATATTGGGGTTATAGTGCTGGACTCGATTTTGAACGCAAGATTTTGGTCAAAAAGGACGCCCCGGCCTTATTGGAAGCTAAGTTGAAAAGCCGAAGTTGGAAGGCGGCTACCATCGTCCTCTCAGGGAATACGGACTGTTACCAACCTGCAGAACATCAATTTAAGATTACCAGGGCTTGTTTGGAAGTTTTTCTAAAGTACCGTCATCCTGTAGGTATAATTACCAAAAATGCACTGGTATTAAGGGATCTGGATATCCTTACTCAATTGGCGGCCGATAATTTGATAGGGGTAAATATTTCCGTAACCTCCTTGTCCGAAGAAACCCGGCGCATCCTGGAGCCTAGGACCGCTACTATTAAAAGGCGTTTGGAGACCATTCGCCATTTGTCCGAAAATCATATTCCCGTAAATGCGATGTTGGCGCCGATTATACCAGGTATCAACAGTCATGAAATTCTTAATTTGGCCAAAGCCGTATCCGATGCAGGTGCTCTTTCCTTTGGGTTTACCGTGGTTAGGCTCAATGGTGCCATAGGTCGGATATTTGAGGATTGGATAAGAAAGACCTTACCCGATAGGGCCAATAAGGTATTGCAACAGATAGCAGACTGCCATGGTGGCTCCATGAACGATAGTCGCTTTGGTATTCGCAACAGAGGTGAAGGTAAAATTGCACAGCAGATTAAGGATTTGGCCCATTTGGCGCGACAAAAATATTTTAAGGATAAAGTATTTCCAAAACTTAACACAGAGCTTTATGAAGCGCATAAGGGAGGTCAGTTGAAGTTATTTTAACACATGGTCCTAGTTAACCTTGGAGCTGGTATGGGCCATAAGCTTGTTTGTAGACCGATGTAAAATAAGTAGGAGGCTATTATTATACCAAAAGGTATTTGAATTGATTATCAGGCGTTACCGTTCCATTCCTTATAGAATTGCTCCAAATAGGCCATCATGAATTGGTGCCTTTTTTCTGCGAGTTTATTGCCGGACTCAGTATTCATCTTGTCTTTTAGGAGCAGTAATTTTTCATAAAAATGATTTATGGAAGGAGCTTGGGATTTTTTGTACTCCTCCTTGGTCATTTGTAGGTTTGGGGCAATTTCAGGGTTATATATTTCCCTATTCTTATACCCACCGTAGTTAAAGGCACGGGCAATTCCAATGGCCCCAATGGCATCCAATCGATCGGCATCCTGTACTACCTGCAATTCTTTGGACTCAAATGACTTTTTAGAATCCAAACTGGACTTAAAGGAGATATTTTCAATTATTTTTACCACATGTTCTATGGCCTTTTTGTCTACCCCCAAAGAAATCAAAAAATCCTTCGCCATACGGGGGCCTACAGTTTCATCCCCTCCACTAAATTTTGCATCTGCAATATCGTGTAGTAATGCACCTAGACTAACCACCAGTACATCTACCTTTTCATCTTTCGCTATAAGAAGGGTATTCTTAAAGACACGTTGGATATGGAACCAGTCGTGTCCTCCTTCGGCGCCCTTCAGTGTTTCTTTAACAAAGGCAATGGTTTCTTCAATGATTTGGGTATTGGTCATGTAGATGTAATTATGGCCTTGGTTATGGTTTTTTCAATTTTTTCTATGAGCACTTCCACATCGCCTTTGTTTTCAAATGGCTTGTGCACCTCAAAGCTTATGTGATTGCCAATTCCATATGGAAATTTGCCATATTTCAGCATTTTCCAGGAGTTGTTGATACTAATTGGTATAATTAGGGCGGAAGGCGCCTTTTTTAAAAGAACCTTTAATCCTGTAGTGTGGAATTTTTTCGGTTGTCCATTCTTGCTTCTGGTGCCTTCCGGGAATATGACTGCGGAACGCTTGTATTTCTCAATGTAACCGCCCAGTTTTGCAATTTCGGTTAAGGACTGCCTGCTGTCCTTTCTATTGATGAGTACCGAACCACCATGTCTTAGGTTATAGGATACGCTGGGTATTCCTTTGCCCAATTCCATCTTACTCACAAATTTGGGGTGATGTTTTCGCATGTACCATATAATGGGGGGAATGTCGTGCATGCTTTGATGGTTGAGCACAATTATGGCCGGTCTATCTGTTGGTATATTATGTGGATTTATAAAGGTATATCGGGTGCCAAGAACATGGGTACAGCGCAGGAGGCAGAGGTTCAATAGGGCCACACTTTTTCTGTGCGCATTATAGCCGAACCAATTGAAGCAGACCCATTGAATGGGATGAAACAGAAGCAATGTTAGCCCAAATAATATGAGGTAAAGGGCAGACAATGGAAATGCCAATACTTTTTGCATGTTACAAAAATAAAAAACCGCTCTTTTACAAAGCGGTTTCATTCAAGAATATTTATTGAATATTAATGGGGTAAGGCCACATTAACAAAATTCGTTGTAAGCTTCCATTAAATTCTCTGCAATTACTTCTGCAGGTCTACCTTCAATATGATGGCGTTCTATCATATGTACCAATTCCCCGTCCTTGAACAGGGCCATACTTGGTGAAGATGGAGGAAAAGGAATCATCGCATTCCTTGCGGCATTAACGGCCTCAGTGTCTACACCAGCAAAAACAGTTACCAAATGGTTTGGTTTTTTTGGATTCTGAAGGCTCATTTTGGCAGCAGGTCTTGCATTGGCAGCAGCACATCCGCAAACCGAATTGACCACTACCAGGGTAGTTCCTTCTTTACTTAGGGCACTTTTAACCTCATCGGCCGTATATAGTTCTTCAAAACCCGCTACTGCTAGGTCTTGTCTCATAGGTTTTACTAATTCTGCAGGATACATAGTATATATTTTTATTCGATTATTGATAAAGTTTTCAAAGATAACCATTTTAGAACATCCTCACTAAATACCTTAACTTTTCATTAGAGCTTCTATTGTACCTTAAAATTATATCTTTGCCAAAATTTGAAATAAAGATGATTAAATGGTTTGCCGCAATTTTGGGGTATTATGTCTTTAGATTTCCCGGGGCTATCCTGGGATTTATTATTGGTAGCTTTTTCGATAATTTAAAAAGTTCTGGCAGTGGGGGAGGGCGCTCAGTGTTTAGGGATATTACACAGCAGCATGTGTCTCCCGCCGATTTCGAGATCAATTTACTTTCCCTATGTTCCATTGTCATAAAGGCGGACGGTTCTGTTAGCCAGACCGAGATGGATTATGTACGCCGATATTTTGTAAGCACCTATGGTAAGGATAAGGCCAATGCCATCTTTAGGACCTTTAATGAGGTTGTTAAGAAAAGGGAGGTCTCTGCAGAACGTATATGCAACTATCTAAATCAGCGCACTAGGTACGAAGTAAGGCTTCAGCTATTGCATTTTTTGTTTGGCATAGCCCAGGCGGATGGTACCCTGCGTCCAGCTGAAATCGATAAAATTTCGGAAATAGCACGATATTTTAGGGTAAGCAACATAGATTTTGAAAGTATTAAGGCCATGTTTATCAAATCGGCCGATAATGCCTACAAAATATTGGAAATTGATAAATCGGTAACGGACGAAGAAGTCAAAAAGGCCTATAGGACCATGGCCAAAAAGTATCATCCGGATAGGGTAAATACCGAAAATGAAGCTATTAAGAAAGGGGCCGAAGAAAAATTTAAGGAAGTTCAAAAAGCTTATGAGATAATTCAACAGGAAAGAGGTCTTTAGGACACGTATTAATAAATCTAAATTTTAATCTGGACAATGGGGAATTTTTGGTTTTACATTCAGATGGGATTGGAGCATGTTTTGGATTTGGATGCTTATGACCATATATTATTCTTGGCAGCCCTGGCGGTTCCGTTTACCTTTGCAAACTGGAAAAAATTATTGGTGCTTGCCACTATTTTTACAATTACTCATTGCGCCTCCCTTGCCCTATCGGTCTATGATGTACTGTTGGTTGATGTTGGGTTGATTGAATTCCTTATTCCCATTACCATTTTCTTTACGGCCGTACACAATCTATTCCATGCCAAAAAATCGGCAGAGCACAGGAATATGGTCCTTTATAGCGTAGCAACAGGATTTTTTGGTCTCGTTCATGGCTTTGGATTTTCCAATTATTTTAAAATGCTAATGGCCGGGGAAGAGGAAAAAATTTCTCCCTTACTGGGTTTTGCTGCCGGGATAGAATTTTCCCAAATATTGATTCTACTGGCGGTATTGTGCGCCAATTATATCGTTAGATCTTTATTTGAGGTAAAACAATCCATTTTTACCCAGGCAATGTCGATTATTATACTGTTTATTACAATACCTATGTTGTTTGCAACGTTTCCTTGGTAGGGTTTGGCTAAATCTTAACCTTTGGGTATTGTATGGGTTGTGGCTAGCAGCTATCTTAGTAAGGAAAAGTTATTTATTCCCAATTGGCTAATATTTTCAATAAAAAGTTCCCGTACCTTTGTAAAAGCAAACAATAGGGTTGGCGGTAAGGGATCCAGGGACATTTAGAAGGGACTTCGGCTCATGGATTAATGGGAAATATCAACGGATGAAGGAACGTAAACAGGAAAAGTACGATAAGGCGTATTTGCGAATGGCCAGTGAATGGGGCAAACTCTCGTATTGCAAGCGCAAACAAGTAGGGGCCATAATTGTAAAGGATAGAATGATTATTTCTGATGGATACAATGGGACTCCGACCGGATTTGAAAATATTTGCGAGGACGAAGAAGGATATACCAAATGGTATGTGCTTCATGCCGAGGCCAATGCCATATCCAAGGTAGCCTCTTCCACTCAGTCCTGTGAAGGTGCCACATTGTACATAACATTGTCTCCCTGCAAGGAATGTAGTAAATTAATACACCAGTCTGGCATAAAACGTGTAGTATATCAGACAGCATATAAGGATAACTCAGGGTTGCAATTTCTTGAAAAGGCCGGAGTGCAGCTCGTTCACCTACCCATTATTGTGAACGTGTAATTGCTATTTTGAATCATGAAAAGAAAAAATTCCTACATATGGCCCACAATAATTGCCCTGGCTTTGGCCGCGGGTATTTTCGTGGGTGGAAAATTGAATTTTAATGATTCACCAGAGAAGCTTTTTACTACCAATTCAAAAAAGGATAAACTCAACAGATTAATAGACTATATAGACTACGAGTACGTAGACGAAATCAATACGGATAGTATTGTAGATGTTACCGTAAACAATATTTTGGAGAAATTGGATCCCCATTCGGTATATATACCCAAACAGGAGATGGATAAGGTCTCCGAGAATATGAAGGGCGATTTTGTGGGCATAGGAGTTAATTTCTATATGTACAAGGATACCATTTCCGTGATTAGAACCATTGAGGACGGACCAAGTTTTCTCAAGGGGCTTCAAGCTGGTGACAGGATATTAATGGCGGACAATGACACTTTGTACGGGGAGAACATCCCCAATAACCTGGTTGTTGAAAAGCTAAAGGGCAAAAAGGGTACTCCGGTAAGATTGCAGGTTTATAGGAAGGACGACAATAGGACTTTCAGCGTAAACATTAAAAGGGATGTGGTTCCCATAAAAAGTGTAGAGGCCTATTATATGCTTACCAAGGATATGGGCTATATCAAGGTAAATCGTTTTGCCGAATCAACCTATAAAGAGTTCAAGGCGGCCTTAAGGAAATTGGAGGCCCAAGGGGCTAAAAAACTAACCCTGGATCTAAGGGACAACCCCGGCGGATATCTGGGCATTGCCGAACAAATGGCAGATGAGTTTTTGGCAGACGGAAAATTGATTTTGTTCACCAAAAACAAAAAAGGCAAGATAGATAAGGTCTTTGCCACCAAAAAAGGCGATTTTGAAGATAAGCCCGTGTATGTATTAATTAATGAGCGTTCCGCTTCCGCCAGCGAGATTATAGCGGGATCCCTACAGGATAATGATATAGGTACTATTGTTGGCCGTAGGTCTTTTGGAAAGGGCCTAGTACAGCGCGAAATGGATTTGGGGGACGGCTCTGCCGTTCGCTTGACCGTATCCAGATATTATACCCCTACCGGACGTTCCATTCAGAAATCGTACGACAAGGGAAACAAGGATTATTATCAAAAATTTACTGATCGCTTCCATAGCGGGGAATTGATTTCTGTGGACAGTATTAAAGTGGCCGATTCTTTAAAGTTTAAGACCCCAAATGGCAAAGTGGTCTATGGCGGTGGAGGTATTATCCCTGATGTATTTGTACCCATAGGTTCCAATGAATCGGAATATTTTGAGAGCATGGAAAGTTTGGGCTTCCTATCCTATTTTGTATTTGAGCATTTGGATGGCAACAGGGCCCAGTACAAAGGGTATTCCAAGGAAGAATTTATAAATAACTTTAGGGTAGATGATATTCTTTTCGAGGTTTTTATAGATTATTGTCTGGCCAGAAATATTAAGATGGACTTTTATGCTTTTGAGGATAAGATAAAACTATATATTAAGGCTACCCTGGCAGAACAATTGTTCGACCCCAATGTCTATGCCAAAATAAAAAGTGGCGGGGACGAAATGTTGAAGAAGGTGCTGGAATTGGATAAACCAACCATAAGCCAAAAAGAGGAAGATAGAATCAAAGCCAATAACTAATCCTGTTCAATTTTTTTCTGGATTTTCTTAGAAGTACTGTAAATCAGTAAAAGCGCTATGGCACATAGGGCGGCCAATATTCCTATTAGGGCTATTATGCTATTCCCCTGAAAAGGGTCCTTAAAATCCACCAAGGTCACGTTATAGGCTATTAATCCCAATCCCAATACAATGAGTATTATTATTACAATTTTGTTCATCAGATCAATTTCTTTAAAGTTTAAAATAACTGGTTGATATTCGAGGTAAATAGCTTCACAGCGATGGCCAAAAGAATAACACCAAATATTTTCCGGATTACATTTAGTCCGTTTTTGCCTAAAATATGCTCTATTCGCCTAGAGGATTTCAGAACAAAGTATACAAAAATAACATTTATTATAATGGCAACAATGATATTCTCTACGTAGTATTCGGCCCTTAAAGAAAGTAAGGTAGTTACCGTACCGGCACCGGCAATCAAAGGGAAAGCGATGGGTACTATAGAGGCACTTTCGGGTTGATCGTCCCTATAAAGTGTGATTCCCAAAATCATTTCTATGGCCAAAAAGAAGATTACAAAAGATCCGGCAACCGCGAAAGAGTTGACATCAATTCCTATTAAATTTAGGATTTCTTCCCCAACAAACAAGAAGGCTACCATTATACAGGCCGAAACAACAGAGGCCTTACCTGATTGGATATGTCCTACCTTGTTCCTTAGGGATATAATAATGGGTATGCTCCCTATGATATCTATTACTGCAAAAAGAACCATACTGGCAGTAACTATTTCCCGAAAATTAAAATTGAATTCCATAGTAAAAAAAATAATCCTAGTTTCTAATATACGTGTTTCGCCTTTCCGCGCTAAGACGCGGCAAATTTACGTTTAATTAGGGGTATTTGGATTTATTTAAAGGAAATTATATCCCTTAAAGAATTATATTTGTCGCCTAATAAAATGGTATGTTCCAACTGGGAAAAACAATAGTATCGGAGGAAATTATCGAGAATGATTTCGTTTGTAATTTAAATGCCTGTAAAGGGGCCTGTTGTGTTGATGGTGAAGCCGGAGCTCCTCTTGAGGATAAGGAAACGGAGATTTTGGTAGACATCTATAGCAAGGTAAAACCCTTTTTACGGCCAGAAGGTATTGCTGAAATAGAAAAGCAAGGGGCCTTTATTCGAGGTGAGGATGGTGAATGGGAAACTCCCTTGGTGAATGGCAGTGAATGTGCTTATGTAATTTTTGACGACAAAGGAATTACAAAATGCGGCCTAGAGGAGGCATATAATAAAGGCGCTACCAAGTGGAAAAAGCCTGTTTCCTGTCATTTGTACCCCATACGGGTACGGGAGTATTCGGAACTCACCGCAGTGAACTACCATAAATGGGAAATATGCGATCCTGCATGTTCCTTGGGCAACGAGCTTAAGGTGCCTATTTACAAATTTGTAAAGGAGGCCTTGATTCGCAAGTTTGGAAAAAAATGGTATTCGGAATTGGAACAAATTGCCTTAGAGCATACTAATGGGTAGGGATGTGTAGGACCACTTTGGTGCCCAAGGCCACTTTATTGGAATCATATAAGTCTATTATTTCTACCTGAAATGAATTTTCGAAGTCTTTGGAGAAATTGGCCAACCTTTCCTTGGTAATATCGATGCCAATGGACTTTCGCTTCAGGATCTTGCTTTCCTTTATCCTTTCTGAGGCCTCCCGGCCAACGCCGTTGTCGGTGATGCTTATTTGAATAAATTTTTCATTTTCCCGGCTAACGTGCAAATGGATCTTTTTTTCCCCCTCTTTAGAGGAAAGTCCGTGCCAGAGGGCATTTTCCAGAAAAGGCTGTAGAATTAACGAAGGTATCTTAACGGTATGCTCATCAATGGGTTCATCTACCCGTACCGTGAAATTTATCTCGTGCGAAAATCTAATATTTTCAATGTTCATATACAGCTCAATGGTTTCCAGTTCATCGGCCAGGGATATTTCCTTTAATGAGGAAGCTTCCAGAATTTTGCGGACCAACTTCGAAAATTTATTAAGGTAGTGTACCGCGTTTTTCTTTTCATTATTAATGATATATAGTTTAATGGAATTTAGGGAATTGAACAAAAAATGAGGGTTCATTTGGCTGCGCAACATACTTTGTTCCAGTGTTAGGATCTGTTTTTCATTTTTCAGCTCTTTTTGCCTATAAAGTATGTAAAGGATAAAAGTTAAAAGGGCCATTCCCAAGGCCCCAATGATCAGGGTGTTTGTTTTCTTGCGAAGTCGTAGGTTCATGAATTCGTTTTCCCTGGCCAAGGCTTCTATTTGATTGGTTTTTTTTTCGGTTTCATATTTTATGATCAAATCATTGATATAACGGCGATTGACCTCACTATTGATTTCTTCGTTAAATGCTTCCGCCATTTGGTAGTACTCCAAAGCATTTTTGTAATCGCCTTTATAAGTATGTAATTTGGATAAGTAATTATATGCATGGGCAATATAACTTGGCAAATGATGTTTTTTGGACATTTCCAATCCGGTAACCAGATATTTTTCGGATTCTGCATACTGTTTCAACTCCATCAACGCCCAGCCAATATTGATGTTTATGGCAGCTATGATAGACATGTCCCCCAAGGTTTCTGCTGCCAACAAGTTGGGTTCAAGGATATCCAATGCCTGTGTTAGTTTGTTTTGCTTTATGTAGATTTGGGCGATACTATTCTTACATATAACCCGGCCCTTGTCGCTGTCAATTTCATTATTGTAATCCAAAGAAGTTCTGTAATAGTGTAGTGCCTCTTCCAATTCACCCTTATATTCAAGGCATTCCCCAATATTTTGATAATTAATGGCAAGGCCTAGCTTATTGCCAAGCTCCTTGGCCGAGGCCATTGCCTTTTTAAATTGAGCAATGGCAATGTCGTATTGCTTCAGGATTAAGTAAAGATTCCCTATGCTGTTCAGGGAAACGTTAATACTTTTTTTAAGATCTTTGGAAGGATTGTTGACGGTTTCGGCCAATTCCAAAGCTTCCTGATGGTAATCCAAGGCAATTTTTATGGCATCACTTCTTCTATAGACTACGCCCAACATATTTAAACTATAGACCCGGAATTCCAAGTTATTGGCTTCCAAGGCGGCCTCTAAGGCCTTTTCATGGAGTTCAACGGCCTTGGGGTAATTGGAAATATCCCTATATTTTCTCCCAAGCTGGTTAAGTGCGTAGGACTGCCCTATGGGGTATTGCTTTATTGTCGCCTCCTTGTTGAAATAGCGCATGTAAATGGTATCCGTTCTTTTGGTATTCAGTACGGAATCCAGTCCTTCATAAGTGGCTGGCCTTGCTTTTATAAGACTATCGGTTATCCTTTTAAATTCTTCTGAAACTACTTGCGAATTGGCCTTGCTAAGGGATAGGGTGGTAAATACTAAAAAAAAAAAGAAGTTACCTTTATTTAAGTATGGAAGTCGACAAATGAAATAATAAAACAACGAGGGAAATTTCATAATGATAGATTATATTAAATCTAGAAAGTCGGACTTTTTCTGTCTTGAAACAGGTATTTTATGGTTGGATTGCAAAATTACGTAACCATCTGTTTTAAGAAATTCCTTTATTTTGTTAAGGTTGATGATAAAGGAATTGTGAATTCTAAAAAAAGTATCTTTGGGCAGTATCTGATTTACCTCCTTCAATTTTTTGGTAAGCAAAATCTTTTGTCCGTCACTTAAAAATAAGGTGCTGTAATTGCCATCGGATTCCGCAAAAAGAATTTCATCACTTTGTAAAAATAATAATTTCCCGTCTGTATTTATGGTAATCTTTTTTTGAAGCGAATCGGAATTGAATTTCAACAGTATTTTCTCCAGCTTTTCCGCCGTATAATTTTTGCTGTTGAACTTTTTTATTTTTGCGATGGTGGCATTTAGATCATCCGTATCTATCGGTTTTAGAAGATAATCTATTGCTTCGTTCTTCAGCGCTTTTATCGCATATTGGTTGTAGGCAGTGGTGATGACTACCGGGAATTCCTTGTTCTGCAATTTCTGAATAAATTGAAATCCGTCCATTGTGGGCATTTCTATATCCAGGAACAAACAATCCGGCGGATATTGCTCCAAGTATTTTAAAGCCTCAAAGGGATCCGTAAAGGAGGCTACCACTTTAATCTCATCACTAAAGTTGGTCAGCTCCCAAGAAAGACTCTGTAGGGCTTTAATTTCGTCATCTACTAAAACTGCTTCTAACATAGTATAGGAAAGATACTCAAAATTAGAAATATAGTTCGTTAAGCTTTTAATATTTTGTGTCAATGGAATTGAATTGAGTATAGTTGGCGGTTATTGGATTAAGATTGGGGCTTTTGGGAAAGGTGCGCTTTATTAAATGGTTTTTGTGGGAAGGAATTACATAAATACAGAATTTTCCTTATGTCATTTATACAGGAAATTTTACCATTTACACAATTACGCAGTGTATGCTCTTACATTTCATATACATTTGGTTCACCAATTATTTTCTTTAAAAGGGAAACAAATTGGATCTGATAGAACCAAAACCCAGGTGATGAATAAATGTATAGCCTTTTTTATCGTTTTAGTTTTAGTCCTTGTTGTAGCTGTTCTTACGGACAATGAGCGCACAGCTTCCCATGAAAACAATTTAGTGGAACATAAGGTAGATACAAATAAGAATAGCCCACTTGTTGCTAATAAGGCAGTATCAGGCAGGAGTTATTAAGGGTTTAATATGTACATACAGTAGTAGTCCATAAATAGTAAATATTAAACAAGAGCATTCAATGACCATAATTATTAATAAGTAAAATTAACTGCCAAAAAAAGTGCGGTCCTGTAGGATGTTTTTATATACGAACATGTCATTGTTGCAAAACTATCCGAAGGATGTCGATGTAAATTTGAAAAACGCAATCAACTTGTAGGTTTTGGAATGCGCATAGTATTTAGGTTTCGGGGGAACTACCTAAACTTGTGTTTCCGATTCTCGTAATTCATAAACTCATTGCATCTATTGGATCGCACCAATTTGGCGGTTATTTTTTATTCTCTAAATGAATTTTAGAGTAATGGGCCTAGCCTCCTAGGCCGTAGTTCTTACGTGGTCTATATTCCTAAAAAAATATTTTCATTGATTTCTTCTCGGATATATCTTATCTTGTATCTAACCAATCAGGATAGAACTAACCGTGGGCATGAAAAAATCAACAAATCATATCTTCATGATATTTGTTGGCGCAATATATTTTATTTGTGCACAATTGCTTTATTCCCAAGATCAAATCAAATTTAGACAGCTCTCGGTTAATGACGGACTTTCGCAGAACAGTGCGGTATCCATTGCCCAGGATAGTATAGGCTATATGTGGATAGCCACGCAGGATGGCCTTAACAAGTACGATGGCAGTACATTCAGCATTTATCCTTTTACGTTTACAGATGTTACTAGGGCCACACATAGTTATTTAGGGAAGGTTTATGTGGATAGAAAGGGTCATGTATGGGTCATTCCCAATGATCGAATCCCATATAAACTGGATAACCAATCCAATATTTTTGTTCCACTGCAAGGAATTAGCGATGCTAGTTCCATTTTCATGGATG
>TARA_R100001369_G_scaffold28084_1_pt1 | contig 15414 bp, 9 predicted proteins | sample TARA_R100001369 | Tara Oceans TARA_R100001369 (sample SAMEA2621528) | marine metagenome | biome: marine biome (ENVO:00000447); feature: surface water layer (ENVO:00002042); material: "saline water (ENVO:00002010), including plankton (ENVO:xxxxxxxx)" | depth 5 m | reverse complement strand
CAAACAGTTAAAAACAATACAATGAAATTTAATACAAAAGCAATTCACGGAGGACAACACGATATAGACCCAGCATTCGGGTCTGTAATGACGCCTATTTACCAGACTTCTACTTATAAGCAGACTACACCTGGCGGTCATAAAGGGTATGAGTATTCTAGAAGCGCCAATCCAACACGATCCTCTTTAGAGCAAAGTTTAGCAAGTTTAGAAAACGGAAAGTATGGATTAGCTTTCGGCTCTGGCTTGGCTGCGGTCGATGCTGTATTAAAGTTGCTTGAGCCTGGCGATGAGGTTGTAACTACAAATAATCTCTATGGCGGTTCTTACCGTTTGTTTACATCGATATTCCAGAAGTTTGGTATAAAGTTTCATTTTGTGGATATGGAAAATGCTCAAGATATTGTTGAGCATATTAATGACCACACTAAAATGATTTGGATAGAAACGCCAACAAACCCTATGATGAATATTATAGACATAAAATCAGTTTCTCAAATCTCGTCTAAACATAAACTTATTCTAGCTGTGGACAATACGTTTGCGACACCTTACCTTCAATCACCATTAGATTTAGGCGCAGATATAGTAATGCATTCTGTTACTAAATACATTGGTGGTCATAGTGATTTGGTAATGGGAGCTCTAATTGTAAATGATAAGGCACTAGCAGATAAACTTTACTTTATACAAAACTCTAGTGGTGCAATATGTGGTCCGCAAGATGCATTTTTAGCTTTACGAGGCATTAAAACTTTACACGTAAGAATGCAAAGACATTGTGAGAATGGAAAAGCTGTAGCTCATTTTCTAAAAAGTCACCCAAAGGTTGAAAAGGTATATTGGCCAGGATTTCAAGAGCATCCTAACCATATAATTGCTAAAGCACAAATGAAAGATTTTGGAGGCATGGTATCTTTTTCAACTAAAGAAGGATCTTGGGAGTCTGCAATTCAGATTTTAGAAAACTTAAAAGTATTTACATTAGCAGAATCTCTTGGTGGAGTAGAAAGTCTTGCAGGACATCCGGCAAGTATGACACACGCAAGTGTCCCTAAAGAAGACCGTTTAAATATGGGTATTGTAGATTCTCTTATACGATTAAGTGTAGGTATAGAAGACGAATCAGATTTACTAGCAGATCTTAAGCAAGCATTAGGATAAAAAATTAAATTAATAAGATGTTATTTAAATTAATTAAATATGCTTATTCGAGATAATAAATGTATCCAAAACGAATCCAAAAAATCCAGTCATTAGCTCTGTTATCTGGGTTTCCTGGTTGTTGTGGAGAAAAACCTTCAACCCAATCTGAGCCATAATAATGCCATCGTCCTTCAAAAATAAGATCGCTTAAAGGTCCAAGTTTATAACGTGCTCCAAGACCACCAACTATAGCATAAGTAGAGCTGTCTTCTGGAACAATACTAGCTTCTCTGCCTACAGTAGGGTCTGGTAAAAAAGAATTAAATGTTGTGCTTGGTGAGCCTAAAGGACCTAAATCTGAATATACTTCTGGTGTGTAGTAAACATAATGTACACCAGCACTTATAAAGGGTGCTAGCCTATAACCGTTTGCTTGAAAAGACCTAATGCTTAGTGGCCAATATTCTAAACTTGATCCTATTTCAAAAACTTTAGCTTTACCGTGCTGAGCTCTTAATTTAGCACCTTGAAATGTGTTGCTTTCTGCATCATCACCAAAAAAATCTAGGTTAGTAGCGTGGTAATCTGCTTCAGTTCTAAGTTTAAAGTGGTCATTAAAATACTTGTCTCTTGTATAGCAATTGCAATCTGCGCGATATGCAAAATTTATGTAATGTAATAAGCCAATTCCTAATCCAGAATTGTGAGTATTTGTTTGTATGTCATAACGCTGTCCAAAATCTGAGAAGAAGGCAACAGGACCAACTGCAACACCTATTTCTTGAGAAAACCCAAGTTGTGCGTTTGTGGTTTGTAATGACACTAAAAGAAGGGCCAAACCAAGTAAAATATCCTTGATTTTCATTTTAGTAGGTTTAGTTTTGAGACAAAACAAATATATAAATAGTTACTTAACAAAATAGAAAGGTGTGTGTTTTAAAAGTTAAGAATAAAAAATTCTTAAAAAATAATAGGAATATCACAAAATTAAACGCCCTTTTTTATATAACCATTATATTTGCACTTTATTTATTTCAAACGTTTTCGCAAACCGAAACAATACTTTAATTATGGAACAAGAAGTAAAAGAATTTTTAGACAGAGTTTCTCTAAGAAATGCTAATGAGCCAGAATTCATGCAAGCAGTTCATGAAGTTGCAGAAACTGTCATCCCTTTTATAAAAGAAAATAAAAAATATCAGAATAAACGTTTATTAGAGCGTATGACTGAGGCAGAACGTATTATCATGTTCCGTGTAACTTGGTTAGATGATAACGGTAAAATACAAATGAATAGAGGATTCAGAATTCAGATGAATTCTGCTATCGGTCCATATAAAGGTGGTTTACGTTTTCACCCAACAGTTAACTTAAGCGTACTTAAGTTTTTGGCTTTTGAGCAAACATTTAAAAACTCTCTTACAACATTACCAATGGGTGGTGGTAAAGGAGGTTCAGATTTTGACCCTAAAGGAAAATCTGATAATGAAGTTATGCGTTTTTGCCAAAGCTTTATGACAGAGCTACAACGTCATATTGGTGCAGATACAGATGTTCCTGCAGGAGATATTGGTGTAGGCGGAAGAGAAATAGGCTTTATGTACGGACAGTACAAAAGACTAAGAAACGAATTTACAGGTGTATTAACAGGAAAAGGCCGTGAGTATGGTGGTTCTTTAATGCGTCCTGAAGCTACAGGTTACGGTAACGTATACTTTGCGCAAAATATGCTTAAAACAAAAGGAGATTCTTTTGAAGATAAAACAGTTGTTATTTCTGGATCTGGTAACGTGGCTCAATTTGCTGCAGAAAAGGTTATTGAGTTTGGAGGAAAGGTTGTAACACTTTCAGATTCTTCAGGGTATATCTTAGATAATGATGGTATAGACCAAGAAAAACTTGAGTTTGTAATGGAGCTTAAGAATGAAAAAAGAGGTCGTATTAAAGAATATTTAGATAAATACACTAATGCAGAATACTTTGAAGGTAAGACACCTTGGTCTGTAGCTTGTGATGTTGCCTTGCCTTGTGCTACTCAAAACGAGTTAGAGGAAAGCGATGCTAAGACATTAGTTAAGAATGGATGTATGCTAGTTGGTGAAGGTGCTAATATGCCTTGTACTCCAGAAGCTGTAACTGTTTTTCAAGATGCTAAGATATTATTCTCTCCAGGAAAAGCGTCTAACGCTGGTGGTGTAGCAACATCTGGATTAGAAATGTCTCAAAACTCTATGCGTTATAGCTGGACAGCAGAAGAAGTAGACAAAAAATTACATGAGATCATGAACAACATTCATGACCAATGTGTAAAATACGGTAGCGAAGAAGGTGGCTATGTAGACTACGTGAAAGGTGCAAATATTGCAGGTTTTGTAAAAGTAGCAGATGCAATGCTAGCTCAAGGCGCTGTATAAACAAACAAATAATTTATTTAAAAGCCATTTACAGTTTTGTAGATGGCTTTTTTTTATTTTTAGACTATATTAAACTATAGTGAATAGGATTACAAAATTTGTTTTTAAAAACCCTGAACTATCTATTATTGCTTTTGCAGTTGTAGTGAGACTCATTACGTTTATTTTCTACCCCAATACAACACTATTTAATGATTCGGAAAACTATTTAGATTTAGCAAAGCGCTTGCTTGAGGCTAATCTAATAGGATACGAAGGTTACAGAACACCAGGTTATTCAATGCTTATTCTTCTAGGCTTTCAAAATTTATGCTTAGTTGTTTTAATTCAACATCTTCTAGGTATTTGCACCAGTTTATTTATGTATTGGCTTTTAAGAAGTATTGCCCTTCATAAGGGAGTAGCCATAGGTGCTGCTATTTTATATTCGTGTTTATTGCATGTTGTTTTTTTTGAAAAAGGAATTCTTACAGAAACTTTTTCAGCATTTCTGCTAACTGCGATACTTTATATCTTACAACTTCATATTATAAAGAGAAAGTTTAAACCAAGTCATTTTGGAATTCTCTCAGTGTCAATATTGTTGCTGGTAATGACAAAGCCATTTTTCATTTACATCCTGCCAATTATTATCCTCTTTTTAGGAATAGCACTTTGGAGTCAATTACAATTTAAAATCATTAAGCCTATTTTAATTATTACAATACCAACACTTTTAGCAGTAGGAAGTTGGGCGTTTTTAAATAAACAAAATACAGGATACGCAACGTTAAGTAGCTATTTTGGGTACAACCTAGCACAACAAACAGTTAACTTTATACATAAAGCACCCGATGATTATGTAACTGTAAGGGATATTTATGTAGAACAAATAGAGAAAGATAAAGAACAGTTAGGGTATACATATTATTCAATTTGGGACGCATATCAACCTATGATGAAAGCTACAGGTTATAATTTTTATGATCTTTCTAATGAGCTTGCTAATATGTCTAAGGCAACAATTATAGCCAACCCAAAGGATTATATTAAGCAAGTGTTTTTATCCTGGAAACTTTTTTGGGGAGTAAAATTATATTGGGATCAGTCTCATATCAGTAATCCTGCAGTGGTAATAGTGTATAAAAGCATTTGGTTTTTGCAAAGACCGCTTATTGTTTTTGGTAAAATTTTATTTGTAGGGCTGTTCTTATGGAGTTTTATTAAAGGTGTTTTAAGAAAACGTATATCTGTACATTTGTTATCCTTTATTTTTGCGTTGGTAATTTTAGGGTCTATATTACAGGCTGCTATCATATATTCAGATAATTACAGGTTTTCGTTTCCTTATTTACCTGCAATAATAATTGTCCTTGCAAGTTATAGTGTAAGGCTTACACAGCTTATTAGAAAAAAGAAATGAAGTTAGTTTTTAAATTGTTAGTGCTGGTTCTGCCAATGTCATTAATTGCTCAGGATTTCTCAGAGAATTGGACAGAGTTTTATTCCTACTACAACATTAAAGATGTTAGTAATGGAAACAATAAGATTTATGCAGCAGCAGAGAACGCAATACTTATTTATGATATACCAACAGATTCTGTAAGAACTGTATCTTCTGTTAACGGATTATCTGGAGAGCTTATTACTGCAATACATTATTCAGAAACATACGAATCCTTAATTATTGGTTATGAAAATGGGTTAATTGAAGTTATAAATGATAATAGTACAGAGGTTACTTCGGTAGGAGGTATTATAGAAGAAGTTTCAATTTCACCATTAGATAAACGTATTAATCATTTTATGGAGTTTGAAGATAATATCTATGTATCAACAGACTTTGGAATTGTCCTATATAATCTTCCTAACTTAGAATTTGGAGACACATATAGGATAGGAGATAATGGAGAAGAATTACAAGTAAAACAAACAACAGTTCGTGGCGAAACAATATATGCTGCAACGTTTTCAGGAGGTATAAGATATGCAGATGTCACTAGTGAAGATCTTATAGATTTTGAAGAGTGGCAAGGCATAACAACATCTAGTTTTGATGCAGTACAGGTAGTAGGAAGCCAAGTCTATGCTGCTCAAAATAACGGAAGCTTACACCGTATAGAAGGAACCAATTTAGTGTTTGAAGAATCTTTAGGAATAAGAGCTAGAGATTTGCGTGTAAATAATGAAAACGAACTAATACTAACAACCCAAAGCTTTGTAAGGGTTTATGATGAAAATTTAAACATTTTAAATGCCATAACAACGCTTCAGGATATTTCACAGAACTATGTGGCAACTACTGTGGTAAATGGCGAGTTTTTTATTGGTCATGATGAGGTTGGCTTAATTGCAACAAGCACAACGTTATCTCCAGAATTTGTAGTTATAAGTCCAGACGGACCATTATTAAACAGCATATTTAATATGGAAGCTTTAGACAATGAGCTGTGGGTTACTTTTGGTGAGCATAACATATTTTATAACCCTTACCCTAGAAGCGATAGAGGTATAAGTCATTTGGTAGAAGATGAATGGCGAAATATTCCTTATGACAGTTTAATGGGTGCTTTAGATATTATTGAAGTTACCTCAAACCCATTTAACTCCGAACAAGTCTTTTTTAGCTCTTTTGGCGATGGGCTTTTAGAAGTGAATGATGAAGTGCCAACGCAATTTTTCACGGGAAATAATTCTGCAATTTTCGATTTTATTCCTAATGGTACAGATGGGAGCCGTGTTAATGGTACGGCATTTAACTCAGAAGGTACTCTGTATTTAGCTCAAGGATTTACAGATATTGCTTTATATAAAAAGGAACAAGACAGTGATGTTATTATGCCTATTGATGATTTGATAGATAACATTCCAACCTTAGGAGATGGTTTGTTAGGTAAAATAGTAATAGATAGAAATGATAATTTATACATAGGATCACAAACACAAGGTTTAGTAGGCTACCAGCCTTCTACAGGAATAGTTACACAATTAAAAGATGATGTTGGCGGAGCTGGCTTACCAGATAATGATATTAGAGCTTTAGAGTTTGATCAAAATGGAAGACTGTGGATAGGGTCTTTAACAGGCCTGCGAGTTCTTTTTAATCCACAAAGTATCTTTACAGAAGATAATGTAACTGTAGAGCCTATTATTATTGAAGAGAATGGTGTGCCACAAGAATTGTTATTTAGTCAGTTTGTAACATCTATTGAAGTTGATGGCGCAAACAATAAATGGATAGGTACAGCACAATCTGGTGTTTTTTACTTATCACCAAATGGACAAGAAACCTTATTAAGGTTTACAAAAGAAAACTCACCATTACCATCAAATATTATTACAGATATACGTATAGATGAAGCTTCTGGTAGAGTATATATTGGTACTCCAAATGGTCTTTTGGCTTATAATGCTACAGCAACTAGCCCTCAAGATAATTTAGAAAATGTTAGAGCTTACCCTAACCCAGTAAGACCAAACTTTAATGGCGTAGTGGTTATAGATGGTCTTACAGCAAGAGCTAATGTTAAAATAACAGACATTACTGGAAATCTTGTTTATGAAGATACTTCTGTAGGTGGAAGTATTGAGTGGGATACTACAGCATTTGGAAGACATAGAGTAGCTTCTGGCGTTTATTTAATTTTAATTACTGCAGAAGATGCGCTGGAAACTAAGGTGCATAAACTTATGATTATTCGCTAATGCTCGTAACTACAAAAGCAATAGTTATAAGTGCAATAAAGTATGGAGAAGCAGACCTTATTGTAAAACTCTTCACAGAAAGTAGTGGTTTAAAATCTTATCTTCTAAGAGGAATTTTAAAAAGTAAGCGAGGTAAATTTAGGGCTTCACAATTTCAGCCATTAACATTGCTGGAAGTCGTAGCAAAACATAAAGATAAAGGAACTCTTGAAACACTAAGAGATGCTAAAATCTTAGCAACATATCAAACACTTCACACAGACTTATTAAAGTCAACTGTCATCATGTTTTTGGCAGAATTACTAAGGAATGCAATACAAGAAGAGGAAAAAAATCCAGAGTTATTTAGCTTTCTAGAAACCGCTTTTTTATGGTTTGATAAGTATAATTCATCAAACTTTCACTTGTTATTTTTAGTCAAACTAAGCTTGTTTTTAGGATTTTACCCAGAAGGAACTAACAAAAATGCATCATTTTTCAATTTGTTAGATGGTACGTTCCAAGGAGTTTCAACCAATTCATATTGTATTTCTGGAATTCATAAAGATACTTTAGAACTGTTATTAGGCATAAATTTTGATGGTTTAGAAGAACTAAAACTAAACCAAACCAACCGTTCGGGTATGTTGTCTATGTTGCTTCTTTATTATGAGCTGCATTTGCAAGGCTTCAGAAAACCGAAATCCTTAACGGTTTTAAAAGAAATTTACTCCTAATGCGTCTACTTATACTAAGCTTATGTTTACTGTGTGTATGTACTTTAAAAGCACAAGAAGTTATAGTGTTGTCTGAAGATACAGAAGACCCATTATTTAATGTGGCTGTTTTTAATCTAGATAAATCAAAAAGTAGTGTAACAGATTTTAACGGTAGTGTTAGTCTCAAATCATTTACACTAACTGAAACTATAATCTTTAAGCACCTTGCTCATAAAGTGTTTAAAACCACTAAAGCAAGTATTTTAAAAGAAGGAAATACGATTTATTTAGAAGCTTCAGAAAACGCATTAGATGAAGTTGTAATGTCTGTGTCTAAATTTTCTCAGAAAGAAAAAGAAGTCTCTCAAAAAATAGTAAGTATTAAAGCTAAGGATATTATAGCTGCAAACCCTCAAACTTCAGCAGATTTACTTGAGAGTACTGGTCAGGTCTTTGTTCAAAAGAGTCAACTTGGTGGTGGTAGTCCAATTATTAGAGGATTTTCAACAAATAGGTTGCTTATAACTGTAGATGGTGTTCGGTTTAATACGGCAATATTTAGAGGAGGAAATGTACAGAATATTATTTCTATAGACCCATTAGCTGTAGAGAACACAGAGGTTATTTTAGGACCTGGCTCTGTAGTTTATGGTAGTGACGCTGTTGGTGGTGTCATGAATTTTTATTCTAAAAAACCTAAGTTTTCTAATGATGCTAATCTAAAAACTTCTGGAAATGCATTGGTGAGATATGCTACTGCAAATGCTGAAAAAACAGGCCACGTAGATATAAATTTTGGAAAAGAAAAATGGGCGTTCTTAACTAGTGTAAGTTATAGTGATTTTGACGATTTAAAAATGGGGAGTCACGGTCCAGATGAGTATTTAAGACCAGACTATCAAACTACTCAAAACGGAGAAGACCTGGTTGTGCTTAATGATGATCCTAAAGTGCAGGTAGAGACAGGTTTTAATCAAATTTATCTTATGCAAAAAGCTAGGTTTTCTCCTAATACAAAATGGGATTTTAATTTAGGAATAAGCTATTCTGAAACCTCAGACTACCCAAGATATGATAGGTTAATACGTAAGAGTGAAGGAGAGTTTAGAGCAGCAGAGTGGTATTATGGACCTCAATCTTGGCTGTCTACAAATTTAGATATAAGGCAAACGCAATCTACATTATTTTATGATGAAGCTAATCTTACGCTAGCTTACCAAAAATTTGAAGAAAGTAGAAATGATAGAAATTTTGGTGAAAATATACGTTTTGAAACAGATGAAGTTGTAAATGCCTATTCTACCAATCTAGATTTTACAAAATCACTAGGGAAGCATAAGATGTTTTATGGTTTAGAGTATGTTCATAATAAAGTTAGCTCCTTCGGAAAACAAACAAATATAAATACAAACGAATCTGTTGAAGATGCCTCAAGATACCCAGATGGCTCTACTTGGCAATCTGCAGCTGCTTATGCAAGCGCACAATGGTCATTGAAAGAAGACTTAACATTAACAACTGGTGCCAGATATAATCAAGTGATTGTTAACGCAACATTTAATGACCGTTTTTACGATTTCCCATTCGACAAAGCAGATATTAACACAGGTGCACTTACAGGTAGTGCGGGATTATCTTGGCAACCAACAGAATTATTTGGAACAAAATTAGGATTTTCAACCGCATTTAGGGCTCCTAATATAGACGATGTAGGGAAGGTTTTTGATAGTGAACCAGGTTCTGTAGTAGTGCCAAATCCAGATTTAGATCCAGAATATGCATATAATACAGAAATAGGATTTACACTAAACTTTAATAATAATGTAAAGTTTGATATAGGTGGTTTTTATACGCTTTTAAATAATGCATTAGTTAGAAGAGATTTTACATTAAATGGAGAGTCTACCATAGATTACCAAGGAGAACCTAGCCAAGTACAAGCCATACAAAATGCAGCAAGTGGAAAAGTATATGGCTTCGAAGCAGGTACAGAAGTAAATTTCAATAAAAACCTTCAGCTTACATCTCAAATAAACATTACAGAAGGCACACAAGAATTAGATGATGGTACAGAAGCACCTTTGAGACACGCGGCTCCAGTTTTTGGAAATACACACTTTAAATTCAGTAAAAACAAAATTACTTTAGATGCATTTGCAGAATATAATGGAGAATTTAGTTTTGAAGAATTAGCACCAAGTGAGCAGGATAAACCATATTTATATGCAATTGATGAGAATGGAAATCCATATTCGCCATCTTGGTACACCTTAAATTTTACAGCTCAATACGATGTTTTAGATAACCTAAAAGCAACAGCAACTGTAGAAAATATAACAGACCAGAGATACAGAACTTACTCTTCTGGAATAGCAGCGGCAGGACGAAATCTTATACTTGCCTTAAGCTATGATTTTTAATAAAAGAATTTAAAAATCTTAACTCAAGTTTTTTCAAATTATAAAAACGCTTTAGTGTGAAGTAACTACAATGTTTACAGAGACTAAAGACCCCAATTTTTACCCAAAAATTCATTACTTTCGCACTTCATTAGAAAATGCACAGTAATGAGTACGAAGTTCACTGAATACAAAGGACTTGACCTGCCTAAAATAGCATCAGAAATTCTTGACTACTGGAAAGAAAACAAGATTTTCGAAAAATCTATCAGCTCTAAAGATGACAATAAGCCCTTTATCTTTTTTGAAGGACCACCATCTGCAAATGGTTTGCCTGGAGTTCATCACGTATTAGCACGTAGTATCAAGGATATTTTTCCTCGTTACAAGAGTATGAAAGGTTTTCAAGTTAAGCGTAAAGCAGGTTGGGATACTCACGGCTTACCAATTGAACTTGGAGTAGAAAAAGAACTGGGCATTACTAAAGAAGATATTGGTACTAAAATCTCTGTAGAAGATTACAATAAAGCTTGTAAGAAAGCAGTAATGAGATATACAGATGTTTGGAATGACCTTACCGAAAAAATGGGCTATTGGGTAGATATGGAAGATCCATATGTTACGTACAAGTCTAAATACATGGAAACCGTTTGGTGGTTGTTGTCTCAAATTTATAGCAAAGGTTTGCTTTATAAAGGCTATACCATACAACCTTATTCTCCAAAAGCAGGAACAGGTTTAAGCTCTCATGAGCTTAACCAACCAGGAACATATCAAGATGTGTCTGATACTACTGTAGTGGCACAATTTAAAGCAGATGCTTCAACATTGCCCGAAGAGCTAAAGGCATATAAAGACAATTTATTCTTCTTAGCTTGGACAACAACACCTTGGACACTACCAAGTAATACAGCATTAACAGTTGGACCTAAGATAGATTATGTGGTTGTAAAATCATATAACCAATATACTTTTGAGCCAATTACAGTAATTGTAGCTAAAAAGTTAGTAACTAAACAATTTAACAAGCGTTTTAGCGCTGTTGAAACAGAAGAAGAACTTTTAGCCTATAAAGAAGGCGACAAAAAGATACCTTACTTAATAGTTTCAGAACATAAAGGAAAAGATTTAGTAGGTATACGCTATGAGCAACTATTATCTTATGCTAAGCCGTACGAAAACCCTCAAGATGCATTTAGAGTAATTTCTGGAGATTTTGTAACAACAGAAGACGGTACAGGAATAGTGCACACAGCACCAACTTTTGGTGCAGATGATGCTTTGGTAGCTAAGCAGGCATCACCGCAAATACCACCGTTATTAGTAAAAGATGATAATGACAACCTTGTGCCACTAGTCAATTTACAAGGAAAATTCACGAAACATATGGGTGAGTTTGCTGGTAAATATGTGAAAAATGAATACTATGATGAAGGGCAAGCACCTGAGAAATCTGTAGATGTTGAATTAGCCATAAAGCTAAAGGAAGAAAATAGAGCATTTCACGTAGAGAAATATGTGCACAGTTATCCAAACTGCTGGCGTACAGATAAGCCAATCTTGTACTATCCGTTAGATTCTTGGTTTATAAAAGTAACAGATGTTAAAGATCGTATGCACGAGCTTAACACAACAATTAACTGGAAACCTAAAGCAACAGGAGAAGGCCGTTTTGGAAATTGGTTAGCAAATGCTAATGACTGGAACTTGTCTAGATCTCGCTATTGGGGAATTCCACTGCCAATTTGGAGAACAGAAGATGGTAAGGAAGAGTTAATGATAGGCTCTGTTGAAGACCTTAAAATTGAAATGAAAAAGTCTGTTGAAGCAGGCATAATGGAGAAAGATATTTTTGAAGAATTTGTAGTAGGAGATAACTCCGAAGAAAATTATGATAAGATAGACTTACATAAAAATATAGTAGACCAAATTATCTTGGTATCTTCTAAAGGAGAACCAATGCGTCGTGAAGCAGATTTAATTGATGTTTGGTTTGATAGTGGTAGTATGCCATATGCACAGTTTCACTATCCATTTGAGAATAAAAGACTTGTTGAGACCACGTGGCGTAAAGCAGATTTTATTGCAGAAGGCGTAGACCAAACAAGAGGATGGTTTTACACCTTGCACGCAATTGCAACAATGATTTTTGATGATGTTGCATACAAAAATGTAGTTTCTAATGGATTAGTTTTAGACAAGAATGGTCAAAAAATGTCTAAGCGTTTAGGAAATGCTGTGGATCCTTTTGAAACACTTTCTGTTTATGGACCAGATGCAACAAGATGGTACATGATAAGCAATGCCAATCCTTGGGATAACCTAAAGTTTGATATTGAAGGTATAGAAGAAGTAAGACGCAAATTCTTTGGAACGCTTTACAACACCTATTCATTCTTTAGTCTGTATGCAAACCTAGATGGCTTTACATATGATGAAAACCCTATTCCTTTAGAGCAACGCCCAGAAATAGATCGTTGGATATTATCTGAGTTACATTCACTTATTAAAGATGTAGACTCATATTATAATGATTATGATGCCACACGAGCAACTAGAGCAATATCTGAGTTTGTACAAGAAAACCTTAGTAACTGGTTTGTAAGATTAAGCAGAAGGCGTTACTGGAAAGGCGATTATGAAACAGATAAAATATCAGCATATCAAACACTTTTTGAGTGTTTGTTAACCGTATCTAAACTCGGAGCTCCAGTCTCTCCATTTTTTATGGACAAACTTTACAGAGACTTAATAATGGCTTCAAATAAGGAACCGTTTGAAAGTGTACATTTGGCCGAATTTCCGATAGCAGATGAAACGGTCATTGACAAAAGTTTAGAGAGTAAAATGAAAAAGGCACAAATAGTGTCTTCTTTAGTACTTTCATTACGAAGAAAAGAACAAATAAGAGTACGCCAGCCGTTACAGCGTATTATGATACCTGTATTAAACGACCAACAGCGTAGCGAGATTTTAGCAGTAGCAGACCTTATAAAAACAGAGGTTAACGTTAAGACTATAGAGCTTTTAGATGATGCAAGCGATATTCTTGTAAAGCAGATTAAGCCTAACTTTAAAGTTCTTGGTCCACGTTTTGGAAAAGACATGCGCTTTGTGGCTTCAGCAATATCAGAGATGAATGCTAAAGAAATCACAAAAATTGAGCAAGAAGGCGAAATCAGTATTGATGTTAATGGGAATTTAACTAAATTGACCCTCGAAGATGTCGAAATCACCTCTCAAGACATTGAAGGTTGGCTAGTTGCAAACAACTCTGGAATCACGGTAGCGTTAGACGTGACAATTTCTGAAGATCTTAGAAAAGAAGGAATTGCAAGAGAGTTTGTCAATCGTATTCAAAACCTACGTAAAGATAGTGGCTATGAGGTCTCAGACACCATTGCTATTAAAATACAAAAAGACGGCAAAATCGAGACTGCCGTAACAGACAATATGGAGTATATTAAAAACGAAACTCTAGCTACAAGTCTCGATCTTGTAGAAGAGTTAGATAATGGTACAGTAGTTGAGTTTGATGATGTAACTACTAAGCTATTTATAGATAAAAACTAAATCATTATGGCACAAACAGATGTAAAAGAAAGATATAGCGATAAGCACTTAGAAGAATTTAGAGCTATTATATTAGAAAAAATTGAATCTGCAGAACATCAACTTAAAATGTATGAAGAAGCATACAATAACTTAAGTGGTAATGGCACAGAAGATACTGCGCCAACATTTAAGGCATTTGATGAAGGTAGTGAAACAATGAGTAAGGAAAGCAACGCACAGTTAGCTAGAAGACAAGAAAAATTTATACGTGATCTTAGGAATGCAATAGTACGTATAGAAAACAAAACGTACGGTATTTGTCGTGTAACAGGAAAACTAATAAATCCTGAGCGTCTTAAACTTGTGCCACATGCTACTTTAAGTATAGAGGCTAAAAATATGCAACAGTAGTTGTTTATTAAAAGATAATTTTTAAAAACGCTCCTATTTGGGGCGTTTTTTGATGTTATAAAATGATGATACGTAGTATTAAAATATATTTTACAGTCTGTTGTTTTTTCGCAATTCTTGTTCAACAAAATAGTTTTGCTCAAAAACAAACAGAACAACAAATTGATGCAAATGGTATAACAACCATCTTGGTAGAAAGTAATGAGGTTTTCAAAATCACATTAAAAACAGCGAAGACACCGTTTGTAACAATTAAAACAACCTCTGAAGGTGAATACTATCAAAACATATCTTTAATTACAGAACTTACTGGAGAAATTTTAAAAGTAACGTCAAAATATCCACAAATACTTACAAGTGGTTATGATAAGCTAAGCGCTCACAAAGTATTGGCTATGGAAGTTATTCTTGAAGTGCCAGAAAATTTATCTGTACAAATACAAAGCAATGTAGCCTCAGTGTTTGGAGAAGGTAGTTTTGAGTACTTACAATTAGAATTAAAATCAGGACAATGTGTCCTCAATAATTTTAATGGTAATTTATTGGTTAACACCTATAACGGAAATATTGCAGTAGCAACAAGCCCATCAAGAGTAGAAGCAGAATCCAGGCACGGTACACTTACAAATAACCTAGATTATACAGGACAACAACTCTTAAAGCTTAAAACTATAGATGGCAATATTACCATCACAAAATCTCAATAAAAAAAGCTTATTTTTGCTCCCGTTAAAGTGCGTTCAATTTTATTATAGCAGCGTATTTACACTATTTTGATAATAAGAAACAATTTATGTCTTTAAAGAAAGCATCCTTACTTATACTAGTGGTTTTATTAATAGACCAAATTTCTAAGATTTACATTAAAACTAATTTTATACTAGGTGATGAGGTAGCTGTATTAAGTTGGTTTAAAATTAGGTTCATAGAAAATCCTGGAATGGCTTGGGGTTTCGAGTTGCCAGGTAACTACGGAAAGTTAATTCTTACCTTATTTAGAATAGTTGCTATTGCTGGTATAGGATATTGGTTGTGGGATAGTGTAAAGAAAAATGGTTCTAAAGTTTTAATAGCTTCAATAGCATTAATATTTGCTGGTGCTTTAGG
>TARA_R100001369_G_scaffold1927_2_pt1 | contig 15419 bp, 17 predicted proteins | sample TARA_R100001369 | Tara Oceans TARA_R100001369 (sample SAMEA2621528) | marine metagenome | biome: marine biome (ENVO:00000447); feature: surface water layer (ENVO:00002042); material: "saline water (ENVO:00002010), including plankton (ENVO:xxxxxxxx)" | depth 5 m | reverse complement strand
TTGCCTCAGTCAGGATATTGGTATTGGTTTCTGACTTAAATAATTTACTGGCATCGATAAATTGCGTTTTGCTATCGGTTTTGTGCTTTGATAATACTAAAATATTAACCGAAATCGTTGTGCCAAAGAATAGGTTGGGCGCAAGGGATATCACCGATTCTACATAATTATTATCTACCAAATACTCACGAATCTTCTTTTCAGCACCGCCCCGATAGAAGATACCAGGGAAGCAGACAATAGCGGCGCGTCCCTTACTGGATAGATAGTTCAGTGCATGGAGTACAAAAGCAAAATCCGCTTTAGATTTGGGCGCAAGTACACCAGCGGGCGCAAAACGCTCATCGTTAATCAAGGTTGGATCGTCGCTACCAATCCATTTCACTGAATAAGGTGGATTAGAAACGATGGCATCAAAGGGTTTATCATCCCCAAAATGTGGATTTAACAGCGTATTGCCTAGCACGATATTAAACTTGTCGTAATTGATGTTGTGCAAAAACATATTCATACGCGCAAGGTTATACGTGGTGTGGTTGATCTCCTGACCAAAAAAACCTTCTTCAATGATATGGTTGTCAAAATGTTTCTTAGCTTGTAGCAACAGTGAGCCTGAGCCTGCTGCTGGATCATAAATCTTATTAACAGTTTCCTGCTTATGCATGGCAATTTGCGCAATCAGCTTAGAAACGCTTTGTGGTGTAAAGAACTCGCCCCCTGATTTACCAGCATTGGCCGCATAGTTAGAGATGAGATACTCGTAAGCATCACCAAATAGATCGATTTGGTTGTCAGCGAACTGCTCCAACTTGAGACCGGCAACGCCTTTAAGTACAGCTGCTAAGCGCGCGTTCTTATCGGTAACGGTATTTCCTAAACGGTTGCTGGTGGTATCGAAATCCGCAAATAAGCCTTTGATATCAGGCTCGGACGGGTAGCCATTGGCTGAACCTTCAATCGCTTTAAATATGGCCGCAAGATCGGTGTTAAGATTTTCATTTCTATGTGCTCCTGCCGCGATCGTGGAAAACAGTTGGCTTGGGTAAATAAAATAGCCCTTAGTCTTGATGGCATCGTCTTTAATATCATCCGTAATTACTTCATTAGGAAGGGCTGCATAGTTGACGCTTTCATCACCTGCTTCGATATAATTGGAGAAGTTCTCACTGATAAAACGGTAAAACAAAGTACCTAACACATATTGCTTAAAGTCCCAACCATCTACTGAACCACGAACTTCATTTGCAATTTGCCAGATTTGGCGATGGAGTTCGGCACGTTGTTGGGTACTTGTCATAATAAAATCCTATAAGAATAATAATGGGACTAAAAATATCCCATATTTTGTATAACTTCGATTTGCAATGAATTATCTAAGACTAGTGTTGATATATTAACCACTACTATCTGTTTTTGGGTACATTATACGGTGTTTAACTGAATATCAATTTTTAAACCGCTCTGACTATATCAGAAGCTGATTTATTGGAGGTAGGGAGCTATATCTGACAGGACTAAGCTATTATATTTTAAGACTTAATATTCAAGATAATCCCTAATTGGACGCTTCTTAAATTGTGAAGCATCTTTTTTAAGACGGTTTATCATTTCAAATTCCCACGCTTTAGGGTCTTGACCTGCTGGACTGGTAGAGCTTACCAAATGATTGTAATCGGCAACAAATCTGGGGTTGCGAGCAATACGACCCAATTGCTTATCGTTTAACCCTTCAATAGTAGACATTTCAATACGATCAGCCTCAACTTTAGCGCTAATTTTCTCTTTAGTTTTCTTCACTTTGAACTTGAATGTAAAACCTGTAATGATACGCCCTTGTTTGTGTTGTTCGTATTCAACAGTAATATCAGTGTGTTCGTTGATTTGAGTGATCGCCAAGTCTAAAACTCGTCTTTTAAAGGCTTCTATTCTTTGGTATTCATCTACCAAGCCTAGCTTTTCGCGCAATTCCACAAGTGATATCTGACTCGTCCTACCTACTGACCTCCATTGAATAATTAACTCATATAGCCTTATTGCATACTCACTCTGCAATCCTACGACCTGCTTCAATTCATATTCCGTATAACGTGCTTCAAGCCTCGTAATCAGAGGAATTACATCGCTTGCAAATACCAACTCTACACAACCTAAGTCATCAATATAGCCGATCTTATCTACCCAACGACTTTTATAATGTCCTATCTTTCCTGAGCGCTCATCAATCTTGCTATAGGCAAACCCTGCCTCATACAATCCTTCTACTGCTCTTTTCATAGCTTCATAAGATGTATGTTTTTCTACATTGAATTGTTTGGCATAGCTTTGCGCGTAAATTCGCAACAATCCTCCCGCCTCTATTAATGTTTTTTGTTCCCTTGCCTCAATAATTGCTAAAAATATTAAGCGTTGCTCAACTACCCCTAGGCTATAACTCGCGCCAATTAAAGAATTATCCTTAGTAACTAACTGTTTAGACATTTCCATCTTCCAATCAACTTTGAGCAACTATATTATCTTAAAGTTGTTAAAGCAACTCTTATTAAGCTTAGTTGCTTTATAGGTCGTAAAACGTTGCTTTATAGGTCGTAAAACGTTGCTTTATAGACTCTGCATTCTTTTAACAGCAAGGCTTCCCGAAGACCTAAAAGCTTTTAAAATTATTTAAAAGTATTAAAAACCTTTTTGGTTATTAATACTTAAAATGACAAAAGAATAATTAGTAAAGATAGTCATCAATTGGATATGATCAATTTCAGCTTATTTGAAAATGAAGATCTAATCTTTAATTCTATAGAGATAGAACCACTCTATTTAGCCTTCTACAAGGTTCTAAATATCATTTGGTAATCTGCTAGGTAAATTACCTTTGAACCTTCTTAAACGGAAAATATGGGCTTATACAGTCACAAGTTTAGCTATATCAACTGAGATTTATCGAATACAAGTACAAAATCCAGAAATTTTTATCAATATGTTACCAAGGACAAGTATTTGATAATTAAATTGTTTATCAAAAAAAGCCCTTTTCTCAGCTGAGACAAGGGCAATCTATATCTAATTATTAATCCAAACTATTGTATGCTTTTAATCTTGCTTTATCGACCAATCTTTGAGCATTGCCAACTTTGTTAGGTGCTGCCACCTCTCTTAATATCAATAACGATTCTAGCACTATCGGCATCAGAGTCTTGACCATATCATCCTGATTTGATGTATTCTCTTCCATTTTTGATCCTTCGTCGTCCGACTGTAATAAGTGCAGAATCTCACTAATATCTCCTTTCATAAACTGAAGGTCTTCAAGAAAGTTATTGGTATCTGACTCCAGCTTTTTCTTTAAGTAGCCACCAGGCGTTTGCCCTGCCTCTGCTGCTATCGCTTCTAGTTTTAGGTAGATTTCTGGCTTTAATCTAAATGATACGGTAGGAGTACTCATGAATATCCTTGTTTGCAAATTGTAGACAGCAATATATCATAAAAATCAGAAACTTAAATCAATTTTGTTTGCAATTTGCATGCAGAAAAAAGCGTCTTAAATCAGGTAAGATGCTGATTTAAGACGCTTTTTTTCATCCCGAGAGGGTGCGTAAGGTGTAGTCATTAAATTGGATAATTTAATGACCAAAAAGCAGGTAGAAAAATCGGTTATTTTCTACCTGTCGTAAGCCTTTTTAGCTAAAAAGGCTTATAAGAGCGTTACGTTAGTAAATCGTTAGTAAAAAGATAGGGAATCGTTAGCTAGATATGAGCAAATTATGAGCAATTGCTGTATGATTGATTGAAAGTTAGCAAATCGTTAGCAAAAGGGTAGTAAATCGTTAGTTAATTATGAGCAATTTATGAGCGTTTTTATAATTGAGATAATTGTCTTCAAGAATAGAGGGGGATAGAAATTTATGGCTAAGAGAACAAAGTTTTCCAAGTTTCGTGATCTTTATGAGGTGATCGAAGAGCTGGCTGTTTCATATACCTATGAAGGCGTGGTTGAGATATTAGCTGAGCGCCATGACCTCATTCTAACGACTGGTACACTGACCAATTATCTTTACCGCTATAGAAAAGAGTCAAAGGAATTATCTGTCGCTACAGATAATTCTAGCAGTGATATTGAGATTAAGCCTGAGGTTAAAAAACAAATTTTTGTTGATTTGTATTCTAGTGACCCAATCCAAGAAAGCAATACGGATGTTAGCGATGAAGCCTATGTACAGTCCACGCATGAAGAATTAGATACGGCTATGAAGAGATTTGAAGCGAAGCTAACAAATAAAAGAAATAGATCTCTTCTTGATAGGCAAGCTATTGATGATAAATAAATAAAAATTTCATAAAGGGATATTTTCCTAGTGTAAAAAGGAGTAATTCATGAGTATTGAAGGTATATCAGTAGCAAGTAACCATTTCATGATGTTTGAAGAGGCGCAACGAGAATACTACCGTCAAATGGGTCGTCTTAACACCTTTGGTTTAGAAAACGAAGCTCATAGCGATAACATACGTAAAAAGATGTTTGAGCTAAAAGATGAGGAACGTATGCTAAGAGAATGTAGCGCGAGCGAACTCTACGTCATACAAAAAGAGCTAGAACAGAAAATTGATGATTTTCTGCATGAATTTGATGGGTAGCGCGTTACTAACACTATTCGTAAAAGTCTAAAACCCTAAAGTAATTGAGTTAGGTGTACTTATCGCTTATATTAAGGGTACATAAATAAGCGATAAGTAATGCTATGAGCACAACTAATTATAATATTCGTCTGGATCAAGAATTAAAAGATAAGGCGTTTTCAGTGCTTGAAGGCTATGGTTTAACGCCTTCGCAAGCGATTAAGTTATTTTTGCATCAGGTAGCAGAAACCAATAGCATACCGTTATCTTTTGATTATCAGGTAATACCTAGCAACAATACGCTTGAAGACGGTGATCAATGATTGAATTTGAATGGGATGAACAGAAAAATAGCAGTAATCAACGCAAACATGGCTTATCCTTTGAAGAAGCAGCTCGGGTATTTTTTGATCCTTTGTGTTTACGTCAGCAAGACTGATATGAAAATGGTGAAGAGCGGTGGCAAGCGCTTGGTTCAGTGAATGGGGTGGCGGTATTACTGGTCGCTCATACTCAAAGAGATAGTGAGGGTGGTGAGGTTATTCGTATCATATCAGCACGACCTGCCACTAAGGTTGAAAGGAGGTTTTATGAACAAGGTTAGCTATAAAGCAAATGAATTGCCGTCTTTAAGCGCTGAGCAAGAAGCTAACTTGCAACGATTGGCGATGCTCTCAGATGATGATATTGATTTGTCTGATATGCCAGAAGTCACAGACTGGTCAGGTGCGACCCGTGGTAGTGTGGTGCCAGATGATCCTATGGTCGGTGCCAGTATCGTGAGTCCTAGTATCATTGCAAGATTCCAGGATAAGGCGAAGAAGACCGGCGGAAACTACCAAGATATGATTAACGATGCGCTAGAAGAGTATTTGTTAGATCATTAGTCGATAATCTTACAACGTTTAAAATTCCCACCACTTTTTTTTCTTCTCAACCGTAGCTACGGTTGAGTTGTCTGTTTTTTCTTTCTCTTGTTCAAGTGGCGGCTCATAGCCCTGCTCAGACTTTTTAAATTCTAGTAGTCTGACTTGCGCGAAATCCTGAATACTGGCATTGGCTTTATCCAGCGTTTTGTTCAATTGTGCTATCTGCTCTTGATAATTCTCTATCAACTTCTTTTGATCACTCACCTGTTGGCTGAGATGTTCATTCTTGAGCTTTTCAAGCGCTAATTGGTGTTCAATGTCTGTATTGTACTGAACACTTTGACTGTTCAGCGGTGTACTTTGGACAGTGTCCACTGAACGTTCAGTACGTTTTTTAGAAATTGGCTCACCGAACACTCGCAACATTTCTGCAATGTCTATTTTCTTGTCTGCGGTTCTGGAAAGCTCACCGTCATTGACTTTCTGGTAGATTGTTGTTCTTGATACACCCCATTCTTTTGCTGCTTTCGTCACCGATATATTCATGGTTCACCTAGTGTTCAAGTACGTTTTTAATGGCTGTTCAGTACAACTGTTCAGAACGTTCAGTGAACAACTATCGCATTAACTTTATTATTAGGCAAATTTAATCTTTTAATACGTGAGTAGTACATGTATCGTTTACCTTCATATGAGGAGAACTATTGTGTCAGATGACTTACTCACGGAAGAAGCGATGAGAGAAGAACAACCAAAGAAACAGGAATTAGAAGAAAAAGAAAGCGCTGAGGCAAGATCTGGAAAGGATCATGCACATTTTTGGAAATCCCTAACACCACCCCTACTGGGTGCTGTTACTGCACTTCTTGTTGCAATAGCTGGTGCTTTTGTTGCAGTTTATTTAACTCAAAAAAGTAACGAGGATCAAGAAAAATTAGCCGTATTGAGATTATTAGAAGTTTCTGAATCAGATTTAAAGGCGACTATTGAGCGTATAGATAGTATTGGAAGCGCAGAAATCAATGCAGACAATAGCCAAGGTTGCGTAATTCCTTTTAGGAACTTTCCTGACACCATCTTTCCATATCCAATGATTTTTACAGACGCAATAACTGATAAACGAGTAATACTAAATCTTTCAAGTACCAATCTAAAAATCTTATATCCTTCTGAAAAAAAATTAGATAAATATGCAGATGCAATTATGCGTATGAATTATGACGCTCAATTTAAGAAAACGAAATACGCTCACTATAGGGATGAGCTGAAATTCCTACAATTAGTTTTAGGTGGAGAAATTAAATATCAAAAAGGTAAGTTAAGTGAGAAACAACTAGCGAAAGCCGAAGAACAAAAAGATAAGTTAGGTGAAGAACAAATAGTGAAAGCCAATAAGTCCTTCAAATCTGAAGCTTTGAAGGACTCACCGTTTAAGAGCCCTCCTTTAGGTTTCAACAAGAGAGGGGTGAGCGGTAATTAGAAAAGTCAGTTAGCAGCCAAATAGCCCATTGTTCACAAAAATTATATTATGACACTAACAAAAACCAGTCATATCAGACTCTGGATAATTTTGAAATAAGATTTCAAACACTTCATCATGTTCTGATTTATAGGCAAGGGCGGCTCTTTGAGCCAGCACGACTTGGACATAGAATGCTTTTGCTGCCTTCTCAGTATCCGTTAATTTATAATTTTTCTCTTTTCCTTTTATTTTCTTTAGGTGTTCTTGAGCATCTCTTAAATTACGTTCCGTGACGTCTTCGAGCGAAAGGTTTAGTGCCTCTAGTTTTTCGTAAAAGTCATAATATTGAAACTGAGCCTTCAGATCATAAGGTATCTTAAGCTCATCAAGAGTAGCTGTCAGTTCTTCAAAATAGTCATAGGCAGAGTGTCTATCATGGTCTCTGTTAAACAGTATCCTGATTTTATGAGGAGGTACGCCCATGATGACTAATATTTTGATCGTTCTAATACTATCGGCTATTAATTTGGGTGATGAATCAACCACTGGCACTAGGAAGAAGTCATAATCTTCATGGCACCCCATCATTTGACCCATCCGATTAATAGTACGCTCGAATTCAGACATCTCCACTTCAACAATAACGGACGTATCCATTATCATTAGCTCAACATGTACATCTGAAAGTTTTTCTACAGGTGCAAAAATCTCATCCCCACTAATATTTCTATTGTTGTATCCAATTTTGTAATATTTTGGCTCTTGGAGGCGCGGTTTAACTAGCCACCTGCCACTAATAGTCTTACCTGAATTTCCGGACGAATTTATAATACATACGTTTAACTGAGTTTTAACGTTATGTTTTTGATAGGTAGCCTGAGTCATTTGATCACATCCTTGTAATCTTATTAGCGTTGAGAGTCACTGTACGTCAGATAAGGCCTAATATACATAATTATGTGAGCAAGATTTTTCCAGATTCTTGGGAATCATTGCGATTATCTGATGTGAACAATAGGTGATCTTTTGAAGATCTGAGTAACTGTGGCTTGATTTTAAAAGACCGGCAATAGAATCAATACCAATGGAGATCAGCTTCTTCTATCCAAGGTCATTTACTATCATCACTGTTATTGACACAAGGAGCGGTTCCCTATACAAAACCATTATTATTACCATAAACATTTAGTAAAAAAACACCTCAAGCATTCTTATCTAGATTCTAAAATAATAACGTAAGTATAACTTTTTTAGTTCAATGAACGCCTTTACTGGCATGGCTTTAAGAGGAGCTGCTAATTGACGAAACAAGAATGAAAGCGTAAACTCAAATGCTAGAAACGACTAACCCCCAGCGACGGCAATCGCTAGGGGTTAGATGAATTTTAATCTGTGTCAGCAGATATAAAACCCACTTTTTCGTACGAGTTATTTTATATCAGCAGACGCACTAACACAAGTGTGTGTCATGTTAATCCTACCTGAAATATATGAAACGCTGCCCCACAAGCCTTATTGTACCGATGATTTAGGCGCTCTTGCCATTCGTCCGAGAAAGACAGCCGTCAAAATGAGGTACATCCAACACAACCCTCCGTGTATGACTCATTTTATATGTCTAGACATTGATCATAAGCATGGCGCAATGCGATGGGCGGAAGAATACTTGCCACCGCCACGATGGACAAGTCAAAACCCCTTAAACGGACATGCTCATATTGTTTATGAGTTAAAAACACCTGTTTGCACCAGTGAGCATGGCAGCCGTAAAGCCTTGGACTATCTCGCTAAGATACAAGCAGGACTGGTCAGAGAGACAAGAGCAGACGTCGGTTATACCAACTTCATTACTAAAAACCCGATGCACGAGCATTGGCGTACCGAAGTATGGACAGAAGAAGCCTACGAGCTAAATTATCTAGCGGAGTTCGTTGATCTTAGACCTTTAACGAGCAAAGAGAAAAAATACGGACTTGGTAGGAACTGTTACCTGTTCGACACCGTTCGTCATTGGGCATATTCTGCGATTAGAGAGCATCGAGGCAAGACTTGGGAGCAATGGCTCAACTCAGTACTTAAACACGCTCAGAACGTCAACATGATGTTTTTAGAGCCATTACCGTACTCAGAAATCAAAGCCACTGCTAAAAGCATTGCTAAATACTGCTGGAAGCATGATGCATATCACTATAACGAGTTTATCTATCGACAGGCACTCAAAGGTAGTAAAGGTGGAAAGGTCTCTAAGCGCAAGGCTGTAGCTACTTCTGCACGTACGAAACAACCTTGGGTAGCTCTAGGTATGTCACAAAGCACATATTACAGGCATAAAAAAGCAGGAAAATTATGACAGCAGATAAGCCTAAATCAGATAACAGCCTTCCTATGCATTGTTATCTGATTTAGGCTTATCTGGTTTCACTGGTTGGTAGTTTGCTTAGAGCTTTCTTTTTAAGCCTTGGTGGAAATTATTAGCGCCCGCCTTTTTGAGGACTTTTTCATTTTGGCTGCCAAACACTCCCCTCTTGCGCGCTCTGTACTAACCGTATTGCTCTATAGCTATTAGCGCTGCTTTAACACTCGATAAACGGTAGCTACGCCAACACCAACTGCCTTAGCAACTTCCACTTTTGTCATATTGTTTTGACTTGCCAATTCTTTAATACGATTGTGTTTTGCGGTATTCGGCTTCTTGCCACTAGGTTTGTATCCGCTATTGGCCAATCCTTGCTTGATTCGCTCTCTACGCTTATCGTTATCCAGCTTTGCCATCGTCGCTAAAAGATCGATCAGCATATCGTTAATTACCTTTAGAATCTCTCCTGTCATACCCTCGTTAACCGTATGCGTGGTTGGTAGATCCGCCACCACCAATCGTAAGCCCTTGTCTTTGATACGCTGCTTTAAGATCGCAAAATCATCTTGAGATAGCCGGCTTAATCTATCCACGCTTTCAACCAGCAGAATATCGCCTTCTTCAGCATCATTGAGTAACAGAGTGAGTGCTGGTCTATCAAGCTTCGTACCACTGAAATGCTCAACGTACTCAACATGGTTATCATCATAGCTTTGGCTAAAGCTAATCAAGTCAGATAAGGCTCTCTTAGCGTCTTGATCTTTAGTGCTGGCTCTCACATAAATACGAACGGTCATAACACTACCTCTATTACTTAGACTCAATAATTAATGTCTATTGATAATAGCAAGATATTACTATCATTTAATAATAGAAACAAGTCTAATGATAGCTAGGTTATCGTTTATAGGTTTTATGTTTTGGGTATAGGCTAAGGATAGGAAAAAAGCACAGCAACCAGTCTTATAATTCAAAAGTCTGTTATAAGTGGTTCTATTATAACAGTCTGTTTTAAGTAGTCTGTTAATAGGTTTGAAGGGTGACACAGCTAGGTTCCCTAGGGGCATACCTAAAATAGCAAAAATTATTTGATCAGCGTCTTATGCTTAGAATTTTTATTAAAGTATATGGTGTTTTTAATCGCCAAAGCATAAAAAACACAGTGACAATTCTGCATAGAATATTTAAAAAAAATACTTTATATTCTATTAAAAATCACATAGGAAGGTGGCTCACGATAGCCACTTTTTTTATGCCTCATACTTTTAGTAGATACACTTAGCGTTACGCAACCAGACAGGATGTGTCATGAGACATTTTTATTTAGACTTTATCTTTACCGCCATTGCATTAGCGATCGCGGCATGGTGGGGATATTCACATGGCGGGATGGGTGGTTTGATCGCAACCTTATCTATTACCGCGATTTTGGCCGTCATGGAAATCTCATTATCATTCGATAATGCAGTCGTTAATGCCTCAGTCCTCAAAGGCTGGGATGAGTTTTGGAAAAAGATATTTTTAACCGTTGGTATTTTGATTGCTGTATTTGGGATGCGCTTGGTATTCCCTATTGTCATTGTCGCAGTAACTGCTGAGCTTGCTATGGTAGAGGTCATCAAACTGGCTTTGTATCAACCAGAAGAATACTCTGCCCGTTTAATGGCACACCATGCTGAAATCTCTGCATTCGGTGGTATTTTCTTATTATTGGTGTTCTTAAACTTTATCTTTGACGATAAAGAAGTGCACTGGTTTAACTGGCTGGAAAGCCGTTTGGCAAAGCTTGGCAAAGTAGATGCCATGAGCGTCTTTGTGGCGCTTATTGTGTTGATGATTGCGGTATCATTTGCCAATCCTGAGCAATCCGCCGCTGTTCTAATCGCTGGTGTTTGGGGTATCTTGGTATACCTTGGCGTCCAAGTGGTCTCGGGTATGCTTGAAGGTGACCTCGAAGAAGATTTAGAAAACAAAGAAAATGGCTCGGGCGCAGCAGCGACCAGTGCGATTATGAAAGGCGGTATTATCGGCTTCTTATACCTAGAAGTCCTCGATGCCTCATTCAGTTTCGATGGCGTAATTGGCGCCTTTGCGATTACCAATGACGTTATCGTGATTATGCTCGGTCTAGCAATCGGTGCGATGTTTGTACGTTCGATGACTATCTTCTTAGTGGATAAAGGCACGCTTGATGAGTTTGTCTATCTTGAACACGGCGCGCATTATGCCATCGGCGCTTTAGCCATTATCATGCTGCTATCGGTGAAATTTCATGTGCCAGAACTTATTACAGGACTGATCGGTATCGCCTTTATTGGTTGGGCCCTGCTTGCTTCACTGAAACATCGTAAGCAACAGGCAAAACTCACTGCTTAGAGCGTAGACAATGTAAAGCAAAAAATTATTATCTTAGAATATCGTTAATAACAGGTTATGCCAAATAATTGGTATAACCTTTTTTCTAACATGCATTGCTTTTTATTACCTAATAATAGACATTATATTCAAACATTTATATTGCCAACAACAAGAGACACAAATGCTGAAGAAAGCTGAACAAAGATTAGAAAAAACCATATTTAATAGTCGTTGGCTGCTAGCCCCGTTCTATTTGGGATTGGTGCTCGGTATCATTTTATTATTTATTAAGTTTTTTCAAGAGCTGTGGCATATGACGACTCATGTGTTCAGTGCATCTGAAGCCGATGTCATCGTTGGTACGTTGGCGCTTATCGACATGTCATTAGTCGCAAGTTTATTGCTTATCATCATATTTAGTGGTTATGAGATTTTTGTCTCAAAAATTGATACCGGAGATCATGAGGACCGCCCTGAATGGATGGGGAAAATCAATTTCTCTGGGCTGAAACTCAAAGTGATTGGTGCCATCGTTGCCATTTCTGCGATTGATCTTCTTAAATCATTTATGGATATACCTAAAGAGATGAGCGAAGGTGATGCTGATAGATTGATGTGGAAAGTGATTATCCATATGACGTTTGTACTGTCAGGCCTGTTATTTGCTTTGATGGACAAGATTGTCGGTGATACCAAAAAACATTAGAAAGACTTTAATAAAAAACCTATCAATTAATTTATATAAATAGACGCAAAGGAGCACACATGGCAGGAGCCAGTTTATTAACCTTGCTTGATGACATCAGTGTTATATTAGATGATGTGTCACTTATGACCAAGGTTGCCGTTAAAAAAACGGCGGGTGTATTGGGCGATGATCTAGCCCTTAATGCAGAGCAAGTTTCAGGTGTTAAAGCAGACCGTGAGCTGCCAGTAGTTTGGGCCGTTGCCAAAGGCTCATTCGTTAACAAGCTTATATTAGTACCATTAGCGTTGCTGATTAGTACCATCTACCCGCCATTAGTCACGTTTTTATTGATGTGCGGAGGTGTCTATTTGGCTTATGAGGGTGCTGAAAAAATCATTCATAAGTTCTGGCCACATATCTTACCTCACGATGAAGAACAAATAGCCCGTCTACGTGCCAATGCTGATGAGACGATTGATTTGGTTGCTTTTGAAAAGGACAAAATCAAAGGTGCGGTGCGCACCGACTTTATTCTATCGGCTGAAATTATCGTAATTGCACTCGGCTCAGCAGTTGGAGCGACGCTTTTAGAGAAGAGCGTGATGCTGTCTATTATTGCTATTGGCATTACAGTAGGCGTTTATGGCTTAGTAGCGGGTATCGTTAAAATGGATGATTTAGGTCTTTACCTAATGAAACAGACGAACGGTGCAAAGCAGAAAATAGGTGGGATTTTATTGTCTGCGGCACCAAAGCTGATGAAGTTTTTATCCATTGCTGGGACATTAGCTATGTTTCTAGTGGGCGGCGGTATCTTAGTGCACGGGATCAGTTTTTTGCATCATGAAGTGGAAGACTTAGCGCATCTAACTGGCATATTTGAAAGCATAACAACGATGCTATTAAATGCGTTAGTAGGCTTAGCCGTCGGTGTTATTGTCGTGGCCATTGTCACCATGATTGGTAAATTACGCAGTAATAAGTCATCTTCGACGCATTAAAAATAACGATAATCACCCTTGTTCATTTAACCTTCTTTTAAAGAGTGCAATAAACTTTTAAAGAGTGCAATAAACCATGTTTGAATTTGATTTAAACTTAAAATTAATGGCGTATCACCTAATTCAATTAGCAATTGCTTTCGTGCTTTCCCTACCGATTGCGCTTAATCGTGAGATGAAAGATAAGGGTGCAGGACTCAGAACTTTCCCATTAGTCAGTATTGCTTCCTGTGCTTTCATGCTAGTGGCTGTCGATATCTATCATGGAGGTGCAGCAGAACCCGAAGCGAGAATCATGTACGCAATTATTACGGGCATGGGCTTTATCGGTGGTGGGGCTATTTTTAAAGGTGATAATACGGTAAAAGGCACTGCGACAGCTGCAAGTTTATGGAATACCGCTGCTATCGGCATCTCTGTTGCTTATGGACGTTATGAGATAGCGATTATATTATCAGTTGTTAATTTCTTAATTCTACAACTCTCAGAACCTTTCAAAGTAAAAGATAATCTTGAATAATTATTATTCGTCCCGGTTTGTATACTCAACCTTACATTTTGAAAGTTACATTGCTATGTACACTGATTTTATCTAAATAGATTTAGAGTACTAATAGCAATATCTCACAGCCTAAGGTTCAAGTCCTCACTAGGGAACCGCTCATTCTGTGCATAAAGGTGGATTATGGTAAATGGTTTTTAGTCTCTTTTTTGTCAGTAAGAGGACACTAGAAATTACTTATTTACTAAGGCTCATCCCAGTCTTTTCCGCTGCGCGTTTAGCGAAATGTACTTCAATTGGTATCAATAATTCTTTTAAGTATTCTAAGAATGTCAGATTTAAGATTGCGAAGTTCGCATGATTCTCATTCATCTCACTTAGAACAACAGAACTATCTATACGATCGCTATATTTATCAAGTTCTTTTTTTCTTCGGGCGACGTTTTTAGACCAGTCTTGTTTGTTAGCACTAAAGAAGACCAAGTTATTCGTATAGTCATGCTTTCTAACCATAGAGTGAGCAATTAGATTGCGAATTTCTAAATAGTGTTGTAGTGCTTCTTTAAATTTAGAGGCTTCATCTGTATCGAATAGAGCAGAATATGCTGGATTTTGTCTTATATTGTTTTCATTCAAAATGGCACCAAGACCACCACCACTAGAGTTGTCTAAGCCGATAACTCTATTAAAATTAAATTCAAGACTATTAAATAAACTAAGTATATCGAAAATAAGGATTTTATCTGATGATGATAAAACTCCACTGATAAATAGATCTTCAAAGCCAGCTGCACTTAGGTTGCCAATAACCTTCCAACCTTCAAGGTGGCTAGCCTTAATGATATCCTCCATACTTTTTTCGGACAAAACAGACTCCTTTATTTCTAAGTTTTTGAGACCATCCTAAATTTTGTGTAATTGTCATTTAGCTTGTGCCAATAATTACAAAAAATAAAAGTACTTCCCTTTAATGCCGGCAACTAAAACTTCCCACCGACCCCTTTAAACTTCTCAACAAAGGCTGCAATTTTCTGCAAAACACTTTGCTTCTTGGTTAGATACTGCGGGTTGAGTGGGCTTAATTTAGGTAAGATAGCATTTAACTCTGTACCATTCTCGCTGGCGTATTCACGCTTTAGAGAAGCGGTAATATAACGCTTAGCAGCATCTTCATTCAGATTCTCATCAGCAATCATATCTTTGACTTCACGTTGCTGCTCTACCTGAGCATAACTAAAGAAAGCATCAATGATACTGGATTTGTCAGGGATTTTGTCTAAGTTGGTTTGATTGATGAAATCAACTACTAGGCTCTCTTTAGCACGGTTGCCAAGGCTTGCCCGAATCAAACGTCGTACTTCTTCAACCAAGGCCGACTTATCTTTGGTATTTTTATTATGCTCAAAAATCAGCTCAAGGATGTAATCAAGGTTAATCTCTTGAGACTTAAGAAGATCCACTTCAAAAACCACATCATCCCAATCAATCGACGACTCATCTTGCTGGTCACCCGCTTTTTCACGACGAAGCCAATCGCGTATATCGTTATAGGTTGAGCGGTAATCTTGTACTTCC
>TARA_R100001369_G_scaffold26903_1_pt1 | contig 15440 bp, 19 predicted proteins | sample TARA_R100001369 | Tara Oceans TARA_R100001369 (sample SAMEA2621528) | marine metagenome | biome: marine biome (ENVO:00000447); feature: surface water layer (ENVO:00002042); material: "saline water (ENVO:00002010), including plankton (ENVO:xxxxxxxx)" | depth 5 m | reverse complement strand
ATTAATATCTGCTGTATCTGCTACAAGGCTATCTATATTAGCTGTGCCATCAATAAATAAATCTTGCCATTCTTTAGATGCACTACCTAAATCAAAAGTGCCATCATCATCAGGAATAATATCTGAATCAACTTCACCACCAAATACAATGTTATCTGTATCTGCATCTCCAAGAGTTAAAGTTCCACCATTAAATGTAGTAGTACCTGTAACAGTTAAGTTACCGCCAACTCCTAGATTACCTGATATATCTACTGCACCATTAATATCTACTGTAGTAGCTGCTATTTGTATCTCTGTATCTGCTACTAGATCTAATTGACCATCTGCAGATGAGTTGATATATATTGCCGTATCTCTAAACTGTAATTTTTCTGTAGTTGTTAATAGTATATCATCAGAAAACTGAAAGTAATCTTCATCTTCCATCCATGTTAATACACCGTCATTACTGCTACCATCAAAGGTTACAGCAATATCTGTATTTGCATTAGTACCAAATGTTATTGCATTACTAAATAATTTAGATATAGGACCACCATCTCCAGCAGTACTGCCGTCATGTGTGTGTCCTGTTGATACATTAAATGCTGCTACTATAGTATTAAATTCATCGTTAGTATGTGCAGCGGTTATAGTATCTCCACTTGAAAATGAACTCTGTCGAGCTGAGTATCCTGCCATGTTATCTTCTGCCTCCTGGGGTAAATTCTAGTTCAAAACCTTTTAAACTTATTGGTGGAAAGGCACTGCTATCATTAACTTTAATAGCTACTGCAAATCCTGATCCTTGTACATCTTGTCTTATTAAAGGTAGACTTGATTGATTGTATGTAGAATTGCCGTATGTTCCTGTTCCGTAAATTGCTGGTACGTTTCCTGTAGTCAAAGGATAGGTACCTGGTTGTGGCGTTGTTGCCGAATCATAATCATATCTTAATTGAAGGTTAGCATCTACTAACCCTTCATTAGTATAGTTTACAATAACTCTTTGCATACTCTTGCGTATGCCTGGATCTCCCATTGCTAAATCTGGAGATTTATAAATACTTTCTATGTTTGCAGTTCCGCCTACTCTAGTAAAAACATTGCCTGATTCTTGCAAATATACATAACCATCATAGCCTCCATGCACTGCAGTCTCTGTAGACCCTACAAAATCAGAATCACAACAAGACGGCTTTACTCCTACCATATCTGCATATTCATAACCTAGTTGACCAGTATTACTGTTGCTTTTTACTACAGATATGACTGCTTTAGATGATGCTTCTGCTCCACTTGTTTTTGGATAAAACATTCTATACTGTGATTTTTTTCTTATAACTAATGAAGTAACGTTGTCTGTACCAACCTCATCAATACGCTCTTGAATTTGTTTTGATACTGTTCCTAATTCTACATCATCAATTCTTTCGGTACCTGCAATAGTTCTAATACCATCTGGTGCAAGAAATACAATATCACCACCAAGCTCTTGGATAGACCCTCTATCTAAACAACCAATAGTTCTTGTTACTGGAGTTATTACAAAATCACTTGAGGTACTTCCAGTAAGTTTAAATATTTTATCTATTCCAAATATAAATAAATTACCCCTAAATACTTTTAATCCTGTAATAGTAGTATCTACTTTTATTGAGCCACCACCACTACCACTAGTAAAATCATTAGTTTCAAAAGGTCCCATAAAACTAATCTGTTGAGTTGATCCAGTAGCACCTGCAAAAAATATATGATTTTTAAATACTTCAACAATAGAAAATGTATTTGCACTTCCTGTAGCATTTACATTAGTTACATTGTAGGAAGTATCTATTATTTTAGGAAATGAAGTACCTGTTGCTATAACTATTTTATCAGTGCCATCAAAATTAAATTTACTAAATGTATAATTAGCTGTAGGCGTGCCTAAACCTGTTAATACAGAAGTCCAACTACCACTACCAGAAGTTCCTTGATGTATACTACCACCTCTTGCTACTAATAGTTTGTCATTAAATACAGCAGACATTACTACTCGTTCATTAGCAGCAGATACTTGTGGTACAATATTAGTATTGTAAAATGTAGTACCTAATATTTTTCTATAACCACCTTTAATATCTGGCTCAAAATTTTGTAGTATTCTAGACTCTCCTGGTTGAAAAGAAAAAGTATCTTTGTTTAATACTAATCCTCCAGAGCACCCATAAATAAAAGGGGATATTTGTGAAGTATCAGCCACCTGATAGGGCTCCTCTACTTCTACCTAAATTAACTCTTCTATCTAACATTTCTGTAGGAGAGTTTATTAGTTCAATTCTCATTCTTTTAATTCCAGATAAATAATCAGAAGCAGCAAACTGAGTAAACTGAGGATCTGATCTTAATTGGTATATATAATATTTAGCCCTTGCTATAATAACATCATGAAATCTTGCGGGTATATCTGGAGTATCAGTTATAGCAGATAGATCAGAGTGTGTTTTCCAGTACTCAAAATTTATTGCATACCCATCTGATTTAGGTATTCTATATAATCCAAATTTTCCATCTTGTGATTTATACACATAGTCTGGAGTACCATATTGATCACTACTATTTATTTGTGAGGTAGTTAAAAATCGTCTTCTGTAATCATCATAAGTAATATACGTTAATTTTTTAGGTGTTAGATTTTCAGATACCTTTACAAAATCTACATCTAAATTAGTTGAGCTATCATTATCTAAAGTTAAAAAAGAAGTTGATGCAGTAGCTGTAAACTTAGTGTCTAGTATATTACCATCTCCAAAATTAGAAACTGTAACTGTAGTATTTAAATTTTGTGTTCCTGCAGCAGAAGTTCCTACTTGTAGTTTTAAACTAGAACCACCTGAAGAACTATCTATAACTCTAATTTGTATTCTGTATGTTTTATTTTTTATAGTTGATAACGTTGCATAAGCTGCAGCTGAATTTAATCTTAATCTTCCATTACCTCCAGAGTTATATGCTGGAGTTCCTGATGAGGTAGTCCAGTTACTTATGTCACTTGTAAATAAAGAATTAGTCACTAACTCTGTAGGGACTAAATAAAAAGAATCAAAGTCTACTGATCTATAATCAGCAGGCAATGAGTATTCTTGTTGTCCTGCAAATGTTGTTTGAATTTTATCACTATGTAACCACGGCCATTCTAACTCAGATGCATATACATCTCTTAGTGCTTTATTAACAACATCCTTTGTAGTTTGTTGAATGCCTACAGCACCACTAACAAAGTTACTGCTAGTTAATTGTACCTCATTTAATTCTGCTAATACTTGATTAGTTAGTGTTAAATAATTCATTACTTACTCTCTAATATTTTTAATATCTTGTCTATTTTTACATCTTGTTCTTTTATTTTTGCCCCACAGTCACACTGTTTGGTCTTATCATCTAAATGTATAGTAGACTCTTGATACATTTCAACTTTTTTTTGCCCAGTTGATGCATCTGTTTTATTTCTTAAATCTATTGTAGCCATAAATTCCTTTAGTAATAGAAGGGAGCCCGAAGGCTCCCAACTAATTAACAATTAAGCATTGTTTGCTGTTTCGTAAATACCAGAAACATCACACAAAAGTGCGAAGACTCTGACTTTACCAGCACTAGATGCTGCACCTGCGACTAGTAAGTCGATAGTGTCAGCACTTGCGATAATTGGTCTTGCCGTAGCTGTTAGCACAGAGTATCCTGTTGCATTAGCATCTCCGTCAACAAATACGTCAACGTCTCCACCAGTGATACCAAAGTCCATAGTTGCACTACTAGATAGTGCAGTAAGAACTTCTATACCAGCGTGTAGTACTAAAGTTTCAGCAGGAATATCCATTACTTGTAGGATATCTCCGTTTGCTGTTCCAGCAGCTGCGTTAACTTTTGATATGTCAATTGTATTTTCCACTAGGTAAGGAGTTCTTACGCCAGGGTTCTTTCTTGAAGGCACACTAGTTGAACTAGTAGTACCTGTTACATCATAAGTAGCCATGATATTATTCCTTTCCTAATTAATCAATTAATAAAAATTCAGCAATAAGACCTTCAGATCTTAGTACTTTTCTACCAAACACATGCAAGCCTCTAACAACGTCTGCAAATGAATCTTGGTCTCTAACGACTTCCATTTTTGCAATGTGATTAGCAGTTGCAGTAGAAGACATGTGACCAGATAAACATAAGAAAACATTAGATGTACTAGCTGTAGCAAAATTATTAGTCATGTATAGTGACATGTTATTAATTTTACCTTGATATACTTTACCATTTCTTAGTGGTGTAGCACTTCCAGTAGTATCAGCCATTAGTTTGCTGTTTGCTTGTCCCAATTGCTCGTAAAACTCAGGTCCAGCTACGAAAAATCTATTTTCTTCTGGAACGTCTGCTGCGTTCAATTGTTTAGCATGTTTAGCTAAGATGTTGATTGGATCAACTTCAGCACTAGATGCTAGAGAAGTACCTTCTGGGTACACTCCTACATCAGCGTTACCTGAACCATCAGAACCATTTGTAGTTCCAGCACCAGCTACCATTGCAGCTAAGACATTTTTGTCATAAGCATTTTTTAGAGCATATGCACCTGAAGAAGTTGCAACAGACTCAAAATTTACATGAGAGTGTCTTTCTTCAATGTCATCTACTTTAAAAGCAAAGGCGTTGGCTTGGTCAACAATTAGTTGTAGTTGATCGTCAGCTAAGTTTTGTGTGTTAATTAATGCACCACGAGTATACGCAGCTACAGTAACAGTAGGTTCTTTGATAATATTTACCGTGTCGCCATAAGATTCGATTTCTCCAGCATAGTCGGTGTTGGTAATGTCTTCAACAACCGAAGCAGTTCTGAAAAACTTCTGAACCTTTTGACTATAAATAGCAGGTATAAAATTATCACTAGGCAGGTTATTATAACCTGCTGATCTTGATATTGCCATATTATTCTCCTTATAGCGTTAAGTTTAAGTTTTTAGTTTATGCTTTTATACGACCTTCTCTTCTAGCTAACATAATTTCTTTTTCATGTTTTTCAAATTGACTAGGTTTTAACCTGCTAATTTCATCAACACTCCAAATTTTCTTTTCTGTTATTACTTGATTACCTTTTTTAGTACTGGTTACTGCTTTTGCGGCTTCCTTCTTTATGTCAGAAGATTTAGATTTATTGTTAGAAACAATACCTGAATCCATCTTATAAAGATCTATGGCTCTTGCAGCTAGATCAGCGTTGTCTGTGTTATCATACAACCACCCTTGAATTGTTGGATCTTGAACTTGTGCCCATTCATGAAATTGGTCAGTAGCTCTGATCTCTTGAAAATCAGGATGTTTTTTTAGTAATTTAATTTCAGCTTTTTCTTTAGCAATTTCTATTTGTTGCGTTTGTAAATTCTGAAATTTATCTTCAAGTTGTTTAGTACGAGCATCTGCTTGTTTAAGTGATATAGTTTCAATCACTTCATAAACATCTGGATATTGCGTCTTCCATTCAGCAAGTTCTGCTGGATCTTTTGGTGGAAGCAATTTGTTTGCACTTTGTTCAACTTGAGTTCTAAGTGAAGTAACTTCATTTTTATGTTTGCTTAGAGTCTTGTCGTAATGGCGTTTAAGATCGTCATAACGTTTCTTAAAAGCCTTTTCCTCGGCTGTGACAGGGCGTTCTTCAGGAGTAGCCTTTTGGGTGTCCTGTGTCTCGGTAGCTGCTACAGTATCCTCATCATCGAGATCATTTCTGTATTTATTATGATAAGGTCTTGGATCAAGTATTTCTTCTACTTGTTCTTGTTCAGGTGTAAGAGAAACTTCTTTGTCTGTAGTTTCTTCAGTTGTTTCTATTACATCTTCATTCGTGTCGTCAACCATAGTATCCTCCTTAGTTGAGTTGGGTGCCTTATGGGGAAGGGTAGCCCTCGTGTGCTATGCTTTATTGCATAGGTGGCACGTTAGTTGATGGAGCTCCCGTAGGTGCTCCGCCTAGTCCACTTTGCGGTGGTCCAGGAATCTCTTGCTGTCCTTGTCCTGATTTAGCTCTAAAATCTTCTTCCATCATCTGTATAGACTGTTGTATGTCTCCACCTTCTGTTGGGTAAGCACTAGCAATTACTTGCACAGGAATGCTAATTGTAGGTTGATTAGGGCCTATATCTTGAACTACTGCTGCTATCTCAGGTCCTAATAATTCTGCCAATGCTTGTTTAACTGCTGGAGTTAAGTGCATGTCTAAGGCTTGCATAGAAGGGGGTGATAGATTTTGCATAGCATTTTGAAATTCTTGTGGGTTAACGCTTACAGGTTGAGGCTGTCCCCCACCTTGCATTGGTGCTTCTGGTTGACCTGCAGGCATGGGTGCCTGTTGTGGGTTGCCCATTAAGGGTTCTACTGCCATTAATATTCTCCTTTATATAATTCTTTGTATGTTGCGTTAGGTTTAAAGTATCCTGATATATAACAAAATGGCTCAAATATAGCACTGTAAATTCTACCTTTTAAAGTAAACTTACCATAACCAAGTCTCCATTTAATATCTTGTAATCTATTATATGCAATCTCTCTCCAAAATGCAGTCCAAAATTTACTACGTCTCATTGCTTTAACTGCAGGTACTGCAAAATGCCAATACCCTGTTGTGTGCTGTGGAGTTAAATGTTTTGAAGTATAGTATAAATCTAACATGTAATCTTCTTTTGAAATTAATCTTTGATTATATAATTCAGTGCAAATAATTCTTGTTGATTTATCTTTATCTTTGTCTTTAGCTTTTTTTTCTTTTTGTTTCTTTGCTTTATTAGCAGCAACGTCTGCTCTAGTCAATGATCTTGTTTTTCTAGAGCCACCAAAAGTAACTGCTGTAGTTACACCTGTATTACTATTTGTATTAGTTACAGCGTTGCCATTTCTGTCTGATACTTCATTAGATCTAGCAGCATTATCTACTGCATTATTTGTGTCTACGGATGTGCCTGGAGATCTTTCAGAGTTACCAGCAGCTTCTCTAGCTGCACCTATACCATCACTATCTTCTCTCTCTCTTCGTTGACTTGAAGTTTCATTGTTACCATAGTTTGCATTTTCGTTATTAGTTCCTGCACCTATAGCAGCATCATTCATATTTCTTTCTGCTGTATCTCTAGATGATCCTGCAAATCCTGCTGATCTTTTTGCTGCATCTATTGCTCCAGCTACATTTCCATCTGTTACTGCAGCTTCCATTTTATCATAAGCATTAGAAGATTCTTGTTGGGATGTAGGTTTAGTAGGAGTAGAAGTAGAAGTGCTTGTATTAGCTATTTCTCTATTCAACAAAGAATTAGTTTGCTGTATCTCTCTATCTATATTGGCTATAGTACCTGCATACATTTCTCCACTTGTAATGCCAGCTGCTAATTGTTTTCTTCTGTTTTTAAGTTTTGAAAGACTATCTTGTATTGCATTTACACTAGGGACAGTAGTACTAGGAGCATTGTATTTTTGTTGCTGTATATTGGGATTAAAACTAGCTTCAACTTTATTTTTTTCTTCTGTGCTCTCACCGTCTACAAATCCTGCAGGCATTGTATTATAATTAGTTGCATCAAATTCTGCTGCTTTCTTACCACTAAAAAGATTTTTAGCTGCAGTTCCAATAATACCACCAGTACTAACATAATCTGATATTGTGTTGGTAACAGAACTTACACCTTTAGTAAGGCCTGCCATAAATTTTTGTGCACCAGGACTAGTTTTACTTACTGTAATAAAACTGTCTTGATTTGCTCTTCTGTATCCCACGCTACCATCATTATTCATTCTGTATGCACCAGTATCTCTATTATTTGCTGGGCTATTAGGATTATCCCCACCACCAAGCATTTTTTTAGTTTGTTCAAAACTTGTGCCTGGATTTTCTGGAATTGTTGGCCCAGGAGTAGGGGAGCTGTCACCGTTATCTACATCTCCTCCAGTATCTGGAGGTGTAGTCGTATCTGGTACTGTTGATGTTGTAAGATCAGCAGTAGTAGGGGTATTATCTACTTCATACTCATATTTGTATTGTCCTGTTGTAGCATCAACTTTTAATACTAGTCTATAGGTAGGACTTCTTTTAGCAAGTATTGAAGTACCGCCTATTTCCCCTGGTTTTGTAGATGATGTAGTTGCCATTATTTAAATAACCTTTTATTTTTTTTTATTGTTTAGTTGGGGCTTGAGAGCCAGCAGCCGTTTGAGCGAAGTTAGTTTCCCCTGGTTGCGGAACACCACCAACTCCGATGTTGCCACCTCCAGCTCCAGTTGTATCAGCTGGATTTGCTCCTGAAGGTACTCCTCCAGCAGGTCCCATCCCTGGCTGTTCACCAGAGCTTTCATTTTGTTTATTTCCATTTGTCATTCCCATTATTTTTGCAAAAATTGCAGCCTTCTCTGGATCATTAATTAAATCTTCTGGATCTATATCTAAAGATTTAGCTATTTCCTTAAGTACTGAGTGCCATCTAACAAACGGTGCAATATTTGGATTGTTTGCAGTCTGCATAAATGTCATTAGTCTTTGAGAACGAACTTCTTTTTGCATTAATGAAGATGTTCCCATTGCTTTTACATCTAAATCTCCTTGTATATCTGGAACTTGTGCATTAAATTGCATGTTCCAAGAGAATAGTGCTTCACCAAGGGGTCGTAATAAATAGTCGTCTATGTTTTTTATAACTGTTTTAATACTTAATGCAGATGCTCCCATTAGCATAGACATACCTGCAGCAGTTCTTGTTGTTGATTGTACTCCTGTAGCACCATGAGAGTATGATGGTATTCCAGTTGCTTCATCTGCTAGTTGTCTAAACTTATCAAACATCTGTAAGTTTTCAAAAGATGTATTAGGAAACTTTAATCCATTAATTGCAGTTCCTGTTACACCAGATTGTCTTCTAAATATCTTTCCAGGGTATATACTCATATCTTGTCCTGGCACTAATTGTGTTTCATCTATATCAAAAACTAAATTACCAGCTAGTGCTAAGTTATCAATAGCCATTCTTGCATGGCCATTCATTACTTGTTGTGCATCTTCCATATTTTCTGGTAGTCCTACACCAAAAAATTGGTATGGATTAATTTCATATGGAGCTACATGAAAGGGTATTCTTTCAGGAGTAAATGGATTTAATACTAATCTTAATATTTTACCATTACATATCCATGCATTTATTTGAACTTCTTCTAGATCATCCATATCTTCTATAGAATCTTCAAACTCTAATCCAGATTCTGCGGCTAACGTTTTATCCATTAAGCCCCAATATTCTAAAACTTCATATCTATTTTTATCTAGATCATCTACATTTTCTCTATCAAGTAAAGAAGTTTCAAAACCTCTAGCTTGATAATTAGGTCCCATAGATAGACAATCAGCAATAACACTTTTTCTAAAGAAAGGTCTGTTTTTTAAATCTCTTAATTGTGTTCTACTTAAAGTATGTCTTTGTATAGCGTACTCACAATCTTCAATGTTTGTTGCATCTGGATCTGGATAAAAATCCCAACAACTTACAGCTTCTATTTTAGGAACTAGTTTTAATTCTGGTGTGTATTGCATTTCACCACTTTCATCTTTTTCCCATTTATGTTTTGTTTTTTCGTAATTAAAAGGACCTTTAATAATTCCAGTTCCTAATAACGCCATTTCAAATAAACAATGTCTTAGTACAGTTACTGCAGAAGTATCTTCTAACTGATCATGGATTAATTTTTCCATATTTCCAGCAGCTTCTTTTGCAGGAGATATTTGTGGTTTTTTAGTAGGATCAGGTGAAGGTCCAGCTTTAATATTCAAACCTTCATAATCTTTTGCTATACCCCCTAGTATATCATCTATAGTTTTTCCTGGTTCAAAATCATTGCCATCTCCAGGAAAACCGTAAGGACTAGGTGTCTCTTCTTTAACCTCTTCTTTTTTATCATCGTCTATATATGCATACTCAGCTATACCATCAGGAAGTTTTGTTGGTGTTATACCAAGTGGAAACTTAGCATTAGCAAACAGAACTTCTATCAGCTGACCAAAAGCAGCTAGTACTTTTGTTTTAGTTATCTTAACAAATACTCTAGACTTTTCTCTTTCAGTAAATGACATATCAGAGCCATAGATACCTCTATAGTTTTTATATGCTTTTAACCAACGACTTTCGTCAAATAATCTAGAATCTTCTGAACGTATAAATCTTTCTTTTATATATCCTGATAGATTATTATTGTCACTTAGCGTTTCCTCTTTACTAGGTTCATCGCCTAAAGCTGTTATGTTATCTGTAGTATTCATTATATATCCTTATTGGATTAGTAGTCTCTTTCGTCTGCTTTTGAAAACACACTTTTGTCAACCATATTAGATTTTACTTTAGGTGCATCTTCATTTTTTCCGCCTTCTTCAACAGCTGGCATATTATCAGGTGCATTAGATGTTTTAGCAGAGTTTCCGTAACCTGAATTATTTTCGTCTAGGTCACCTTGTTTGTATTTTTGCATTATGTTTGGCATTTATTTCTCCTTAGTTGTTTTGTTTGGTATGTACTCATTAATAAATGTAATAAGCCATGGGTTATCTCGTAGTACTGCATGGAACATATTAGTTAAATTGTTTACAACAATTTCTTCTGAGCTATCTTCTTCTAGGGGTGCACCCTTTTGATTAAGCCCACTAACATAAACACATGAATGTAGAATCTCATGTATAAGTGTATTAAATTTATCATGCTTTTCTAACTTAGTATTTATTTGAATTAAGTTTTCTCTCTGAAGAAACTGTCCATAACAGTCTGTCAGATTATCTTTTCTAAAACTTGCTTCTTCTTCTTTAATTGTAATTTCTGAAAAACCTACAATTATTTTTTTATTATTTATATCCATTAGTATCCAAACATTGTGTCTACAGGCTTATAGCCTTGATTTTGAGAGAATGACGAAAGGCCATTTCCGTGTGGATTAATGGGGCGTGACATACATCCGTATCTTAGTGCATCGTAAGCATGATCTTCTGCATGGGTATCTACATCTTCTGGATTATTCTTATCACATGGTAACAGAGGTAGTGTTCGAATAATATTTAAACAATTATTAAAAAAGTATAGTGAAGGCTTTCCTGTTTCTGCATCAGCCGACATTCGTCTATGTATTTCTAACTTGCCATTAATTCTACTTTTAGGTGAACGATCAGAAGGTCTCCATCTACATCCAGAAGTTATCATTGTTTCTGCAATGCTTGGTCCTACATCTCCTCGTCTTGCCCAGGTGCTAGAATCTAATACACCATATCTTATATATTCACCTTGCTCTAAGTCTAATACTTTATAAGCAAACTGATCAGCCACAACTTTTTTAGTATATAGTTCTCTGTATACATATAAGTTATTATCAAAATCTATTGCAAACCATAGTACACAAGCTGGTGAAGAATATCCCCAGTCACATGCTCTAAATCTGTGCCAGTTGTTTGGTATATCAAATGGCTCTACTACATGTAGACTTTTATTAAAGTCTGGGAATGCTGCATCTTCATACGCTCCCCAATCACCTTCTAGAAACTGTTTTCTTTGTGTCTCAGGCAATGATGCCAGCATAATATAATAATCCTCGGTCTGCATCAAATAAGGATTATCTTGTAACTTAGCTGGTATAAATCTTCTTGATATTTTTTTTACTCCAACTGGTGTTTCAACTTCTATATCAAATTTAGTATTAGGTACAGCAGGGTCAACAAACATTTCTTTAACCCATGTTGATCCAACGTTACCTGGATTACCTGTAGCTCTCATGAACACTGGTATACTAGGATCTACTGATCTAAGAGACGATCTTAAAAAATTGTAGATATCTGGATTAGGATATTGGGGAAGTTCATCCACTCCAATCCATGTGTAAGATTGACCTTGATATCTAAGTACGTCAGTAGTGTTTTCAGCATATCCAAATTCTATTTTTGCACCTGATGGAAATCGCCATTCTTTTTCTTGTTCTCTCCATTTAGCCCCAGGATAAGCCTTTGGGTATAACTGTTGCGAGTGGTTAATTAAATCTCTAAGTTCTGGCATTGATCGTCTTAATAATAGACATCTATGTTTTGCCTTATCGCAATATCGTAGTGGATCAATAAGCATTGCATAGGACTTGCCTCCACCTCGTGCACCACCATAAAATACTTCTCGTTCGGATGCAGCTAAGAACTGAGTTTGAGGCCCTTCATTAGCTTCAAATATAACTTCTCGTTCTTTTACTGCTTCTTGTACATTAGGTGGTATGCTATCTAGTTCGTCTTCAATTACTAGACCTTGCTTACCTTCTATAATATCATCAGCTTTTTTAAGAGCTTCTTTTTTATTCTTTAATTTTTTTTGTGCATTATGATAATCATCTTTTGCTTTTTGTACTTGTTTAGCTATATCATTAATGCTAGCTTTAGCTGATCTTTTTGCTTTGGCTATAGTTTTCTTTTTCTTTTTAGGGGGTGCTATATCATTCACTTCTTGATAATACCTTCCTTAAGCCTGGAGCAGATATATACCTGCCTGTTTTTCTTTGTATCCATCCTGCAACTTCTCTATAAGAACAACTTTTTACATATTGTTTAGCTTGTTCTATAGCCTCAAGCTCATCTTGGATTGGCTCTAATAACTTAGTATCTTGTTCACTTACTTTGTACCCAAATGGAACAGTTCTTGCAATTCTTTTTCTATGTCCTAGACTCATTGTTTCGTTTCCCATATAACATTGTCCACGACCAACTATGTATTTTTCCTGACCAAATGAATATCTTGTATACTAATGTTTTCATTCAGCTTCTTTTGGTGGTAGGATAAATATTCCATGTGCTATCTTAGCACTGATATCTATTTTTTCTTTTTTAACTAGTCCTACTCTATCTAGTATTTGTTTAGCTGCTTCCATCCTGATACTTGCTCCAGGTATAGAACCATCATCGTCTATTGCATTGGCTATACTTAAGGCAGCTTTGGGTGAGTGTGCTGCTAAAACCATTTCGGCACGTTCAAGTATTTGGTCTTTTAAACCATGTACCACTTTTGGATATGAGGTGGGAGCATAGCCTGCAATCTCTGCTGCTGCTCTGGGCTCACCATTTGCTTCTCCAAATAGAGCAGACAGAAATATCTTTTGTTTTTCTGTTAAATCAGTTGTTTCTTTTTTATCTAGAAGCATACAATAATAATTATAGCTGCAACACAAATAGCTAAAGCTATCTGTCTATTCTTTGGCATTGCCATAACTTTATCTTTAATCCATATTAATTTTTTCATATATTTTCCTTTTACCATTTTGTTTTATCAGCCCAATAGGCAGCTGACATCTTACCTTTTGCAATGTTACTTGCGTGTCTAGCCTTAAATGATTTGCGTTTAGCTTTCATTTTAGAAGACTCTCCTGATTTAGGTTTGCCAGCAGTACTAGCTCCTTGCTCCCCAAAACGAATTGTTTTAATATTGTCACCCTCTTTAGCTACCACTATGTGGGATTTAGTAGGATGCTTTGGAGTTCTTTTAGGTTTATTAAATCCTTCTACTCCAGCTCTTTCTAATCTAGGATCTTTGCTCATGTTATTTTTCTATACTGTTTTACTTTTTTAGCAACAGATTTAGGCTGACTAGAAAATTGCTTACCTTGTGCTTTAGCTTTTCTTTTAGCTGCAGTAGTAGCAGCATACTGTTTAGGGGTTAGAGCTTTAATAGCTTTAGCAGGCAGATAACGTTCCCCAGTCACAGAAGATTTTTTCCCTGACTTGGTTTGCCATTTTTGTTTACCCCATGACTTTAGGCTTTTCTGGCTTTTAGCTAGTGCCATACTTAACCCTTGTATCCACCACCAGCTTTTTTATATGCTTTGGCTAATGCTTGTGCTTTACGAGCGGACCATTTACCAGCACCTGTACCGTGAGAGGCTGCAGCTTTAATTCTATTAAAGATCTGCTTTCTCTTACCAGGCTGAGTGTAGTTGCCTGCTTTATTTACTGTACTTTTAATAGCCATTATAGTTTACTCCAAAATTCATCTAATACATTGTGTTTACAATTATGGCAAGCACAGCTAGAACAGCTAGATCCATTACTACAATGACAACTATGTTCGCAGTTCTCGCACTGTGGCTGTTTTCTTTTTTCTTGCTTTTTTTGATTTCCAGGCATTATTACGTTGCTCCTTAGATCTTTTATTAAGTAAGTTTGTCAGCTCTTCAAAAGTCATTATTGTAAATTTATCTATCTACCTTCACGAGATTTTTTACCGCCTTTATTATCGCCACCAAATGTGACTGCTTTACCATTATTTCTAACAGCATTGCCTCTTTTATCTTTAACTATATTTTTACGTTTAGAACCAGCCTTGCCTCTACCAGCTTCTCGCATGGCAGCTCTTACTTCGCTAGGACTAGCTCCTTTTTTCTGAGCATCAGACATACCACCTACAGGTTTTTTGCCTAATCTTTTTTCTCTATTTTTTCTAGGTTTATCCGCAGTCATTGCTTCAATTCTTTTTAGTCTACCTGGTAAAGTGTCTTTTTTCATTAATGCAGCTATACTACCTAGTAGGCTTAATGCTGAAACTCCAGGTATTGCTCTTACTACAGTTTTACCTATTGGTGATTTTAGCATTTTTTTAATACTTTTAGTGGCTTCTGGGTTAGCTACCATAAAGCCTTTAATTCCTGATTCTATTTTTGCCATTGTGGGGTCTCCTTAATACGATGGTTTTGGTTTAGGTTTAGTTTTTGGTTTAGGTTTTTTATTATACATAGTGGTTTCCTTTGTTTTTTCAATTTTTTTGCCAAATATCTGTGCATGGCGAGACTTTGACATGCTATAAAACTTGCCATTGATCATCTCTTTGCTGATAGATCCGTATATTTCTCTGATTGCCATGTAGTTTTTCTTTAAAATCCAGTAGTTTCCGTGAATGTCCTCGTTTTTTTATTAGTATATCTGTGTGACCCATTGGTTACTACTGTATATCTATCTATTATACACACATATAGCAATTCTGTCAATACATTTATTTGATTTATTTACATTATTTATTTTGTTATTGACAGAATCGGTATTAGGGTGTATAATGGTATTAAGGCCTCCACCCAGGCTCTTATACCTATTACATAAACTCTCTATTAGGGACTCACTCAAGGGTGTGGACCCCTACAGGTACCATACTAATGTGGCCACCCAAGTGGTTACCATGCTTTTCTACTAATTTTCAAACTATGGCGTATATATATACCCCCACTACCCCCTAGCCCCCTGCATACCCCCTTATATATCAATGACTTACAAGAAATACTTAATGTACAGCCTTAAGACTGTCAGAAAGTATCTATAAAAATAAATTGTGGTTGTGAACTGTAGTGACTCAAGGGCTTTCAATTTTGCGTACCTTTTAGGTATCTCTAAAAATATATATTAGGATTAATTTTAA
>TARA_R100001369_G_scaffold91915_2_pt1 | contig 15472 bp, 34 predicted proteins | sample TARA_R100001369 | Tara Oceans TARA_R100001369 (sample SAMEA2621528) | marine metagenome | biome: marine biome (ENVO:00000447); feature: surface water layer (ENVO:00002042); material: "saline water (ENVO:00002010), including plankton (ENVO:xxxxxxxx)" | depth 5 m | reverse complement strand
CAGCGGGGGGTGGGGGGGTCATCATGCTGTCACCAGAAAACGCTGACCGCCTGACGTGTAGAAATCCTGACCGCCTGACGCTATGAACTGTGATAGCACTCTGACGGTACGGACTGATGCCCTGTAATTCCGTCGGAGCCGTGTCTGTCGCTGTCTGTCCATGCGTCGTTGAGCCTTCATAGCAACGTATCCTTACCGATGATGTTGATGGTCACAGCCTCAAGCTCAACCACCTGTTTGTCCGTGTAACCCATGTTCTTCAGCATGAATATAGGGCCTGCACCGTTGGATTTCATGGCTCTTTCGACGGTAGCTAGCTCAACTCTCAGCTTGGCTTTTTTTATCGTGCCAGCTAGAGATTTGTACACCTGCTCGTTGACCGACCCATCAGCTTTACGCTGATAGTCGTTGAGAGCGTCACGGCTCTGAAACCCAAGCCCATAAGCGAGTCCAGCCATTGTAGGCGGTGCTTCACGAGCAACACAGTCATCGAAGTAGAGGTCAATCATGACCTGCATCGTCTCTGGATCTTCATATAGTGGCTTTTTCATAGTCAACAATCCTATCAGAATGCCTAAATACCCCCAACACCCTCCACTTACCCTGCATATTCACAAATCGGTGGGTACTCCACACCATGCATTCTAACTACCTCTCAACCCTTCTTAACCCAATACCCTCAATAATATATATATCAGTATAATATACAGTAAGTGAGTGGGTGATAGCAGGCAGCGGCACACAGTGCTATCACCCCCTGTTTTGTGCTGAGTATAGGAAATCGAAGGGTAGCCGGTTAAAAACGCTACAACCCGCATATTCAGGGGCCTCCAGACTACCCTGTAGTGGTGGGTATATACAGGGTAAATCAGGGGTATTTGCTCCATATTCGCTTGCTATCATGCTTTTGCTTGCAATCAGCTATCAAGCAAGTGCTTGCAATCACCCCCCCTTGCATGCAATCATGCTCAACCCTGCTATCAAGGACCACCGCACATGGACCATTGCATCATTACAATAAATAACATGATCCACAAACATCGCACTAAACTCATCATAGCCGCAGCACTGGGCGACATGTTCGTCATCACGGTAACCATTTGGGCAATCTGGAGCATTTGTATATGAGCGGCAACCGTATCGAACCAAGAGTGTTAATAGGCTGTGAATTCAGACAGACCACCATGTCAGCATTCATGGATGCAGGCTTTGACACCTACAGCTGTGACATCCTCCCATGTGAAGGGCCATATCCCGACCGACACTTTCAATGTGATGTGCAGGGCGTGCTCACCGGGCAATGGGATTTGATCATACTGGCACACCCACCATGCACCAGACTCTGCAACAGTGGCGTCAGATGGCTCGACGGACCGCCTAAAAACCCACCGGCTGACAGCACACCTGAGCAAGCGGCAGCATGGCCGACACTGGACCACGAGTCCAAGAAAGCCATCATGTGGCAGCACCTCGACCAAGGTGCTGAACTGTTCGGCTTATTTCTCAACGCTGACTGCCCATTCATCTGCATTGAGAACCCTGTCATGCACAAACACGCTAAGGCTCGCATTACCAACTATGTCGAGTTCTCCCAGTCCGTTCAGCCGTGGCAGTACGGGCACGATGAAACCAAGCGCACATGCTTCTGGCTCAAAGGCCTACCCAATCTCGTACCGGATGTGTCCATCAAGCCGGAGACAGTCAATAACCGCGTTCACTCACTCGGACCAAGCGCGGATCGGTGGAAGGAACGCAGCAAATTTTTCTCGGGCATTGCCAACGCAATGGTCAATCAATGGGGTCCGATTCTGGACCAATATCAGGAGCAACAAGCATGAGCACATCAACTTCAGTACGGCCAACCAGCCGTGGTGTGAGAATCTGGATCGAGGGCAAACAGCTCACCGAAGCAGGCTTCACCAAGGGCCAGCCATACACCCGCACCATCACCCAGTCCTACATCATCTTTGCCCTAAGCAATAGCGGCAAGCTCAAGGTGGCAGGCTCACCAGCCCGACCGATTATCGACTTCAGCGCAAAGCAAATTGAAGGCTTCCCACTGGGCACCCAGCTGCTGGTCACATACCAGCCCAACCTCATCACCATCGAGCGAGTAACCGTATGAAAATTATCCTGAATACATACGAAAACAAAGAGCGTGGTTTCGCTGTAAAAGTTATTACATGTAATAAGAAAATAGTAACAGCCGAAGACATAAGCACAGGGGAGACTGTAAAGTTTAACCGGAGTAAATTCGAGTGGATGATTCGTAAAGGCATTTTTTTTGAAGTTGCCGAATCAGCATCGAGCGAAAACAGCTAATTCAAACTAAAAAATGGTGAATCTTATGTCAGTAACAGTAACAGAAAACGGAACAGACAACGGTACTCGCTGGATCGAGCTTAGCGGCACTGATAGCGGCACCGGCATAGAGTTTGGTGGCGATGTTTTCGGGATTGATGGCCGGAGGGTACTGGATTGCGACGGATCGCCCCTAAACGATGGCGACCATGAAACAATCGCGGTAAAAAACTCGGTGCGAACGCCGCCCAACCTCATCACTATCGAGAGAGCAACCGTATGAACAAACAAGCCATAGCACTACAGCAAGTCCCACAGGAGTTACACCCACTATGAAAATCAAAGGCATCACCAAGCAACAACTCACCGAGGTCATCAACCTGGGTGCAGACAATATAATTTTCAACCGCCACCCTGGGTGTGAAGGTAAATTTTTGCACTTCACGCTGCGCGTAACTGACTCGAAAGGACCGTTCGCCAAACAGTCAGCCACGGGCCGACGATCCACCAGCCTATGCTGGCACGGTCACAGGGACGTGATGGAGGCGATCTTTGACCTCAACCCTGATGCACTGCTCGTCACTGCAATGGCTCGCTACGAGGGCCGGAGCAGCTTCAACGAGCTGTTTGCCGACACCGGTATGACTAACGTCGGAATGGGTGTCAGCTATCAAGACTGCTGTGAGTGCGAGGATTAGTAGACCACTGGACAGGATCACAATCGGAGAACGACATGAACATCGACACGCCTAACGGAATGCTCGCTGCCTGTGCATGGACGCAGGCATTAATTGACAATATGAAGGACGGTGGACGGTGGGCTATACCTCGCTCACGTTGCATTGTCACCTTCAACAAAAAGGACCACACTTTCACCATGACCGGCGAAGGTGTGGACACAGCAACCTGTAGAGTAATGGAGGCATTAGGATGGCAGGAATCATAAGTGTGCGCGCAGAGATTTACGACTTCGGCCATGACATATATGGCAACCCCACGAGCCACTTCACGCTGTGGAGGGACGTCACAGTGATTCACCGCACCAAGCGAAGGGTGCAATGTGGATACGGCTCAGATCGGGCTGACGGGGCACTGTGGAAAGCCATCGCAGTCACCGCCCACGATCTAAAACTTATCAGCTTTGAGGGTGACCGATCCGCTGGTTTAATTACTGCAACTTTTGGAGTAAACAAATGATAGACGAACATCTAAACGCGAGCTTGTTGCTTGAAAGAATGGCCCGTGCACAACTGGAAGTAACCCAACTGACAAAAAAATTAACCCGATCTCTCGCTTTAGAGCGGCTGATTCCTAACGTTTTCCATGATGGCGCAATTAGTACTCACTGGACTGGTCAATTTGACCGAAGGGAATTAATCATCAAAAGGGGTAACGGAACGGTTCATGTAGTCAAATTTGATGATGTTCCATGGGAGTTACGATAATGAGTATAAAAGTGACAGATGCAAACGGTAACGTACTGGGCGATGGTGATTTTACCAAGGCCATGCTGCAATCATACGCCGATCTAAAGTGCACGGTGCTCACACTGACCGACTCAACGACGGGTGATGTGACTGGGACCATTGAACCCAAGCGCAGGGCCGTTAACGCCTATGGGTTCGAACGAGTGCCTGCAATGGTGAGAGTGCATCCCGACGACAAGCAATCGATCTACGATGCCGCCTTGATGCTTAACCAAATCAGAAAGGCGCAAAGCTAAACCCAAAAGAAGAAGGGCCGGTCTGCTATATCGCGGTCGGCCCAGTACTTCGCGTCGATCTCCATTACGTGAAGCTCATAAGATCGGCCCGCCTTGAGCCACTCATATAAATACTCAGCGTGAAAAAATAAGTAACTTAGCGCCAACCATTCTAGTGGAAGCCGGAGCACCCACACGGCGAACACCATTACCGGTATGGCTAGCGTCAGAATTTCCAACCACTGGATCATGTGCACAGTCTCATGCTTGATCGTCAGATCGACGTGTGGCCCATCGCGGTACACGATGATGAACGGGAAGAACCATGCAATGCCAACATTACCAAAAATTTTAAACGGTACTTTTATTACTGGGAATTTAAATTTCATTATCCACTCCTTGGTGTTTCCATCATGCCTTGATACTGACGCTCTTGGTCAATGGTCCAGCTGTTTGGATCGGTCAGGTGATGGTCACAACCAAGCACTGAGCCTTTCCGGTGAGGGAACGGTATCGCGTAACAATTACACCGTTCCTGGGTTTCTAATTCACGACGACGTTGACCCTCACAGCTGTGCACATTGGCGCAGCAGATCGGACACTCAATCATATCAAGCCGGAGGGGTTTACGCTTCGAAGTAAAGCGGTGACGGCACTTGCTAGAATTGCATCGCACCCTGTGCCGGTATCTCGTGTTGCCACTGCCAGCCATTATCCATCACTCCCTTTATCTGCTTTGTATATGTCTAGATCAGCACCAGCACTACGGTAGCCTTCATCAAATGATTCGTAGTGATCGTAATCACCTTCAAGATGTTCGATTCGTTTCTCTAGAATCTTTATTTGTGCAGGGTTTTTGTTCAACTGCTCCCGCATAGCATCACGCTCATCGGTTAAACGCCTAACTTCTGCATCGTGAACTGGCGGTAAATGCATACACCACGAGGTGAAACGCTCGTAAACGTCAGCGGGCACATTGTCAGCTCCAATCCGCAGATACTCGTCACCGTTGCTGTCGTAAAACACTGTGTCTCTGGAGGACCCTTCTATAACCATGATCGGGGATTGGTTCAGTTCCTTTAGGTGTATTCCGTTAACCTCGTCACAATCCGAAACGCAGAAATCAGTCTTTGATCCGTGTTCTTTGCAGTAGTTACTCATAAACCCTTCCCTCAGATTTTAACCAATCATACATATATGATAATTCGTTTGCTTTTTCTTTATTTCCACAATTCCGTGCTTCACTGTATAAAGCATCTAGTAGTGCAAGTATTTTCTTTTTAGCTATTTTCTCTGTCATTATCTTTACCCTTTAACTGCTCCTGCATCGCATTACATTTATTGGTTAAACGCTGAACCTCTTTCTCAAGCTCGATCCGCGTATTCATTAGGCTGTCAGCGGATTCTATTAGCAGTGCATTCTCATCGGTTAAACGCTTAACCTCTGCCTCTAACGTTCTAGCGTCATCTGCTGCTTGCGCAATATGACAAGCCCTTTCGCCGTCCTGCTCTGTGTATCTAAATATGTCCAGCTTCTGAGAAACAGACGCCCCAAACAGATTTGTTTCTTTAGGTTCATTACTCATACATCACTCCCTTTATCCTGTGTGCGGGTGTTCCAATCCGAAACAGCTTCCGCTATTGCTCTATCGACATATTTCTGGCTGTACCGGAATGTTGTATTGCTCCACGAATCATCTTCTTGGCGCTCTTCAAGAGTCATAAGGTCGCAGATTTGTATAGACACATAGGCAAAACAGCACCCCAAATCATCGTAGCAAGTGCCAGCCTCATACTCGGGTACTTCTGGCGTATCACCACAAAACGGGCAAGGCTTTAATTCACTCATACATCACTCCCTTTATCATTTGGTATGGGTATCCAACCATTTTGGCACTCTGTGTCTACCCTGTGGTAGCTGCCGGTGACAGTGATTGCCCCCGATGAAATTGTCAGGTCAATCTCACAGTCAGAGGCATGATCGAGTGGTGCTGCTGGCTTATCTCCGTTATTCATACATTACTCCCTTTATCATTTGGTATGGGTATCCAACCATTTTGGCACCCTGTGTTAATTCTACTTTCATAGTTCGCTCACCTTCGTGTTATGGCGCAACAGTAACCCTTGAGACTTCGCCCTTTAGCTTGTCATAAGTTATAGCCCGCATTCCCCGCCTTGATACCCAACCGCCACGTGTCGCGTATGCGTCCCTTGGTGCGCCCGTGGGGTGCCGCTCAACAATAGCCCCGCCACATTCCGCCATGTCTTGCTCGGTTTGGTGCAGGTGTCCTGTGTGAATGTAGCAATAGACCGCCTCGCCCCACATTGATCGGTATCTAGGTTCAGAAGCAAACAATTCTGGAAGCTGTTTATTCTTCTTTTTGTGGCCGTGGTGAAACGCAAGCATAATTTTACCGTGTAGGTAGGCGTAATAAGGAAAGGGCGTATCATCAACCTCGACCCGAGGGTTGTTGCTAAATACTGTTTTCATGCACTTTCTAAGCCACACACTAGACGCTAGATCGTGATTCCCCTCACAGATCAGCAGCCGAACCTTTTTATGCTTTTCTAGCAGTCGTTGAGTTGAATTTATGCAAAGTGAAATCGCAATTTCAACAAGTTTATCGAATCGACTATCAGCGTCTAATACGTTTTGGTGCATGGGTGTTACCGCGTCGAGGCCATCCCAATGCAGGAAGTCTCCCTGTATATTCAGAATAGCAAGCTCGCTATCTGGTGATCCTACCGCCATTTGACCCAAGGATTCGTTGAGCGTGTTCTGAGCTATCTTTAGATCCCAATCCTCGCCAGACTCTTTACCCCAGGAGAACATCCCAAGGTGATAGTCTGTGAAGGTGTAAAGTGTGCAGAGGTCTGCTATCACTTTCTTTGGGGCTTTTATCTTAGGCGCAACAGGTAAGCCCTTGGCTAGAACCGTTACCACCCGCTCCAGTGATTCGATTTGCTTTTGCTTGTCAACGTCCGTCTTGATCCAGCGCGAACCGCTTGCAGTCTTTTCGAGTGTTGATACGCCCTTGAGGTGGTAGCCCTCTGGGGCGCCCTCTGTGTGCATGTCAGGGTTTTTTCTAGCAGCCCTATGTTTGACCTTAGTTATCTGCTCACCAACCGTAGACTTCCCCTTGCCACACGCTCTAGCCGCCTCTGCCATATTGCAGCCATTAGCTAGGTATGCTTTTATGTAGGTGGTTTCCAGATCGGTCTCACAGTATTCAAGTAGCAAATTACTCATATTCGTATTCCTATCGTCGCAAACTTCTCGCCTGTCTCGGTGTAGTGGTTCCAGTTACGCCGCAAGTCGTCAGGGTCGTATTCGCTCATTTTCTTGCCGTCCGTGCGCTTGTGAACGCTCATAATTGACTCGGCATTGATCGAAAAATGATCGTATTTGGAAATCCAACAACCGCAAGCGGTCGAACGGCCGTTATCGTAAACCCACTGTTTAGGCTCTAGGTTGCATTTCGGGCAAACTTCCCAATCACCTTTGACCGCCTCGAATGCGTCAATACAATTCAAAAATGAGTGCGTTGGGTATTCGTTGTACTTGGAGACATCACAATTCTTACCTTTACAGTCTCTCATACAGTCTCTCCTAGTAACTAAAGATCGGGGTGTGTTATTTCTGTCACTTCCAGAATGGATGTTTTCACAACCTGGAAGTTAATTTTCATTTCTCGCGCCTCTTCGCGGTTGGCTGCATCCAACTTGATTGCATCCAAAGCACCTTCCCGAGTCAAGAAAAGGTTTTGACGACGATTAAGAGGATTCCAACCCCACAACCAACCTTTTATTAATGTGAAATACGAAGGGGGAGCATTATGACGTTCAACCACTTTCAGTGCGTAACGTTTCATTTACCCTCTCCCAATGCTGCATCCTTCGGTACTGCAATCAGCTTGCATTCCTGATCGCGTGAGAGTTCCGCTTCACACGCTTCGAGTAGTGGCCGGTACAGGTCTATTTGGTATTGGCGCGTCATCAGGCCGGTAAAAAAGCAGGAAAATAGAATCAGGTAGAGAGCTCCTTTCATGCTGAAATCGTTTCGGTTACTCATTTACCCTCTCCCTGTATCTCAGCGATGGCTTTTGCCAACATATCTTCTAGGGCGGTGATGCGGTCTAACGCTAACTGCATATCGGTCTTAGGATCTTCACTGTCGTGCAGGTTAAGAATCCTGTTGCGCTTAACCTCTGCCCATTGTTCGTTTGATAAGTTCTTCATTACTCTATCACCTGCTGACATATCAATGCGTGCGGAGATGTGCTGTCCAATTCTCGTCCAAATGATCATTTGCCATACTCCTTATCCTTGCGAGGGTCATCACCAACAGAGAAGCGCAAGTACCAAACGGCTTTGGCTAAGTCTTGATCTCCATTTTTCTTCTTGTATCGAGTGATGTATTTGAATGAATTAATCACGCAGTAGTCTTTGACTGCCTGCTCACCATACATAGCCACCATTGCATCGATGACTTCCACATCTCCATCCAAATAATGGGATGGACTACATACTGCTGAATCGCTCATTGCTATAAATCCTTCTTCGTACCGGCGTATATCTTCATGACCTTCTCACCAAAACGAGCCACAAAGTAAAAGCCAAACGCCACTTCGAGCAGACCACTGTACAAACTGACCCACCGATCCTCAATTGAGAAACCAGCGAACCAGCTGTCAGTGGCAAAGGTTGAAGAATCTAGGTAGGCAAAGAACGTGACCGCCACCAGCAGGAAGATCAACGTCGCTGGCCGTATGTTTTTCGACAGCCAGCTGTCCGACTTCATGTCGTTAGCATGTCGGGTGGTGCGCTCGGCTTCCATCTGCCCGACTGATGACAGCACGGTAGTGGTCAGGCCAGCGAACACCTTTTCGATCTCAATCTTAGATTTGTTACGCTCATCGTCTGACGTGAATAGTCCGTCCAGTCCAGTCATCACAGCACCAGCCGCACCAGCAATCGAACTTACAATTGTATCTTTAACACCCATCATCATTCTCCTTTAAATTAGTTGCCCAACCGTGTGCAGGGTCACTACTCCACGGTCAGGACTTCGCGCTCAGTAACCTTAACCATTTTTGACATTCCCGTCAATCTGTGGTGCGTAGCCCTGTGCCTTGATATATGATCTAGTCACATCGGCACAGCTGTTCAGGTTGTTATTAATGTGATCAATCTGTGCGAACAGCTTGGGTTTACCACCTTCCTGCACCACCGCATTGTTGACCCGACCATCGACCAGTGCAGGGTGCCAGTCGTAGCCGATCCCCCTCATCATGCCTCGACGTTTATTCTGTGGCACCTTACCGGCTGCGCGTATCTTCGTCAGTAACACATTCAATGCAATACTGCTCACCCAGCCACCAGCAAACCCAGGTCGCCCCTCATCTATCGCGTCACATATTTCCTGCTCAATACCACCCATGCTTAGTGACACAGCTTCTTTGGTGCTGCTGGTCACAGGTGCTCTAACGCATAGGGTTGCTGGATTCAATTCTTCAGGAATCGCAAAGTTGCGGAGAAAATAGTTCATCGCTTCAAAGCCTCCCTTCTCCCGCAGCCAGTTGTTCATCATTGGGAAGTAGTCACCGGTCATACCGTCACGTCGAAGGTCCATCATAGACTGCTGTGCCATGAACAGCATTGCATGCCGTCGATTGTCAAAGGTGACACGGATCGCATCTTTGTGGTTGCTCATCATCAGTGTGTTGAACGGTGTGTCGGCCATGTACTGGTTGCCACCTTTGGACTGCACTTCCATCCTTCCATCCGTGATCATAGGCTTCAGCGCCTCAGTAACCTCGTTACGTTCAGCGACAAATATTTCCTCGATAATGATCAGTAGTTTATTAATCATCCAGCCATTGAATTTCAAACCATTACCGGCCAGATCACTTGCTTTGGGTAAGTGGGTATACCGCCAACCAACACAGTGAGCTAACACCTGTGTGATCATCAACGACTTGCCGTTACCCTCCATGCCCTGAATCACCGGTGCAAATTGGAATTTAACACCTGGGTACTGCACCAACGCCGCCATGTATGACAGCAGTACCAACCGATCCTGCTCATTTGGGAAGCACAGTGTCAGCCAATCCATCCACGGTTTGATACTGCCCTCTTTGCTTTTAGTCTTGATCGGCTCATAGGTGTTGACCATTTGACGACCTTCTTCAACAATAATTTGACCGGACCGTAGTTTAGGCCGGAAGCATGAGCCATACACTTTGGGATATTTTATAGCCTGACTTTCGGTGAAACACTTCCAAGCATTATCGGTGGTTTTTCCAGCACCACCATTGTCCATCGCAAAATCATAGCCACCAAATTTTGTACGAAACTGGTCAGGCTTGAGCATGTCGTAACCCTTCACCCACACTGCATGAATATTACCAATGTAGACACAATCCTTGAAGTAGTCGGCCTGTTGTTCGATGGTCATGTATTGGTAGCCGGACACCCCGTCAGGGGGTGGCGGTGGAGGAGGGGAGCCGCTGTCCTGCGCCGGAGAACTCGGTGGTGCCTTCTTCGCCGGAGCAACGGAGCTGTAGACATCACCACACAGGGCAGCGGCTTTCAAAATGGTCGTCTTGAGATACCCAGGTGGACGTTCCCTTCGATCCCACTTGTCACGCTTGAGTGCTGACCGGCGCATAATACGCTCGATACGCCCACAGTCTTTGCCCGTCCAGAATGCTAGTCGTGCAGCCAGTGACGCATCGGCTGCACTTTCATCATACCCCTCAGCCAGCCCACCGTGAAATAAATCTTTGAAGGTAGCCTTACCACCGAACGCAGCAGCTGCACTGACGGTCGCACAAGCCTTATCAATCAATACGTTGTCGTCGTCTGGCCCCTTCCACTCAGCGACTGGCACGGTGGTCCAGTTGGCCGGTGACAGTGCACCACCTGCAAATGGTTTGAAGTGATTATCCACCAGCCACGGCAATAAGATCGTGCAGTCAGTGCTACAGGGTTCCTCATTGAGCATGTTACCGGTCAATGCAACGAACCGTAGTTGAGTATAGAACTCCATGCCGTTGGGTGTGTCGCGTGTGCCGTGATCAGGACAGTCACCCGTGCCAAAGATATGCAACCCCTGACCCGACTGGCTGACTTCAATGGCACAACCGGCGAACATCTGCATCATCTGACTGGCGATGGGTGACATGCTGGTTGGCTCGATGCAATTATCAATGTCGAGGAACCAGAATGGATCGGCCTTGGTAAACACAAAGCCAACCGCATAGTCATCGCCTAACACATTGGCAGTGTCGATGGCTGTCTGTGCGTCCATCCAGATCGATTTGTCATGTGGATCGTGGGCGTTCATCGTGCTGACATTGATCGGCACCTTACGCGCCTTTGGGGTGTCAGGCACCAGCTGCCAGATGATGAATTGTTTGTAATCTCCGAGTGGTATCAATCCCTTGGGTAGTTGCTCCATGCCTACACCCCAATCTGTGCGATGGCTTTATCCTTGAGATGCTGTGGTGCTTTCATCGCATGGCGATCTTTCAGCGCCAGCCCTTGACCGACAATGGCCGCATCTTCAATACGGATTGCCTCCTTCATGATCGACCGCTTGAGCTGTATCATGGTCGTCCAGTGGTTGGATACCAGTCCGTTGGCAACCCCTGCATTGCCAGCCAGTTCATCACGACGCACATTCATATAACCTACACGTCGAGCCAATTTAATGGCGTGCGTCATGATTTGTTGTCTTCGATCTGCTTTCTTCATTTCACTAATTCCTTTTTTGCATTTGCTGTTGTAATCATTCGACCGTACAACGGTGCAGCTAACCGTTGGGCGACATGTTTGAGCGCCATTCTCCGACCGAACCGATTGGGGGCATTGGACACCATGTGTTGGTACTCAGCACGGTGTGCTAGTGTTTCTTCATACAGCCTGAATGCCTTGTTAGACAGGTACAAGTCCCACCATGACTCAGCACTCTCATGCTGCATTTGCTGAATGCCGTGCATTTCCTCATGGGCGATCAGCTGTGGTGCTATGACGACATCCATCGGGTTGTAGATCGTGTCACCGTAGGCGTACAGGATCGACTTGTGACGCAATGGTCCGAACACCCTGTCGATCTGTTCAAAGTTTGGTGGATAATCAACTATTATCTTCATTTAACGCCTCCAAACTCTTAGATAACGCTTCCACCAACCCGACACCTTCTGGTCCAAACTTTTCAATCAACTGCACACAACGGCGTTGTTGCATTGGTGTCAACTGCTCACCGCTTACCGTTAGTTTGTGCTTAATGTCGGCGTCATCTGTTGTCTCAGTCATAACGTTCCTTCTCCGGTTGCAAATCCAGCATCACCACCTTTCGATAATACCAATTCAATAAATTTTAATTGTGCGGCTTCTCGTGCTGTGCCGGTGTACCGCCACCCAGGTTGCTTGACCTCACGGCAGATAAACTGACCACCGTCACGGATGCCGATCAGGTCGCTGGACTTGATCCGCTTGTTCATCGCTGCACTGTCGTTTGCCAGCCCATAGCGAATGAAATTTCCGTTGTCATCTTGGTAGCCACCATTGTTGTTGCGCCATAGAACTGTGCCTATCGCAGCTGCCTCAACTCTTATGGCTGACTGTGCACCCGCTTCAGTGTGCAACACCCGACCGTCTTCAAGTTGTACCGTGCCGGACAGTCCCATCTCAGCCTTCATATCGACAATGGCAGCGAGTGGTATCTGCCATTTGATGGCCCACTTGTTGAGGTTCATTTGAGTAGTACAGCTAACACTATCAACGATGCGAAAGCGCACACCCATAGCAATATGGTTTCACCTCTCTCATCGTAGTTGTTACATTGAGGCTCCACCAATGTGGTGTCCCATTCTTTATGACAGGTCACACAGGTTACGATGTCGCCACACTTATTGAATCTGCAAGTTTTTATCATGCTGTTACTCCCTTTCAAATTCGTTAGGCACATCGGCCCAAATCAACGCGACTGCTCGATATTTGTCTATCAAGGCTTGGTGTTGTCGGCCATACCATGAGTCTGGGTTTGGCAATAATTCAAGGCTGTGCTGAAACTCGTAGATTCTTTGCTGATTTTCTTTTCTGTTGGCTCTTACGGTTACTCCGTACATGCTGATGGCAGTAGGGCCTGTAGCTTTATCTCCGTTATTCATGCTGTTGCTCCAAACACTGGAACATCATCGTAGGCACCATCTGCTTCGGGATCGAACAGGTCGATACTGTGACCGTCCCACTTAGCCTTCTTGCACCACCCAAAATCAGAAACCACCTCGATATTCCATGCTTCGAGGATTATCTTTAACCTATCCCAGTCAACTGCATCAACCTGTCGAATTCTGTAAACTAAAATATCAATATCTTTGCGCTCACCGTCGCTGTACAAACAGCCACCGGTCAGTGCAACATGACCACCGCACAATGCTGCTAACGGTTCCATTCTTCTGCATAACTCAAGTGCATTCTGTAAATTGCTCATGCTGTTGCTCCTATGTAGTGATTAACCTTGTCGGCCAACGCAATGGCTTCTGGTTTACCCAGTGCCTGTGCTGACAGTACATCGATGCCAAATGTCAGATAGAACAGCTTGTATGACTCACTGTCTGACCGGCCTTGTTCTCGTTGTAATTTTGTCCACCAACCCATCGACTCTCGCAGGGCTGTCTGCATTTCCAACCGTTTGACAGCTGACTTTTTGAAGCCATTGACTGCTGCTTCTGGCATGTGAGCGCGTTGCATACCTTGTGCCTTCCTCTGCCAATTGTCCACATTGTCAACCGCACCTCTCATCTCAGCCAGTGCCTCAGCGTCCAGCTCGTGCAAGTCACCGTCCACGAATTCAGGCTTGGATCGGCTGGCGGGCACTGGCTTATGGTCACAATACGGACACCTCACCAGATGCTTCTCATAGGGCTGTGTGCACTCAGGGCAATATCGAAGTGGTATGTCATCGTCAGGGTTTAAAGCTGCTGGGCGCTTACCACGGCTGTCCAGTGACCAGATGCGTGGCTTGTCCGGCAGTCCGTGTCGGACGACGTTACCCACATGGTCAATGATGATGGCTTTCTCTTTGCCTTCCATGATCCGCAACACCCGACCGAACTGCTGGCAGTAAAGCCCATAGCTTTGGGTCGGTCGGGCCATGCTGCACACCTCAATTGCCGGTAAATCAAACCCCTCACCAAACAGATCGACATTGACCAGCTGCATAATCTCTCGCCGTCTGAACCGTCTGACCACCTCACTTCTAACCAGATCAGGGGTGTTGGCCGACACGACTTCAGCCGGTACACCGTTCTTACGGAACTGGCTGGCAATGTCGCCAGCAGTCTCAACGTCAGATGCAAAGGTGATGCCCAATTTACCTGGGGCTATGCGCATATAGTGCTCAACCACATCGCCCACCACATGACTGGATCGCACCGCCTTCTTAAGCTTGGCTGGGTTGTAATCACCACTGGCCGTCACTGTGACTGTTTCCAGATCAATGTCAGACGGTGGTGCAAATATTCGATAGTCAGTTAAAAAACCCATGTCGATCAGGTCGCGCATGTTTGGACCATGCACCATGTGATCCATCACACCATCAGCATGACGACCAAGACCCTTGCCATCAGCGCGACAGGGTGTGGCTGTCACACCTAGTCCTTTGGCGTGCGGAAATAGATCGGTAGCGGTGCCCCATTTGTTGCCCTGCACAACATGATGACCCTCATCAATTACCCACAGCTTGACCTGCTGCATCCATCCACTCAATTCTTTGGTACGACGCACAAGTGTATCGACACCAGCCACTGCACAGGCTGCGTTTGGATTGTAAAAGCTCGTACCCAGTTCGTTGATCTGAGTATTGACCACGAACCTGACCAGTGACTTGGGCCCGATGATGCGGTGTGGTACACCGTTGACCGCTAATGACAATGCTATTTGACTGACCAACTCTTTACGGTGGGCGATGGCACAGGTGGGTACGTTCATGGAATTGATGATGTGACTAAAAACGACGGTTTTACCACCACCTGTTGGTAATGTTGCCATAACATTCTGATGACCAGCATCCCATCCAGCATGTATGTCTGACACTAGATCAAACTGGTATGGCCTAAGTATCATCGTCAACAGAATCACCCCTTACTTCTTCTGGTGTCAGTCGAGTGCAGTGGCTGCATCGACTGTCATCGAATAAATATTCGCATTGTTTTTCGCATTGGTAGCAGATATAGGTGTTAGTCAATTGAAATCTCCTGTTGACGGGATTGTCAATATACGGGTAGGATGCTCATCCGTCAACAGGAGAATAGAAATGCCAACAATCAACATCACTATCACCCTCAACGACAATGAGTCGCTGGGTGACGCACTGGAGCAGATGCAATTAGTGCCCAACGATGTACAACAAGATATAACGGGTGCTGCGATTGAAACTCAAACATTACCAGCCGTGCCTGA
>TARA_R100001369_G_scaffold31211_3_pt1 | contig 15473 bp, 14 predicted proteins | sample TARA_R100001369 | Tara Oceans TARA_R100001369 (sample SAMEA2621528) | marine metagenome | biome: marine biome (ENVO:00000447); feature: surface water layer (ENVO:00002042); material: "saline water (ENVO:00002010), including plankton (ENVO:xxxxxxxx)" | depth 5 m | reverse complement strand
AATAACTCAATAACTCAATAACTCAATAACTCAATATAAAAATTTGAAATCAGAACCAAAAACATATCGTAGTAACGGTAAATTATTACTAACAGCTGAGTATGTCGTTTTAGAAGGCGCCAAAGCATTAGCTATACCTACAAAGTATGGTCAAAGCTTAACCATTGAAAAGAATACAACTAAAAATATTATTTGGAAAAGCATAAATGAACTAGATGAGGTTTGGTTTGAAGATGAGTTCTTAATTAATGACACTTCCACTAAACTAAAAGTAAAGGCTAAAAACTATACTGATATTTCGAAACGGTTAATTCAGATTTTAAAAGCTGCTTACGATTTAAATCCTAAGTTTCTAGATTCTAAAGAAGGTTATACAATCACAACACATCAAGATTTTAACAGACTTTGGGGATTAGGCACATCATCTACACTTATTAATAATATAGCGGATTGGGCAAAAGTTGATGCCTACAAGCTTCTAGAAAAAACATTTAGTGGTAGTGGCTATGACATTGCTTGCGCACAAAATGATACACCAATAACGTATCTATTAAAATATAGACAAAAACCGATTATTGAGACTATAAGTTTTGATCCTAGTTTTAAATCGCAGCTCTATTTTGTTTATCTCAACCAAAAGCAAAATAGTAGAGACGGTATTGCAGCTTTCAAAAAGAAAGGACGCATTGACATGGAAATAATTGAAAGTATCAATCAACTTACTGAAAGCATGATTAGCTGTAAATCACTTTCAGCATTCGAAAATTTGATTGTTTCACATGAAGGTATTATCTCAGAACTCATTGAGCAAAAACCTATAAAATCTCGATTATTTAAAGATTTTAAAGGAGCTGCTAAAAGTTTAGGTGCTTGGGGAGGTGATTTTGTATTAGTTACATCAGAAACTGATCCTACAGAATATTTCAAATCAAAAGGCTTTGAAACAATAATTCCATATAACGAAATGGTATTAAATTAAAAAAGGCTCTGCATTTCCGCAGAGCCTTTTTTATAATATTGTATTTAACTTAATAAACAGTCTTAGCTCTATTATCTTCAATATCAGCTGATTTCTGTAAAGCTTGGTATATTTTACTTTGTATCGTCGTATTACGAGCTGAATTCAACCTGTTAATTACAGACGTATAATTTTCTAAAACGGGTGCTTCAGTAATTTTAGTAACTTCTAAAACGTAAACCCCTTTTGCACCATTTATTGGTTTAGAAATCGCTCCTACTTTTAATCCAAAAGCAGCACCAATTACTTCTGGCTCAACACCAGCACCAGATAACGTTGTGTTATTCATAGTTATGGCTGCAGCAGTTCTAACACTTAATCCTTGGTTTTTAGCAATATCGTCAATCGTAGTTCCGGTAAGGTTGTCACGAATCATTTTTGCCTTTTTATCTTTTTTGATTTCTGGTATCGCAGTAATAGAAGCATCTTCTACATTCATTAACCCTTTCTCATTTTTTTCAACCAATTTCGCAACTATAAATCCAAAATTAGCTACAGAAAAACTTTTAAAATCACCTGTATCAGTATCTTCGTTAAACGACCAGCGTACAACTTCTCTCTGACTTCCTAATCCTGGAATAGTTTCGTCTAATTCTTTAAATGTTATTGGCTTTGCAGTTAACTGACGTTCTTCGGCTAACGTATTAAAATCTCCGCTTCTTGAAGCGATTTCAAACTTGGACATTTTATTAAATACATCTTGAAGCGTTTCTTCTGATGGTTCAATTTTATCAGCCAATGTTGCAACCTTAATTGAATTACTAAAGTTAGATTGCTCTAAAACCTCAATAATATGGAATCCAAATGATGTTTCGACGACATCTATAGCGCCTTTTTCATTATCAAAACCGTAGGCTCTAAATTCTGGTGCAAAAGATGAGTTATAAGCCATCTTTATTTCACCACTACTTTCGTTACTTACTTTATCAGAAGATAAATCTAATAAATCAACAAACTTTGATCTGTTAGCTTTTAATACCGTTAAAATACTATCTGCTTTTATTTTTGCTTCTTCACGTGAATTAGAAACAGTAGGATCTACTCTATTAGCACCAGCATAGGGAATTAATATATGACGCACCTTAGAAGAATCCGCAGATTGCTTAATACCAATTACTTTTGATAACTTAAAAAATTCACCATCTCTGTATGGCCCATAATAACTACCAACTTCTAAATTCATTAAAGTGTCTTTTGCAACAGCTGGCAATTCTGAGACTCTTAAATAAGCGTCATTATATTTTATATCTGAGTTTGAATTAATAAAGTCTTCAACATTAGTCGTAGTGTTAAAACCAAGAATAGTGTCAGTAGCTTCAGTAATATCGTTGTATTCTACTCTATCATTAATTAAAGCCATTAAACCAGCTTTATTATTGTCTTCATCTTTTTTTGATGCTTCTTCCTTAAATTCTACGTAAACGATTTCACTTGTAGCATCAACTTTATAGTTGTCTGCATTCTTTTTAATGTAATCTTGTACTTCGCTTTTGGTTACTTTAACTAAGCTATCTACAACGCTTGTATATGGTATCTGAACAAATCTAACATCTACTGTCTTAGCCTCACCTACATACTCATCATTGGCTTCAGCAATAGTAGTACCAACACCTGCCTTTATCATATTAAAATAACTCTGTTGCACTGCGTTTGCGGCAATAGTCTGTTCGTTATTAGCCCAACTCTCATAACTAACCTGAAAGTTGCTTAACTGAACAACTTCTGGCTGCACATCTTTAAGATTTGCTATAAACGCATTTAAACGGTTAACGTCAAAGTTGCCATTATCATCTTGAAATTCTGGATAGGAAGAAAAACTGTTTTTTAATAAGTCTCTCATTTCATCTTTCTCTACAGAAAGATTCAACTTTTCGAATTCAGCATCTAAGATGACCTTACGAAGTTCTTGGTTATAAATAGCGTTCATTGCTTGCGTTGAAGATTGACCACCACCAAATCGTTCTTGATAGCTCTTCACCTTTTGCATAAATTCGTTTCTATTAATATCAGTACCTTCTATTGTTGCAATTACATCTTGCGAACCTCCGGTTAAAGCGTCAGAGTTTTTGAATAAATCCCCAACTACAAATGAAAATAACGCTAATGCAATTACCAATATCAATACCAGTGAGCGTTGTCTAATTTTATTTAAAACTGCCATGTCTTTTTGTTTAGTGTGTTTGTTTTATTTGTTCTATATGGTTACAAAGAACATCCCAAATAATATCTTACACACTTAATAATATTTTCTTAGTGGATGTTTCGTGTAAATAAGTCTGCGAAAATAGTACTTTCTAGCAAATAATAAAAGGAGAATATTAGTTTTTACTTGAGTAGTGTAGGATTAATCAGTTTCTAGTATTTTTAATAGAACGGCGTTTATTTTTGTAGATGAAACTTCAGTAATTGTAAACTTAAAATTCTCAATTATAATATCATCATTAACTTGAGGTATTTCTTCTGCTTTATTAACTATAAGACCGCCTAAAGTTTCATAATTTTCACCTACAGGAAGGTTTAGTTTATAAATCTCATTAACGTAGTCTACTTCTAATCTTGCTGAAAACTTAAATGTGCTTTCATTGATTTGCTCTTCAACAAGTTCTACATTATCGTGCTCGTCTTCTATCTCGCCAAAGAGTTCTTCAATAATATCTTCAATAGTCATAATACCAGAAGTACCACCATACTCATCAATGACTACAGATAGACTTCTTCGCTTCTTAGTAAGAATATTTAAAACATCTTTTATTAAAATCGTCTCAGGCACAAATCCTACGGGAATAAGAATAGACTTTATAGTTTTAGGCTTTTTAAAAAGCTCAAAAGCATGTACATAACCCAAAATATCATCTATATTATCTTTGTAGACAATGATTTTTGTTCTACCCGTTTCTATAAAAAGTTGTCTTAAATCTTCAATAGAATCTGAAATATCTACAGCAGTAATTTCCGTTCTAGGTATCATGACCTCGCGTGCCTTAACCTCAGAAAAATCTAATGCATTTTGAAAAATCTGAATTTCACTATCTATAGTATCTTGGTCATCAACAGATTCCATCTGCTCACTAATATAATTACCTAATTCTACTTTTGTCATTGCTAAAACAGCATCTTCACCTGGTGCTTTAAATATATATTTAAGAACTGCATCTGAAATCCAGATAATAAAGTCCGAAACCCAAGAAAATAAAACATAAAAAATATAAGTAGGTACTGCTAACACTTTAAGTAACGTATTCGCATAAATTTGAAAAAATACTTTCGGTAAAAATTCAGCTGTTATCAGTATAACTAATGTTGATATTATGGTTTGAGAGAGTAACTGCAAATCATAGACCAAGTAGTAGAGTGTTGAGCCTTCTAATGATGACATAGATTGAAACCATCGTACCAAAACATCACCCATTTTAAGTCCATAAATAACTAAAGCAATATTATTACCAATAAGCATAGTAGCTATATACTTAGATGGCTTAGCCGTAAGTTTATCTAAAACTTTTCCTAAAAAGTCTCCTTGTTTTTTCTCTAACTCAATATGAATTTTATTGGAAGAAACATACGCAATTTCCATACCTGAAAAAAAAGCAGATAATATAAGTGTACTCACAATAATGACTATATCAGTAGTCATACATTACTTTTTGTTTTGGTCTTCAAATTTTTCCCTAAAACGTTTTCTAAAGAAAAACATAAAAATAGCAAGTGCTACAAAAAATAAAGACATATAAGATCTATTTCTATCTATAGACCAGTTAGAAATTGCATCCCAAAGAAATAATGCTGCAAAAATGATGTAGGCGTATTGAAAGAGTTGTAATATCTTCATTAGATTTTATCAAAATATTTAGAACAAAGATAGCTAATTATCTATCTCTATATCACCACCCATCTCTAACATTTGAAATTTCTTAAATGTTTTATCAGAGTCAAAACCTATTCCGTGTGTTATACCAGATGTTCTTTTAAATATAAAAGGCTGATTTGTAAATACCCATTCTGACTTTTCATTATAGTAGAGTTGATCAGTAAAAAGTGTGTCTTTCTCTGGTGTTGCAACCCTAACGTTGCCTTGAAGATCTATAATATCCATATCGGTATAATAAATTGCATACTTTGCCAAGATTGTTGTCTGTTGTTGGTCATCATTGTACACCTTTAGTTCAATACCTTCAGGAAACTCAGAAAAACTAAAATCTCTATTTGAATAATCTAACATTTTAGGACTCAATAAATTTGCCAATAAGTCTACTGTAGAGTCTTTATACTCTGTGTATTTTAAATCTATATTTGTCGCCTCTCCAATAGGTTGGTTTTGTAAAACACCTACTTTTCGAACATCATCAAAATTATTCTTACACGAAAAAAACAAAGTCACAGCAATAGCTGTGACTAGGTTTTTTATAATATATATTTTTTTTATTCTCATTAAATCTGTGGGACTGTTACCGAGCGTCTAATCCAACATCCAATTTTTATGGTTTGTCCTGCATTACCTTCATTAAAGATATCTGCTGTACTTGGAGCTCCAGCTCTATAGCTTTCTGCTGTTTTAGAAGCAGTAGATTTTAAACGTCCATCTACTCTACCCGCTTTTTCAGCTTCATTAGCCGCTAGCCAAAGTACAGCTCTTTTATTAAAGTTAGAATCACCACAGTTGTTAGCACTCTTTTGGTACATCGCTGCCATTCTCAAATGTGGAAGACCTTTAGAAGGGTTAAGATTTAAAGCCTCTATATACTGCTGTCTTGCTTTACCATAACTACCTCTTTTGTAATTTTTCTCAGCAACTCTCATTACCAACTTCCATTTTTTAAGTGGATCTGATTCCAACTCAAAAGACTGGTCATAATAACGATCTGCCTCAGCCATTTTTCCTTGTTTTTCTTTTAGGAAACCTAAATAGAAAGCAGTCTTAGCATCTGGCTCTACTGTATTTTTTTGCACTACTAATTTCTCAAATAATGGATCGTCAGTACATTCTTTCTCTCCCATTTTATTCATGGCACGTTGTAACCAAACCGCATCATTTTTATATTCCTCAAAATCTTTTTGATACAACGGCACTAAAACTTCGCAGTTTGCTCTGTCACCTAATTTCTTATCCATACTAGACAAGATCTTACTTTCATAAACCTCTATATTAGACTCATAACTACCCTTATAGCTCTGCTCCCTTTTAGATAATGTTTCACCACCAGCTTCTTTTGCAACATATATATTCAACTTTTTAGTGTAAGTCTCAATAATATCCTCAATAATTTCATTTACATCATCATACTTGTCAAACAGTTTTTGAGCATCTGGTGGTGTTTTTACACCTGCATCGTAAATATCTACACCTAAAGAAAAATAAGCATAAAGCCCTATAGCACTGTCAAAATCTGATTTATGATTAAGAAATACGCTATCAAAAGTTTTATATAATTCTTCTGTAGATAGACCTAGCTCAGTTTTGTATTTATACTTTAGGTTAGCATTCTCCATCATCAATTCTCCCTCAGAATACTTTGAAGTAAAATTTGCATGGTATTCTTCATTCAACTTTAATAAATCTTTTATAAAAGCTAACTTTTCTGCACCTGCGCTATTTTCAATTTTATGATCAATAATAGCTCTTCCACCTTTACCTTTATTACTAAGATATATTGCTCTACTTAATTTTGGACATTCCTTTCTCACCTTCATCCAAGGCTCGTAAGCGTCATCATACTTTTTACTGTTTGCGTAACTATCAAAAATTGATAAGTTATTTCTGCACTCTTCCTCTTTCTCCTCTTGAGCAAAAGCCAAGTTAAAACTCACAAAAAGTGCTATTAGCAGTATTGTAATTCTCGTTTTCATGTCTTAATTAATTATATTAGAAATATTTTCGTTGTGTGAACCATCTTGAGTTTAAAGATAAACTTACATTAAAGTTTACATAATTCTCTTGAATTAGGTTCTGATTCGTTGTTCCACGCTGTCCAAATTCAAACCCTAAATTAGCATTAGAAAATAAACTACGCTTTCCGACTGGTAAACCTAGTCCAAAAGATATGCCAAACTCCTTTATCGATTCATTTTTTATTACAAGACCTGTATTTGCAAAGTTAAAACCTGCTCGGTAAACTACTCGTTTAAAATAACCAGAAAAGGCATTATAATTTGGTATAAAAAAACCACCAACTGTAAATTGAGATGAATTCTCGAAACTTGTGGTTTGGTTTGAAAATAATGGATTGGAAAAATTTGAAGTATTCTGAAACGTCAATTCTGTTCCAACAAACCAAGATTTGGGCTTCCCTATACCACCTCCTACTGACAAACGTGAAGGTATCACCAACTCAGTTTCATTAAGACCTTGTGCTTCTAAATCTGACTCAATAGTATTAAAAACAGCTACATTATCGTTAACCGTATTAATTGTAACTGTAGAAACAGATCTCTGATTTAGAGATTTCAATCTACTCTCTGGTGCGTATGTTAAAGTTGTAGAAAGCTCTAAATTATCAGATATCATTGTTTTATAGGACAACCCGAAATTAAGATTTAAACCACTTAAATCGGCTCTATTATTTTCTCTAGTTTGGTACTGTACTACGTTACCTTCTGGCGTATACTGAACAATAATTGCCGTATTTCTAATATTTCCGAAATTATAGCTCACATCAACACCAACTCCTAATTTATCAGAAACCTGATAGCCGAAGCCTGTAAAAACTTTATTTATACCACCATCACCTCGATATCTACTTTGCAAGTCTCCGTCGTCACTAAAGTCTTCTAATTTATAACCTACGGAAGTATATGGCAATAATCCAAAACCAAAACCAAATCTACCAACAGGAATAGCTATTGCAAGGTAATCGTAAGATGAACTACTTCCTTTTGACTCACCTGTATCACTTTTTAAAGTCAAGTCTGATGTCGTACCGGCTATCGTAAACTTAACAGGTCTGCTTTCGTTATTAAAATCAGTTGATTTTAAATTTTTACCACCATAAGAGGCCGGATTTCTTAAATTTACGTGAATACTGTCTAAGTAAACACTCAAACCTCCCATGCTTCGATTTTCTACAGTACCCTTAAATTTAAGGCTTCCTATACCATAAAATGAATATGGAGATGAGGTTCCTTGTTGCGCGAATGCACAAGAACCAATAATTGTAATACAAATTACAATGAGTCGTTTTATCATTATTTTGAATTATAATCTAAAATAAAATTCAAACCTTCTAAAAGAAAATTTGAATTCGCAAATATGCTATTTTTAATTTGGTTTGACAAAAAATTGGCGTCACCTCCTGTTAAAATAACTGTTAAATCTTGATGTTCAGCCATATATTCTTCAATAACTCCGTCAATTTCTTTGACAACTCCGTTGATAACACCAGAATGAATTGAAGATTCTGTAGAATTACCAATTATAGTTTTAGGTATACTCGTATTTAATAACGGAAGATTAGCCGTTAAATTATTTAGAGATTTATATCTAAGCCTAATACCAGGTGAAATTGCACCACCTAAGTATTCATTTTTACTGGTGATAAAATCGTATGTTATACATGTACCAGCATCTATTACTAGTACATTATTTTTAGGGAATTGATCTACAGAGGCACTTACTAAAGCTATACGATCTGCACCAAGTGTTTTTGGTGTTTCATATAAATTAATGAATGGCTGTTTTGTTTTTGAACTGAGCTGAACCACCTCAAAGTCCTCTTTAATGGCATCTATTTGCTTTTTTGATAAATGACCAACTGATGAAACGATCACAGAGTTAAGCTTTGGAAAATCTTTTTTTAGCGCTTTATATTCTTTTTTAAACTCAGAAAGTTCAAAGCTAACTTTATGAATTAGTTTAGTTTCCTTAAAAACAGCTAGTTTAACAAAGGTATTTCCAACATCTACAATAAGGTTCATAGGCTATAAATATTAATGCAAATTTATAAAATCAAATTTTACAACTTTCCTTTTGTGGATAATAAAATTGCATATATATTTGCAACCGCTTAAATAAGCAATTGGTGCCTTAGCTCAGTTGGTAGAGCAAAGGACTGAAAATCCTTGTGTCCCTGGTTCGATTCCTGGAGGCACCACCACAATAAACCCTTAAACTGTTAAAAATTAAACAGTTAAGGGTTTTTTTGATTTAATATTACCAAATATTTACCGATAATAATTAAATTTTAACTGTAAATATTAAATTCATGAAAGATCAAATCAAAATTACAAAACATTCAGAAACATTAACTGAAGGACTAGAACCTTATCCTTTTCAAAAAAATAACAAATTAAAAAAATCCAACATGAAAGGGCAAAAGCTTCTTGAAACAAGAATAATAAAAGACTTAGATCAAAGAATTGAAAAGTATAAAAAGAAAATAAGCGCTTAGTTCAGAAAATCAAGAAAGAAGGTTGTTTTTGGAGATGAAGTTTTTGAACTTTTAAAAAACAATGGTTTGTTGTCTACTGAAGACTATAAGGCAGCATTGGAGATACTTTCTGTATGTATTGAAGAAGATTTAAGAAAAAAAGATTGAAAAATTAAAGAGTTAAAATATGATTAAATTTATTTGAGAGTAATGTCGATGTAATTAAATATAGTCTATCAGGTGTCATTAAAATCATTGTTAATACAGTTCAGAGGCCTATCTCTTAAGAAATTTACACCTTTGTGACTACAAATTCCTTACATACTTCAAAGAATTATTATCTTAGTGTACACATAATAGATATATAGTTACCAGTAACTATATATATTTGTTACCACACATTGGACGAAATGACGACATTTATAGTTTTAATAACAATATTTTCAGGAATTAGTTTAGTGCTGATTTTGAAAAAACATGACTTTCCAAAATTGGAAAAAATTATTAGAAAAATCTCATTTTACTCATTAATCGGAGTTTTAATTTGTGTTCTACTTTTGGTTTTTGACTTCCGACTAAAAGGAAAATATACAACCTCAATAATCGGACTGACTTTCTTGATGTCGACAATATTAGTTTTCGGATTAACTAAAAAAAATCTAACCAAAATATTGAGCGGAATTTTGACAATACCAATTTTTATTTTTGGAATATTAAGTTTGTTTTGGCAAATTGGATTTGTGTTTTTTTATTTAATCACTTTGCCATTTCAACCACCTTTTGCAAAATCTGAAATTAATGCAAATCATAACGTTGAAGTTCGAGTTGGAGGATTTTTTGCTTGTGGAGAAAGTTTAGTTATTACAAAATCTGAATTTAGATTTTTAGACAAACAATATTATGTTGGAAATAACTTTTGCGTGACTGGAATCAATAAAATTGAAACTTTAGAATTTAAAGAAAATAATGTGGAATTTTTAATATATCACGATGAAAAAACTGAATTTGAAAACCCATATAAATATCAACCTGAAATGAAAAACGTGTGGTAACACCGTATATAATTTATTGCTAATTTCTGGCTTACTTACGAAAGTCCAAACGGACTTTCTTGGTTCGTGTTTTATTTAGTAAATTAGTAGCTTAACCACGCAACAAACCATATACAACAACGTTGTGCGCAAGCTAAAAAACCAATCGTTAATGAAATTTAGAATACTAATATTATTATTTTTTGGATTAATAAATTACGGATTTGGACAAAATCTGAATATGATTATTGATGTGAATGATGAACTATTAACAAATTACATTGGCGACGCATACTTGAATTTTGAAAATGAAAATGGAACTAAAGAAAAAATACTAATCGGATATCATCCTGGAGAATTAATTCTCAACGAAAATGCGTGGAATAAAATTAAATCTGACGAAACGACTGAAATCACATTTTCATTTACATACTCTACTTGGAAAAGACAGAAACAAGAAAGCGTAAACTTTAAGATGAATATGAAAAAATATCATTTTGAAAAACAATATTTAATATTGCATATTTACGATTTTCGGGAAAGGAAATATCGCAGAAAATATGGTTGCTTAACGGACCAAGATTACATTTATGACTTTAACTTTCCACAAGGCGGAATTTTAATAAGTTGCGGATAAAAAAACAAATAAAGCCAGCGCACAACAATGGCTATAGTTAATACGGGTTTTGGTGTTTAACCCAAAGTTTAGTGCTTTTCACCAAGTCCGCCAAATCTTTTGATTTGGCTTTAGAACAAAAAAGATAAAACAAAATAAAAAGATTTGGCTAAGTGCTTAATCGGAAATTAATTACTTTTAATTCCCGTACTAACCATAGCCGAGACGTTAGGTGCAATTTGAAGAAAACTGATTACTTTCTAATAAACCTTGTGAAAAATTCTTTTTGAGAAGTTAATATTTTAATGAAATAATGCCCAGATTTCAAATTTGAGACATCAATTTTAATATTCTGGTTCCTTGATGTCACTTTTTTAACTTCCTGTCCCAAAAAATTATATATAATAATAGATTCGACATCAATTTGTTTTTTCATCTTAAGATTTAAAAAATCATTGGTTGGATTAGGGTATTGAATAAAATAATCAGAAAATTCAAAACTAGGAACATCTAATATGCAACATTGAAATATGTGGTCTAGATTAAAAGCATTATCGTTAGGTGTTGTTTCAGTTAAATCAGAACTTATACTTCCCGTAAAATTTAAAATATCACCATTATCAATAGGTGGAACATTAAAATCTAATATAAAATCAATTGACCTAGTTTCAAAAGGTTTAAGGTTAATAAATTCCCAGATTAACTCATCCGTGTTTTGTTCAGATACAATTGGAATGGCTGAATTAAAATCAATTACATTATCATCAAAAATAAAATTAACAAATCCAGATTGTGTCATAGTTCCTTGATTGCTAAAATTTATTCTGTATGTAGCAGTATAGTCATAATAGGAGTTAATTGTTTCGATAGAAATTTTCAAGTCAGGATATGAACCAGCTGGAGTAATACAAAAATCTTGAACAGCTGGACTTGATTCGTCTGGAAAAATAACTGCAACACTTGTTGGAGAAATATTAAAATAGGTATTGTTTGATATTAAAGGAGTTAACGTAAATGAACCTTCTTGTACATTGTACTGATAAGTTCCTGATGAATTCGAGAAAAAATCGCCTGCATTTAAACCATCAGATATTCCGAACATTAAACCTTCATAATTTAAATCAGTAGCTGAACATCCATCATTAACTTCATCATACTTTACATTTCCGGTTATTGAATAAAAAGAGCTTCCTTGATTAAAATTACATAAAGAATTGGCATAACAATCCATATAACCATATTGAATTATTTTTTCTTCTACATCACTCAATTGATTCCCATCTGCACATATATATTGCAAATTCTCATTATCCGAGAAATTCAAATTCTCTACCGATTCATTCTTAATATTTAAAGTTGTCAAATCATTAAATGAACAATTTAAATAAATCAAATTTTCCAAATTGGTTAAGTCAATAGTTGATAAATCATTGTTTTGACAATACAGATATTGCAATGCTTGTGTTTCATCTAAATTTAAAGATGCAATTTGATTGTTCCTTATATCTAAAACTGCCAAATTTGATAATCCTAAAAGATTTATGGCTGTTAATTGATTATCCCTAAATGAAATATTATGGACTTCTGATAAACCAGAAAGATTAACATTTGTAAGTTGATTATTATTAATATCAAAACCAACCATGTTTGTTAATGCAGATAAATCTAATTCAGTAATCAAATTATTGTTACACTGCAAATGTTCAAGGTTTGTAAAAAATTCAATTCCTGTCAAATCAGAAATATTAGAGTCACTTATTGCCAAACTGCATACTAATAATGCTTCTGAAACTTCTATTTCACCATCGTTATTAGCATCAACCTTAAATGAATTACCATTACATTGATATGCTACACCATTTCCAGATACTGCTGACAATAATTTTGTTTTGAAATTGTCATCTGGAAAATTTATAACTTGAGAATACGAATATGTACAGAAAAGAAAGCACAATAGATTGAATAAAAATTTATTCATGATAGTAATTTTGGAATATTTAATAAAGATAAATAAAAAAACTGCACCTAACACCGTATATAATTTATTGCTGGCTTCTCGCCTACTTACGAAAGTCCTCGCGGACTTTCTTGGTTGGTAATTATTTACTAAATTAGTTGCTTAAACCAAGCAACAAACCATATACAAAGACGTTGTATGCCATTTGAACCAACCCAAGAACAATAAAGCCAAAAATGAAATATGTCCAATTTTAAACTACTTTTTTCCGACTATTTTGAAATTGACAATTCGAATTTAGAAAAATTTGGAGCATTGAATATTTGTTTAAGCTCTGACTTACCAATGTTTATTGACCCTTTTTTATTATTTGCATCTGAAAAACCAGAATATAAGGAACTTCATAAAAAAGTCGTTGAACATTTACTTATATTAAAGGAATATGCGACTGAAAATGAAGGAATAGATGTAGATATAAATCTATTCAAATTTCCTGAAATTAAACAAAATTGGTTAGGATTATCAAAATATGGTAATGGCGGAAAAGGGTTGGGAAAAAAATTTGCAAATGGAGCTATAAATGCTTTTAATGGTTTTTACAGCACTTTTGGAGAAGAGGAAATAACTGCCGAAACTCATATAGAAAAATTAACTCTTCTAAACTCTGGAGTTGGTAAAGATTTTATTAGTGACTTTACGACAAATTTAATACAGGAATATCTACTTGAGTTTACCGAAAAGTTTGCAAAAAAATATTTAAAAGAGAATCAAACTAAAGACTATTCAATAAGGTGCCGATTCGATAAAAAAACAAAAATATGGCTACCTCGAACTTTTAGACTTCCATATTTTTTTAGAGAAAATGGAGGCGATTTCATTATTCTAACACCTTTAGATATTCTAACTGTAGATGATGCTGTAATCAATAACTCTGATTTTTATTCAAGTTTTCAAAATGTAACAAGGTCTTTAGAAAATTCATCTTTACGTTCAGCAATCAATGAATTTTTTAGGTCTCACTTACCAAGGAAGCCTAAAAAGAAAGATAAAGAATATGCGTTTTTAAAAACAATCAGAAAATTCCCTGATTTAGTTGACTTTTATATAAAACTGAAAGAAGACAAAAAGTATGAAGTTACTTCTGCTTCTATGTCGCAAATTAATGAACTAAAAGAAAAATTAGTAGACGCTCTAACACCATTATGCGAATTACTAAACAAGAATAGTGACTTTTACAAATTACAATCTAATAGTTATGATGAATCTCTAAAAAGAGCTTTGTATCTAAAAGATGTAATCGAAAATAATGACGGTTATCGTATCTTCTATGATGGTCATCGACCTATTGCAAAAGAAGATACAATTCAGAGAATATTTAGACTGACTTGGTACGCATCGCCATATGATGTTAATGCAGAAGTAAATAATGGTCGTGGACCAGCAGATTATAAAGTATCTTTTGGAAGTGGAGATTCAACTATTGTAGAATTTAAATTAGCAAAATCATCTTCATTAAAGAGAAATTTAGAAAATCAAACAGACATATATAAATCTGCATCAAAATCTGCCAGAGATATTTCTGTTGTTTTATGTTATACATCATCAGATATCCGAAAGGTTAATAAAGTTTTAAAAGAAATTCAAAAAGAGAATCACGAAAACATAATAGTAATTGACGCTTCAAGAAAAGCATCAGCTTCTAAAGTTTAATTAATAGAAATAATAACAGACTGAAAAAAAAACGGCATACAACACCGTATATAATTTATTGCTGGCTTCTCGCCTACTTACGATTGTCCTCGCGGACTTTCTTGGTCAGTAATTATTTACTAAATTAGGTGCTTAAAACACGCAACAAACTATATACAAACACGTTGCCATTCATTACCAGAAACCCATGAAATGATAGAATTTAAATAATGATCAGAGCATTTTTTAAAGAATTAGCAGAAAAAGAAAATGGAAAACTTTATTTCCAAGATAAAGATGTTTCGATTGGTGGCGGAGTAAGAAGTCCAAATGTGATTTATAAATTAACATTTGATTCTAACGACAATGAGTTCACAATCATTAATCGAACCGGAACTTCATACGTCGGAACTATAAGTTGTAAAATATCCAAAACTATTCAACCAATTGCATTTGAAATTAATAGTATTTCCCATATTAAAAACTTGTTTCTTCGAAAAAAAAGCAGACTAAAAATAGATACAGATAATGAGAACTTAAGGTTTTTCATTGAGAATAATCCGAATTATAAACGATTAAGCAAAATTGCTGATAAGGAAAATTTTAGTCCAATAATAACTTGCGAATTAGATGATAATTGGAACATAATATCCAAATATCATTTAGAGTTTGACGATTGGACACAAGTCGTAGAGCCAACTATTGAGCTGATTAAAAACTTAATTTCTGAATTTGAAAAACGGATTGCAAATATTAGTAACAAAGCATATCGTGAAATGAATTGGAAAAAATAACGAAATGG
>TARA_R100001369_G_scaffold1550_2_pt1 | contig 15544 bp, 31 predicted proteins | sample TARA_R100001369 | Tara Oceans TARA_R100001369 (sample SAMEA2621528) | marine metagenome | biome: marine biome (ENVO:00000447); feature: surface water layer (ENVO:00002042); material: "saline water (ENVO:00002010), including plankton (ENVO:xxxxxxxx)" | depth 5 m | reverse complement strand
TTCATTTCCTCTTCCTCATTAACTTATCTTCCTTCCTTTGCAAAGACCATTCTAATAATCTATAAAAATATTTACTAAACAACTTTTTCATTACTACTCCATTTTTTATAACTTTTTTCTGCCCAAGAAAGGGAATCTATTCCATTCAAAGCCCACCACATACTTTCCCTACCAGTTCTATGACAATCCATATGGTGTTCAGCACATAATGGAACTACCCATTGGTCACCATTTTTCATTCCCCATCCTCTTCTTTGTGCATGTCGTAAGTGATGGGCATGAACTCCTTCTTTACTACATACAAGACAAGGATATTTTCTAACAAATTTTAAATACTTTTGACTTCGTATTTTTTCTTCTTTCAAAATTAACTCCTTGTAAAATTAGGTGAGTCTTTTTAAAGTGAGACTCAACACTCAGCAATTATTGGTTATTGTTTTTTTAAGTCTGTACAAACCCCCACGCAATGTGGAAAAATCAGACTGAGCAATTATTAACTAGCTAATAGTTAAAATGGCAAATCATCGTAAGAGTTCTCATTCTTAACGCTTGATTCAACATTTACAGTATCAACTACCTCTTGAGTTGCTTTCTCTTTGTCGCTTTTGTAAGTGTCCATTTCTAAAGCACAGTATAGATACTCTGTATTTTGCCCAGTCTTTGGATTTACATTCTTAGATACTCTATGCCACATAGCTATGCTTAAATCAGCACCTTTCTCTCTTCTTGTATCTGACTTGATAGCTTCAACCATTTCTTTTAGCAACTCAGAACTAATAGTTATAGTACTTTTATAATCAGGATGTGTTTGCTTTTGCTTGTAGCCATTCTTAAACACATTCCCAGTTACCTTAGCTTTGTTTTTATAATCCATTATGATATTTCTCCTTTTTTAGTTTTAAATAATTCTACAATCTTCACAAAAATATCCTTGTGTCTACTTTCGATTATGTCGATTGATGGTTTGTTTTGAATAAAGATACTATTCATTTGTTCTATATCTTTACACATTTTAAGAGGTACTTGTATACCATCTAAAAATAGGTTCGCCCAATTCTCGTCATGTTCATCTTTGACTTTAGGCTCTGACTCTTCTTTTTGTTCAGAAATATCTTCTTTAGTTTTAGTTTGTTTATCAGGAATAGGCAAGTCAGTTCCGGCATAAATATTTATGCCTAATCCGTACATTCCTAAAGTTTTAACAAGACTTCTCATCTTAGCTTTATTAACTTCACTTGCATTTGGATTAATAACTGCATTGTTTTTGAAGTCCATTACAGGCAACCACATCTCTCTTGCTAGGCTACCTATGGTCACTCTACATCTAACCTCTGCTGTTCCATCCGGTAAAACTACATAAGGAACTCCAGTCTCTTGATTTTCATAAAAAGTATATTGAGCATCAGGAAAATAATCCATCATAGTTGACCATGCATAACTCCAAGACAAATAACTCAAATTCATTTTCTTTTCTACCTTGTCACTTACATCAATCTTACTTAATGTTTTCCATACCAGTCCATAACTTATTTGTTCCATAGCTTGTTCTTTATTCTTATTCTCCATCTTGCATACTCCTTGTTGCTTGTATTAATAATTTTGTATCTGTAGATACGAATTCGTCAAAGGTCATTTTTTGTTGCGTTATGATACGCCTAGAATAATCTTGTATAAGAATATGCCTGTCATCTTCAAACGCTACCTTGATATGTGGTATGCCTTCGCTAGATAAGACTTGCATAAATCCTATTATCTTTCTCAAAACCTCTTCATTTTTCATTGTTAATTTATTTCCCACTCTTTCTCCTTTTTTGTTTATTAACTTGTTAATATTTAAACCACTCGAATTATTCAACATGGTTCGTTTTGCTCCACTCTTGATATTGGTTACACCATTCATTCACCTTGCAATAGTTTCCAGTACATCTAATAGGCTCTCCTTTTCTTTCGTCTATCACATACTCTTTACTATCTTTGGTAGTCTTGCTTTCTTTCAAAAACTTTTCAGCTTCTTTTTTGTTATCAAATACTCTTAATGCCCTGACATTAGATTCTTTTCTAACAGCGTACTTGTCCTCTCTCTGCCATCTTTCTTCATCAGTACATTCAGACATAGACTTATTACTTATAAAGCCATACACAGTCTCCTGATGTAATCTAACCCTATCCTCCATGTATTTCTCTTGCTCTTTAAAAGACCATAGCTTTATAGGTACTACTAATATTTGTTGTTGAGGATATTTGAAATCTCTTTTTGCATTGTTTCTATTCCAATCTCGCAAAAAAGTTACAATCTTTAAGTCTTTAATTTTCTTTTTCTTTTCCTTAGCAACTAAAAAGGCATAGCAATTTAATTGTCTTTCCCAATCCAACTTAGGATTCTTGACACTCCAAACACTAGTGAATTTATAATCCAACACGCTAATACTTCCATCACTTTCTAATTTTTGAATATCAATAGCACCGGAAATTGTCCAGTTGCCAACTTCAGTAAACAATCTCTCTTCAACTAAGTGATCATCATCTGCACCCTTCTCAGTTATATGATGGATAGCACTACCAAGATTTGCCCAAAAAGTATCGACAACATCCTCTGAAATATTATTTTCATTTGCCATCCTTAATACTGATACTTGAGGACTATCTATTAATTGCGTAATAGACCTATCTGATTTACCTCTTGAATAATCTCTACTCTTAGCAAGGTTTACTAAAGTCTGAGGTAGATTATGTTTGTTGGTTATTCTACTCGCCATATTCTAATCCCCCCATCGACTTCTCTTGTAATTATAGAAAAATTATCTTTCCTTTTATGTTTGATAACAGACTTTGCATAGCCAATCTGATTCCTAAACTTCATAGCGTTTAAACCTTCCGGTATAGGCACTACAAAAGATTCATTGACTTCAAGGGTTTGTAAGCACTTAGTAATGCTATTAGGTTTTCTTCTAACTTTTCTATTGACAGGTGGTATTGGTATATTCTTTTCAATCTTAAACATTTTTACTCCTTTTTAATCTTTACCCTTGTCATTATATGTATTTTGATATTAAATACAAATACTAAATTAAAAATTAATTATATAAATATTATGAATAAAGAATTATATCTTTCAGTTATATATCAAGCGATAAGAGATGCTGTATCGAATGATGATAAGAAAGTTTATAAGGCTTATGATTGGTTTGGCTCAAAAGACTTTGATAAGTTATGTGAACTATCTGAATTAAATTCTAAGTCATTGAGACAATCTTTAGTTAATTTAAGAAGTAGTGATAACCCAAAGACTACTGCCGATAATATGATTTCATCTATTAGGGCTTTAGTTTGGCAAAAGGAAAGTGTTGGAAAAGAGACCTAGTATATAACTAGATAGTTTAATACTAGATATGTTTTAAATAATAGATATAAGTATAGTTTAATACTAGATTATATGAATACTAAAGATAAGGAGTAAAAAATGCAAGAGGTAGTTTCAATAATTAATTCTCAATACATAGAGGATTTTGCAAACAAGAGGATAGAATGTCCATCTTGTTCTCATGGTAGAAAGAAGAAAAATCAACGAACTTTATCTCTTACAAGAGATGGCGATAAGGTTTTATATCAATGTTGGCATTGTCAATTAAGTGGAGTAGTAGACATGAACAAAAAGAATAATGTGGTGGTAGAAAAGAAAGTAGAAAAAATAATCCCAATGAAAATACAGCCGTTAACCACGGCTAGAAAAGATAAACATGAAAACAAAATGCTTTCAGACAGGGGTATATCAGATGCTACTGCCGAAAAATATGGTGTCTTGTTTGACAGGAGAGGGTTCAATGGGGTTGGGGTTCAAGATGCTATAGGATTTCCATATTACAATGACAAGAATGTTTATGCGATTAAATGGAGAACAATTGAGGGAAAAGGTTTTACTCAAGAGGGGTCAGCTAGAACGCTGTTTGGGTTAGATAGATTAACTATTGACGATTTAATAGTTATTTGTGAGGGAGAATTTGATGCTCTTGCACTTTTTGAAAGTGGGGTTGAATGTGCTATGTCAGTTCCCAATGGTGCTGTTATGAAAGTTTCCAACAATAAGATTTCTCCACAAGAGGATAAAAAGTTTGCTTATATTTGGAACGCCAATGAGCAATTAGATAAGGTAGATAAAGTAGTTCTATGCTGTGATAAAGATTCTTCAGGTGAAGCTCTTACAGAGGAACTTGCTAGGCGTATAGGTAAAAATAAAGTTTGGTTAGCAACACTACCTGATGATTGTAAAGATGCGAATGAAACACTTCTGAAGCATGGCAAACAAATACTCAAAGAGTGCATAGAGAATAGTGAGCCATATCCTTTATCCGGTTTATACAAAAGCGACCATTATGAAAATAGTGTTATTGATTTATATGACAAAGGCTTTATGACAGGAGCTTCAACAGGCTATTCAAATGTAGATGAGCTTTTTAAAATTGCTGGTGGTCAGTTATCAGTTGTTACAGGCATACCATCTTCAGGAAAGTCTGAGTTCATTGACATGATTATGATGAACTTAGCTAAAAAAGAGGATTGGAAATTTGCTGTATGTAGTTTTGAGAATCCACCGGATATACATATTGCTAAACTATCTGAAAAATTTATTGATAAACCATTCTTTAGTGGTGCGACTGCAAGAATGAATGAGGATGAGAGAGATAATTCTCTTAAATTTATTGAGGAACATTTCATGTTTATTGATTATACGAATGGTGAGTCAAGCACAATAGATTCTGTGCTAGAAAAAGCAATTGGGGCTGTTAGACAGATAGGAGCAAGAGGTCTTGTCATAGACCCTTACAACTATCTTGACATGGATAAAAATTCTTTATCTGAGACAGATGCTATATCAAGTATGCTAACCAAGATAAGTCAATTTGCAAAAGCTCATGATATCCATGTTTGGTTCATTGCACATCCCACTAAATTATATCCGGATATGAAAGGAAAAATTCCAGTACCAACAGGATATTCAATATCAGGTAGTGCAAGTTGGTTCGCTAAGGCAGACCTAGGAATTACAGTTCATAGAAGTGAGGGTACTGATGTAGAAATACATTGTTGGAAATGTAGATTCAAATGGATAGGTACGCAAGGTGAAACAATGCTAGAATATTATCCACCTACCGGTGTTTACTCTGAAAAAAGCAATGAGGTGAATTATGTTGAGGAATTTGATTGGGAATTTTAATCCTACAGATTTAGGAACTAAAGAATTACACTCGCATTTTGAATGTGAGTTAGAGGATTTGGGGACAGGAATATATAGAACTAGAATTAAGACTCAGATTTATATAGATAAGTTATTTATTAACTCGTTAATAGATGAGTCTCAACATCATGCCGGTGAATTTATTTATAAATTAGCATCAAAATCCGGTATGTTCCCATCATCAGTTAACATGAACGCTACGTTCCAAGATGGTGGTATGTCAAATACTGCTTCCCATAAATCCTTAAAATCTGTTGTACTTACAAGGATCACAAAAATTTTAAGAAACTCCCGTACACCAGCATCCCAAAACACAGCTATTGGTCTACCTGATTTTCTTATAAATGTTGTTTGTTTTGATAAACCTATATCAAGCGAACAAGAATTGCACCTCTTAAAACTGGGACTAAATGCAATATCTGAACGCTTGTATAGAAAAAATTTAGATAACTCTAAAGAATGTTGTATTAATGCTGTTGAATCTGTTGTTCAAGCATAAATACTATTTGAGAAGATAGACTCCTCCTATTCTCATCAGCTATCTCTTGTATAGACATCCTTAAACTATCAGGCATACGCGTTGTAACATAGCCGGTTTTTGGTTTAGGTTGTTTTGTAAATTTTATTGTTGTTTTCATTTTCATTATTACTCCTTAATGTATGCTTGAAATTTCGTTAAATAATTTTGTTTGTTCTTCAAAGGTTCTGTGAAAAGCTGTAAAGCTACCATTAGATTCTTCGTGTAGTATTTCAAAGTAAACCTCCTCTTCATCTTCATCTACAACTAAAGAAAATAAATCCCCACACTCTCCACAAACAGTCTGAGTATCTTCGTCAAAAGATATTATTCTGTGTAGACAACTTACATTTTTCATATCAACACCACGCCCTAATTAATTTTCTAGCTAGGGTATGTCTCTCATAAAATCCTAAGTCTTTTAAAAAGTTATTATTTAAGAAAGCATAGTTATGCAATAATTCTCTTGATATTTCTTCAGCATTATCGCTTTGCCCACTTAGATAAATTAATGTAGTCATAATATGAAGCATATGCCTTTCTTTTTCATTTAAACTCATTCCCTTTTTTTCTTTTACTTTGATTGAGACAAGGGGTTTACTTACAGGACTGATAACTGTTTCATAAACCAACTCATCTTTTTCTATTATATCTAATAGTGTACTTTCGACTTCTTCCCTTTCCGGAATATTATCAAAATCTAAAGTCACTATCACTCTCGTTGAATATTTTGCCATTATTTAAACTCCTTAATTAAATTACTAATATATTTTCTATTCTCTTCTATACTTCTAACACCCTGAGATTGGTCATAAGAATAATCTCTACCAACATAAATTTGAAAAGATTCTATCTCTGACAAATCCTGAATTTGTGATTTGTTTGAGCAATAAGCATTTCCAAAATTTTCTTCCAGCGTTTCTACACGCCAACTTGTAGGATTAGCACCATTGTTAGAGAATTTATTATGCATCCAAGGGTACAACTTACTATGATTTTTTCCATTACCACCATTGTTACGAATGATTACAGGTGTATAAATATTTCTACCTTTGCACTTTTCATCTTTCAAGACTATGAACCAGCTAACATCAGTAGCCCAACAATCTTCAAGATTTCCTAAGAAAACTGCTCCTGATTTAATATCTTTGATTCTGCTTTTGAGAGGTTTTCCAAATACTTCTACTAAATCTTTGTAATTAGCAATGATACGAGATGGAAAGTTTCTTAAATTAGCGTCAAAAAATATCTTTAAAAATGCTACTTCTTTATCAAAATATATTTCTTGTCCATGAGCATGTCTGTCATTAAATATATGAGTATGAACATTGTGTCTTTGTGGCATACTTTTTAATCCAATTGACTCATTAGTATCAAATGGTTTTTTATATATGAATTTTCTTTTATTTCCCATATTTTCTCCTTTTTGTGAAATTGAGGCTCATGTAAGCCCCCTTGTTAAGTTTTGTTTATGCAACCAATAGATAGGTATACCCTTAAAATTAAACATTAGACCAATCATGTTTTACAAACTCTTCAGTTATCCAAGCATCCTCTGAACCAAATGAAGTTGTTTCATGCACCAAATGGCAAACTCTAACTTTTCTATTTCTTTCCGGATGTAAGATATTCAAATTAACTTGATTCATATCAACTAAAAGATTAAAAACTTTTAGTAACTGTGTATCAGCATCAGATATATCTGTCGTGTCTCCGGTACTTCTATCTACTTTCGTATAAATTTCATTACATATTTTTACTATTTCTATTGTTGTTTTATTGAGCAACTCCTCGTTTCTTATTGTCATAATGACTCCATATTATTTATTAACAGGTTAATATTTATTCTCCAAGTACCACAAATCCATTAGCTTTAACTTTAGCTAAAGTCGTTTCATTGATTCCTCGTAAATACCAAACACCATACCTATCTTGATAGGATTTTTCCCTTACAGGGTCTTCTACACCACCAATGTTCATTCCATAAAAATCTTGTAGATAACAAGATAGTTTATAAACAGCATATTCATAGTTTTTTTTCTTCATAACTTATCCTTTTTTATAGTTGGAAAGTGTCCTTGTTTAACTAGTCTAGTTTTCTTATCAATTGCTTGACTTAAAGTTCTAAATTTAGCCACCGGAACAACACTCTTTATCAATTCTTGATATACAAATATCTTATACATCTTTTACTCCTTTTTTAACTACATAAAGATAAGAACTATTGCTTCTTTTAGTCATGTAACCAATATGATCTATATCATCAATTACACATTCTCCAATTTTATTTGAGTTATCTAATTTTTTATTCTCTAAATAACAAGGCAACCCACCAAATTCAATTACTGGTTTACTCATTAGCTTTTACTCCTTCTTTAAATTCAATCATTTCTCCTAACCATGCACCAAGAGGTCTGATAATATTAAAATCATCTGTTGGTTCACAATCTTCAATGTTTACTTCCCATCTTTTCCAAACATTACTAAGTTCATTTAGTAATACATCTATAATCACATATCTGTATTTACAATGTATTACTTTTGCCGGATAGATTTTGTTGTTATCAGTCCAGTCTTTGTAATAAATTTTTTGTCCTCTTTCTAATTTAGCCATTAGCTTTTCACCTTTATATATTGTCTTGTTAAAGAATGTTTGAACCAATCAGTATTTGTTTTCTTATCTGAAAACATATACATAATAGGCTCGTCTTTACTCAACTGTGATTGTGTCCAAAAGTTCTTAAAAATATTTTTAATATCTTTTAAATCTTTTGTATAAATATTATTTTCCATACTTACTCCATTTTTATTATTTACTATCAATTGATAGCACCAATAACACCCCAATCATTGGGATGTTTTCATAGCATCTCAGCTAATCATCAGTTGGTTTATCTCAATCCAATTTTTCTTTCCAAGTGCATAGTAATCACTTGTCTCATATTTTTAATAACATAATCGAATTGTTTAGGGTTAGCTTTTGCTATCGCAAATAGAGAATCCATATCATGAGGAATTACATTCTCAATCATGGATTTTTTACTTACATACGATTTAAGTTCTCGCATCAAATCGTCTTCTAAGTCTTCTAATGTGTCTAAGTATTTTGATTTTTTCATAATTTCGACCCTCCAAGGTCATATTAAATTACCAATAACAGACAGCACTCGCTATCTGTTTTCATGTCATCTCAGACAATCATCAGTTGGTTTAATTATTAACAGGTTAATAGTCAATGTTGCCTAAGCAACATCAACTATATCTCCAAAGGTGAAGTAACTTGAAGTCTCGGTGGTAGCCCAAACTACAGGATATTCAGGCTCAGTACATGGCGTACAATAACCATCAGTAAGATAGATTAAGAATGAGATATCATTGTCTAACTCTTTATCTATATATTTGATTACAGGTTCATAATCAGTGCAACCACCTCTCATGTAATGTAATTCAATCTCTTCACCTCTACCAAAGGTATCAACTCTTCTAACAGCATCATCACAATAGATAACTGTAAGCTCTTCGAAGTCAGCCACTTCTTTAATGTCATTTGCACAACTTATGTACATGGCTTGATCTTCTTTATTTGTAGAACCACTGATATCAATAGCAAGAACGCCTTTAGCACTCGGCTTTTTTTCACAACTAGGCAAGTAAAGGTCTTGATGTATAAACCTTCTATTTACATTATTGAAGTTGTAATCGCTAGATGGGACTTTGTCCAATACTAAGTTCATTAGGATTTCCTCCCAAGATACTGAATTGTCTTTTACGACATCCATCATGCCTTTAGTAGCATCTCCCATACCTTTACTTGAGAAACCCTTAGCACTTTGCTCTGCTTGAAGCACTTGTATTGTTACCTCTATGTCTGCATCTTTTACTTGAGATTCTGTGAGTTTCTCTCCATCATCTCCAACAGCATCAATAACCTCTCCAACCAATTGGGCGTTATCGTGTTGCTTATCTTTGAATACTTGATCATAGACAGTTTCAGTTTTTTGATTGACATATTTTCTATCAAACAATCCACCATCAGGCAAAACAAACTTATGCTCAAATAGTACTGCATTGATAACGTAATCACCGGCAACATTCCAATATTGAGGACATCTATTTTTTCTTCTCAGGTGGTGTTTGAAAACGATATGTAAAACTTCGTGAGCAATAACACCAACTCTTTCTTGATGGGTAATACTCAATACAAAGTCCTTGTTATAGAACAAGTGAGTACCATCAACAGCCATAGTATCAATATCATCTCTTTCAACCATCACCATTCCTAAAGCAATCTTTCCAAAAAAGGGATGTTTGATAATAAGTTCAGTCCTAGCTTTCGTCATTTCTTGCATTATCAATCTAACCACCCTTCAAGACCTTCGATAATCTCATCAGATTTATCAGCTAATTCTTTAGCCTTATCTTTATCATCTCTCAATGATTGAGCATCGATGTTTTTGCCAGTGAAAATATCCATCAGACCTTGATGAGCCTTATGAATTTTTGAATCACCACCAATATTTAATGCCGGTATAACTTCGCAAAGTTCCATAACTTTATCAAGCGTTGAATCTCTAAATGTTTCACCTGCTTTTATTTTTTCTGAAAAGTGTCCAAGTACGCCATTGATTTTATCAGTAACATCTTTGGTTATCTTTTCAACTCTATCCTCTTCTTGCTTCTTAGCATTTTGTTTAAGTTCGTCAATCTCATCTTTAGATAAATTAATTCTAATATCATCAGTTGATGGAACGACATTCTTAATAACTTCGCAAGAAAAATACTCTCCAATTTCAGTCTCATGAGGGAAATCATTTGAATCAAAGTTAGCACCAAATTCATGCTCGGCACTTTTGATAATCTCCGGATATTCAGAAACAAACTGTTTTACCAATTTCTCTCTATCATCTCTATATTCTGAAAACCTTTTCTCAAACCTATCTTTTGCATCGATAGGTAATAAGTAGTTTCCATTGTTATCCCATGCATGACAAAAACCTCTATATCCAGCACCTGAATAAATGCAGTCAGTTCTTATCTGTCCATCAATTTTTTTAATCTCTTTTAATGTTTTGGACTTAGTAAGTTTCTTAGAAACTGAATACAAACTTGCATCAGTATTAGAATCATTACCTATTTTTTCTGATAAGGATTTATCAGTTTTAGTCCCACCCCATTTCTTGAGTTCAACCTTGATGAGCATGGCTTTTTCGTTTAAGGCTACTGCCATAAAAATACTCCTATATTTAAGTATTAATTAGTTAATACTTGTTACCAATATGAATCTAACCATTAAGGAAAAACAAAGTTATAAACAACTTTATTTTTTACAGATTCATTTCATAGCATTTCAGCTAATCATCAGTTGGTTTAAAGCGTAATGTCTTGATGTTTGATATCAAAATCAATAAACGCTTTAGTCTTTTTCAAATCAGGATTTGATTCAATTGCATCAGTCATACACAAAATCGCAAACTCATCAGGTAATGTGTCTAAGTATTTCATGAACTTATTGATGTTTTTCTTATCCATTTTCCTAGCGATTATGCTAGTAATTGCATACAAGATAGCTGGGTCAGACTCAGTATCAAGGCTCTCAGGGTCATTTAAGATTTTATCCAATGATGGTAAACCTCTTACAGTTCTCATAAACCCTATCAACTCAGCACTAACTCCTTGTCCAATAGTTCCGGAAAGTAGTTCATGCTCAATATCAGCACTAGGCGATTGAGCCATAATTCTTGAAGCATACTCCCAAGTTCTAGGCGTGGCGTTAATTCCCATTTTTGCATTTTTATCAAAAACAAATAGATTCTCAGGTCTATATCTCATATAGGCTATGACTTCCGGAATAATTTTTCCACTTGATTTTGCCCAGTCTATCCAATCGTCTACGCAAGGCTCAAATTCAAGATTAATAAATCTACCTGCCAATGCTGTATTCATTCTATTTGCTCCGGCTTTATCTGACATCCTATTTCCAGCACCAATTATCACAGTTGATTCAGGAAGTGTATATTCGCCAAGTTGTCTATCTTTAACTAACTGAAACAAAGCGTTTTGTACGCTAGGGCTACCATGAGGTAACTCATCCAAGAACAATATTGTTTTTGGGTCTTTTTCAGTTGGTAAAAATACTGGTGGATTCCACACAGTAACTCCTTCTTTTACGCTAGGTACTCCTCTTAAATCTACAGGGTCTAGCAATGATACTCTCACATCTCTAATCTCAAAACCAAGAGACTTTCCAACTTTGTGGATAATCTCCGATTTGCCGACCCCAACTCCACCATAAACAAATGATGGCTGGTTAATAGAAATGAGAGTGGAAAGTGATTTTTCTAATTGTTTCGCTTTCATATTTACTCCATTTTTGCGATTAATAAAACTGAAATGACTATTTCGCAGTAACTCATTCAGGCATGGGTACTAATCCCATGCGATAGTCAAAATTAAATGGCTAGTTTTAAGGTATGTGGTACTAGCCAACCACGAAAAATTTACCTATACACCCTTAGCATTTTCAAATGCTATCTGAAATGCTGTTTTCTTTTTTACTTTTGGCTTGTAAATTTTCATAGATATTAATTTATCTTGTTGATTCACAACCACTTTTCTTTTTGATTTTTTCATATGCTCTCCATAAGTATTAATCAGTTAATATTTAGTATGTTTTTGTTGCTCCCATAACTAGGTGTGCAACATCAATTAGTTTTTCAATAGTTGACTCTCTCATATGCTTTTGATTTTTCTCATTAACTCTATGATAAGCACCCACGATGTAGGATGCTGTAAACAAATCAACTACCACGCCTTCAACTTTCATTGCTGTTTGGGTCTCTGATATTTCAAATAATTTTCCTAAAGCACTCATTACATCCACCCCATTTTTAAAGCAATATATGAAACAATGCACAATGCCAAAGCAAAGGGCTTTAATACATACCAGCTAAACCATTCCATCCCATTCATATTACTGAAGTGCTTTTTGATCGAAACCCATTCTTTTATTAATCTATTCGCCATTGTCATAACCCCCTAAATGTTGCATAGGGTCTATGTTAGAAATATCACTTTCTATTGAGTTGATATACTCTCCATCGCCTATACATCTATTACCTAAAACATTGTCTAATTCTGCAACTAATCTATTTAGTTCATTCATAATTTCTCCATTTTTAATTATATTTATTACCTATATATGGAACTCCGGAGAGTCCCAAATTTCGCCACCTTTCAGTGTTGCTCGTCAGTAGGTTTATCCTTTGTAAACTGATATTTTCCATGATGCGTAAGGTTCAGCTTCATGCCCTAGTTTTTCAAGTTCTTTCAAACCAAAAATCTTTTCAGCATTTTCCCATACCATATCTCCACCATAATCACTCCATGTTTCGTTGATGATGTCGTAACAGTAGCCACCATCAAAAAGAATCTCAACATTTCCCTCTTCACATTCTCTGATTATTAAATCCTCCCAAATCTGCTTTGCAGTCAATATGCTCTCGTCAGCATATTTATTCACAGCCTTTGTTAAATGTTCAATTACTTTGTTTATTTTCATAATATATTTTCTCCATTAAATTAAAATTATTACCTATATTTTATCGCTTTGGGATTAGCTACTCTTCACACTTACAAGTTTAGTCCCTAGAGACAAGCAAGTTACACGCCGGTTTATCACCAGCATAGCCTTAGCACACATCGATATCCTTGAGTTTTGTGTCCTGTAGGGCTTAAACTCTCCGGAAACCATCCAAACCTTTAGTCTTGCTAAGACATTCGCATATGGACAGAGACGTTCTCAATTAAGCGACACTCTCTCAACCCAAGATAAACGCACTAAGACATGATGTCCGGATTTTTCGTGGTGAGGATTTCTTGGTTACCTCTTTCTCGTTTAAGTCCCATGTATCGATTCAGGCTCTAGGCTTGAACCCTCGAACCATGTCATTGCGACTGGCTCTCATGGGGACTATGAGCATCCCACTAGGGTGTATTTGAAAAGGGGGCAAAATCGCCGTCAATCCCAAATGACAAATGCATCTTAGTTTATTACCCCACAAATGACAAGGATTAAATGATATATATGTTCATCTAATGTTCGCTGTGTGAACTAGTGTTGCTTACGAAGTAAGCGTATGATTGGGTTTAGGCATATATAAACATATGTAAAATAAATTAAATATTAATAGGTTAATAGACATATATGAGTAGTAAAGATAAAGATAAGGGTAACAATAAGGTAACAAGTATTGATGGGTTAACACCTAAGCAAGAGAAGTTTATACAAGGGGTACTATCAGGCATGACTGCTAGTGAGTCATATCGCAATTCATATAGTACCAAGAACATGAAAGACAGTAGCATATGGAGAGAAGCATCAGTACTCATGAGCCACCCAAAGGTTTCCCAAAGGGTTAAGGCTGGATTCAAGAGGAAAGAGCAGTATGGGGTTAGTACAGCCCTCTCTCTTAGACAGTTCGTCACAGATCAATTGATTAAAGAAGCCAAGGATATTAATAACAATGAGTCAGCTAGGATTAGGGCATTGGAAATGATTGGCAAGATATCAGAGGTAGCATTGTTTACTGATAGAGTTGAGACCACTAACAATAACAGGACAAGCGACGAGATCAAGTTAGAGTTGGAGCAAAAGATTCATGAACTGTTTGCTGGTAACAACTAGTTGCTCATGCGTAGGCGTAGGAACTCTAAAAAAAAGGTAGCCAGACCCCACCCACTCCCACCCCCAGTATATAAAAATTTCGACTAGCTCCCTATACACACTGTTTTGCACAAATAATTTCATATTTTTCATATTCACATAGGGGGGGGGTATTTTTTTTCTTCAACCTACTTACTGGTATCTTTTTTATATAAATGTTCGTATAATGTTCTAGGGTCCCCTAGACCCCTATAGGAATATTTATGACAAAAAAGCAATTACTAGTACTGGAAGCAATAGAAAGCCATTGGAAGCAATACAGTTGTGGACCATCATTACAATCAATAGCAGAAGCTGTAGGAGTATCTTCTAAAAGTACTATACACGCTATGATTAAAAGATTAGAAGAGGGTGGCTGGGTTACTATGCAACCTAATAGATGGCGTACAGTTATGAGTACTAGAAATAGTCCATTTAAAAACTTTAATAAAAGCCTTGACGAACAAGTGAAGATATGAAACTATGTACAAAATAGGGAGATTTATCGGTTTATCTAGTTTAAAACTAACTAGTAGAACACTAGCTAGTATTAAACTAAGTTTTATATATAGTTTTATACTAGATACTAGTATTAAACTAGAAGAGTTTTGTGGTGCTTCTAATTATATTTTTACATACTCCAACAAAGTTACTACTCCATACTTTGTTTTTTTAGGAGTGCCACACTTTGATTGATCTAGACAAATTAACAAGTTTGCCCGAAGAACAACAAAAAGCTTTATTGGATTTACTTGACGATTATAAAAATACAAAGAATCAAGAACAATCAGCAGAACATTTTTTATTTTTTGCAAAAGAAATGTGGAGTGCTTTCATTGAAGGTTACCATCATAAGATTATGGCTGATGCCTTTGACGATGTTAAGAATGGTAAATTAAAAAGATTAATAATAAACATGCCACCTAGACATACTAAGTCTGAGTTTGCATCTTATTTATTACCTGCATGGTTTTTAGGTTGCTTTCCTGAAAAAAAAATAATCCAAGTTGCTCATACTGCAGAGTTGGCAGTTGGTTTTGGTAGGAAAGTTAGAAACCTTGTTGGTTCTGCAGATTACAAAAGAGTATTTCCT